>Ga0105053_10005430_pt1 | contig 18114 bp, 5 predicted proteins | sample BON01_FD_78093 | JGI IMG/M metagenome (GOLD analysis project Ga0105053, IMG submission 78093) | Freshwater microbial communities from Lake Bonney liftoff mats and glacier meltwater in Antarctica - BON-01 | ecosystem: Environmental > Aquatic > Freshwater > Ice > Glacier meltwater | place: Lake...
GCGCCTTCATCTTCTAGCAGATTTGTTTCACCAGGCCCCCTCCAATCGACACACGCACACGCACGCCTTCCGCTTCTTCGATTACACAAGCACAAGCGCGAGAAAGAAGAAGAACATCTCCCAATCTTTTCACGCGGCGGCCGCCGCGGACAACGACGACGGCGGCGGTGCCGCTTGAGCAGAGGCCGAGGAGGAGGCCGGGGGCGCGCCCCCCCGCCGCGGCGGGATCGTCCCGACGACGTCAAACTTGCCCTCGTCGCGGGGCGGCCAGGCGCGCACGCCGCGCGGCAGGGGCCGGCCCTCGCGCTCCCAGGCCTCGGGCTGATGGGTGTTTTGGGGGGTTGTTCGGGGGGGGGGGAGAGAGGGAGCGGGGGCCAAAAAGATGAGCGGACGGGCGGCGGCGGCGGCGGCGGAAAAAGACACTCTCTCGGGAGGGCGTCCTCTTCGGGCAAAACAAGGAGACGGCTGCTTCTCCCCTCCCCACGTTCGCCCCCCTCAAACAACCAACGACAAAAGAGGCCCCGCACCTTGAGCAGCGCCCGGAAGCCCAGGCGGTTGTAGTACACCGCCTCCACGCGCCCGCCCGCCGCCGCCACCTCGCGCCGCGCGGCCGCCGACGCCGCCGACACCTGGAGCAGCATCGGCGGCAGCGGGCGGGGCGCCGCGCGTTGTGCTGCCCTGCCGCTGCCGCCCGTTGCGGCGGCGGCCTGGGGGTCAGCGCGCGCGAGCAGCTTGACGCCCCATCGCACCGACTTGGACACCAGGCCGGCGTCGCGCAAGTGCTTCATCGTCACGAGGGGGAGGCCGCCGCCGCTTGCGCCGGCGTCGGCCGCCGCCGCAGACGCCGCTGCCGCTGCCGCGGCCGCCGACGGCGACGGCGACGGCGACGAAGAAGAAGCGGCCGCGGCGCCAAAGTCGACCCCGCCCAGGCGCCCCTCGCGCGCCGCGGCGGCGACGTCGGCCAGGTTGACGTAGTCGTACTCCACGGGCGACCCGGGCCGGGCGTGCACCTTTGGCCACTTGCGCAGCTGCCGCGTCCCGCCGTCGAAGAGCAGGCCCGGCTTGCCGCCGCCCTTGCGGGCGCCCTGCCCCTTTGTGCCGCGGCCGCAGGTCGTGCCGCGTCCCGAGCCGTCGCCGCGGCCCACGCGGCGGACAGCCTTGGTGGCGCCCAGGGCCGGGTGCAGGTCGTTGAGGCGGACGGTGGTGGCGGAGGTGGCGTAGGCCCGTAGAAGTGGGTGCGGGGCGGCGGCGGCGGCGGCGGCGGCGGCGGCCAATGTCGCCGCCGTCGTTGCCGCTGCTGTCGCAACGGCGCGCGCTGCGGCCATCGGAAGAAGCAGCGACGCTCTCCCTCCCGACGATATCCTGCCCGCCAGTATCAGCGATCGTGATGGTAGGGGTGCTGCTGCTGCTGCTGCTGCTGCTGCTGCTGCTGCTGCTGCTGCTGCTGCTGCTGCTGCTGCTGCTGGTGCTGCTGGTGCTGCTGGTGGTGCTGCCCGATGACCGCTGCTGAACGCTGCCGACGCCGCCGACCCCGCCGACACTGACGTTGCCGCCGACGCCGCCGATGCCTCTGCCGCGCGGCGCTGCGTGGTCATGGCGAGTCGAAACAGGCGCAGCGAACCTCGCAGAGACGTGGTCGGCGCCGGGCCGCTCATTTGATCGGGAGAGGGGGGAAGCGCGGGTGAGTTTTTACTTCGCTGGGGTTTTGTCCGCCGTTCCTTCGATCTCCTGATGCGATCGATCAGTCGCGCGCGCGCGAAAATGATGGTGTGAGGGCAGTGTTGCGGCGTGAGCGAGTGGTGATGGGGGATTGGGAATGACGCGTGATGAGAGGCGCTTTCGGCAGGTCCATCGAACGAGACAAACTTCACCCCTCTCTTTTTCTCCGATATAGCTCTCCCCCCCCTCCTCCTCCCCCCGCGCAAAAACCAGCCCGTCTTTGACATCATCGCCATCATCTCGATCATATTTCCTGCCCAGGAGGCCAACGCGAGAGAAAGAGAGAAGGCGAGGGAGAGGGAGAGGACAGAAGGGAGCTGGTGAGGATGGCGTCCGCTCCGTGAAGCAGCAAGCCCAGCCGGCAGCAGCCGCGGCCAGGAGGTGGCGTGACCCCGGAACGCGCGCGCGTGCTCCTGCGTTCCCCTCCGACCTTGGACAAGAGAGGCAGACGATCGTGTCGTCGACGCCGAACCCCTCCTTGGAGAACGAAGAGAAAAGGCCCTCTCCCGCGACAAACAATGGCGCACTCCCAGCAGCCCTTCACGGTCCAGGCCGTGCGCCTGGCCACGGGCGACACCCCCATCGTCAGCGTCGCGCTCGACCCGTACGTGCTCATCCGCCGCGGCGAGCAGACCATGACGGCGGACGACGTGCCCGAGGAGAGCGCCGACGCCGCGTCGGCCGGCGGCCAGCAGTACCGGCTCCGCTGCCGGTGGTGGCGGTCGTCGCTGCAGCGCGGCGGGGCGTCGTGCTCGGTGCACCCGGACCGCGACGCGACGGTGCAGTGCACGGTGTGCCTGCGCAGCCGGGCGGTCGCGGCGGGCGGGACGAGCGGCGCGGGCGGCGCGGGGGGCGGCGCGGGCGGCGGCGGCGCGTCGGCGCCGGGTGGCGCCTCGGCGCAGCAGCAGCAGCAGCAGCAAGGGCCGCAGCCGCAGCCGCTGGGCATCAGCTACCACTGCTCCCCCGACTGCTACCGCCACAGCTGGCCCCAGCACCGCGAGGCCCACGCCGCCGCCTTCCGCCTGCTCCAGCAGCAGCAGCAGGCCGCCGCCGCCGCCACCGCCGCCACCGAGGACGGCGCCGCGGGCGTCGACAATGGCGGCACGGCCGGCGGCGCCTACGGCGGCGCAATGATGGGGGGCGCCGACGGCGGCGCGGCCACGATGATGGCCACCACCCCCATGTCCGCCATGAAAGGGGGAGGGGGGGCCGCCGCCGCAGCCGCCGCTGCAGCCGCGGCGGCCGCGGCGGCCACCGCCGCCGCCAGCGGCGCGGCGGGCGGCGGCGGCGGCAGCCAGGTCGAGACGTGGACCGAGGTCGGCCGCGGCCGCCGCTACGCGCCAACGGCCGACGACGTCGGCCACGTGCTCAAGTTCGAGGCGTCGGTGGTCGACTCGCTGCACCCCTACGCCGACCTGGGCCGGCCCGTCGCCGCCTTCGCGTCGCGCGTGCGGCCCGTGCCCGTCCTGCCCCTGCGCCGCATGGTGCCGCTGCCGCTGCCCGCGCACGTGCCCGCCGCCGTCGCGCTCGCGCTCGGCGGGCCCACGCCGCAGCCGGGCGCCGGCGGCGCCGGCGGCTTTTTTGGCGCCGCCGCCCAACACTTTCCCGCCCCGGCCCTCCCCGGCGGCGCCGTCCCCGCCCCCCACCGCCCCCCCGCCACGCCCGGGCGCTTCACCGTGCTCACGTACAACCTGCTCGCCGACATTTACGCGAAGGGCGACATGTACGGCCACTGCCCTCCGTTCGCGGTGGCCTGGCCCTACCGGCGCGACTGCCTGATGCGGTGGCTGCGCGCCTACGACGCCGACATCCTCTGCCTGCAGGAGGTGCAGAGCGACCACTACGCCGACTACCTGCACCCGCAGCTGGCGGCGCTCGGGTACCAGGGCGTGTTCAAGAAGAAGACGGCCGAGGTGTTCACGGGCTCGTCCTACGCCATCGACGGCTGCGCCACGTTTTTCCGCGCCTCGCGGTTCGCGCTGGTCAAAAAGTACGAGGTCGAGTTCAACAAGGCCGCGGTGTCGCTGGCGGAGCAGATGGCGTCGCCCGCGCAGCGCAAGGCCACCATGGGCCGCCTGCTCAAGGACAACGTGGCGCTGATCGCCGTGCTCGAGGCGCTCGACCCGCCGCCGCCGCACGGGGGCATGGGCGGCGGCGGCGGCGGCGGGCACCACGGCCCGGGCGGCGGCGGCGGCGGCGGCCCGGGCGCGCCCGGCCAGTCCCCGGGCCAGGCACAGGGCGGCAAGCAGCTGCTGTGCGTGGCTAACACGCACATCCACGCCAACCCGGAGCTCAGCGACGTCAAGCTGTGGCAGGTGCACACTCTTTTGAAGGGGCTGGAGAAGATCGCCAACAGCGCCGACATCCCGATGCTGGTGTCGGGCGACTTCAACTCGCTGCCCGGGTCGGCGGCGCACGCCTTGCTGGTGCGCGGGCGGGTGGACCCCTCGCAGCTCGACCCGGCGCTCGACCCTCTAGGCATCCTGCGCGAGCAAAAGCTGCAGCACGCGCTGCCGCTGGCGTCGGCCTACGCGGCGCTTGCCGACGCGCCGCCGCTGACGGCCGAGCTCCGCCGGCAGCGGCGGCGGCTCGACCCGCTGACCAAGGAGCCGCTGTTCACCAACCTAAACGCCGGGTTTCGCGGCACGCTCGACTACGTGCTGTACACGCGCGACTCGCTGCTGCCGCGCGCGGTGCTCGAGCTGCCGGCGGAGGACGAGGTGCTGACTAGGCCGGGGGAGGGCGTTCCCAACGCCTCTTGGCCGAGCGACCACGTCGCGCTGATGGCCGAGTTCCAGGTGCTGCCGCCGGGCGCGGCGGTGGCCATGGCGCAGGCGGCGCACCAGGCCGCGCAGCAGGCGCAGCAGCAGGCGCAGATGCAGCAGCACATGCAGGGCGGCGGCGGCGGCGTGGGCGTCGTGGGCGGCGTCGGCCCAGGCGGCGGGCTGCAGGGCGGTCCCCTAGTCGGCGGCCTCGGCGGCGCGGGCAACGGCATGGGTCACGGCGGCGGCCTGCACGGGGGCCCCGGCCTGCTGCTGCCGCACCACCACGGCGGCCACGGCGGCCCGCCGCAGCCCTACCCGCCGGGCGGCGGCGGCGGAGGCGGGTTTGGCGGCCTGACCGGCGGCTACGGCGCGGCGCCGCAGCAGCAGCAGCAGCAGCAGCAGCAGCAGCAGCAGCAGCAGCAGCAGATGCAGATGCAGATGCAGATGCAGATGCAGCCGGGCATGGGGGGCGGCGGCGGCCTGCTCGGCGGCCTTCTGGGAGGCGCGGGGGGCATGGGCCCCGTGGGGCTGCAGCAGCGCTGAGTTGTGGACGGGGATGAAGAAGAAGAAGCTCTCAGAAACGAAAGGCCCTGGCTTGGCCCGGCGCGAGAAAACGAAAACGAAAACGAAAACGAGGAGACCAAAACGAAACGAAAAACGGCGCCGCCCGCGCCGCGCCCGCGCCGCCTGTGCTTTTTCTATGCGTTGCTCTAACCGGGGCACCCAGGTTGCGGCTTCTCACGCCTTCTTGGCCTTTGACCGCAGTAACTCCAGCAACATTACATTGGCTAGGTTGGTCGCGTCCAGCTCACGAATACGAGACTAGTGCGCGACTTGCCGCCGCGACCACCGCCGCCGCCGCCGCCGCCGCCGCCGACGCCGACGCTGCGGCGTCGCCCCCCTCGGCCACTGCCTGGGTCGCCGCCGCCACCGCCGCCCGCTCGGCAGCCGTCACCGCCAGCGCGGCCTCGCGCTCGGGCTGGCTCAATCGCACGCCGTTCACCAGCTCCAGCCCGGGGCCGCAGCGCGCCGCGAGCAAGACGCGGTGCTGCTGCATCTGCTGCTGCCGCTGCTGCCGCTGCCCCTCGGTCGGGTGGGCAGCACCGCCCGCCGGCGCCGCGCCCGCCCCTCCTCCCTCCTCCTCCTCCTCGCCGCCGCCGCCGATCCACACGCTGCGCAGCGCGGGCGCCGCCGCGGCCAGGACCTCGGCGTCGCGCGGGTCCGCCAGCACCCGGTCCGAGCGCGCCTCGCCGATGCGCAGCTCCCACACGCGCGCGAGCGGCGGCATCCCCCACAGCGAGCGGATGCCGTTTTCCGACAGGCTGAGGGAGAGCGGGGGGCGACGAGAGGGGCCCCTGCTGCCGCAGCCGCTGCCGTAGCCGCTGCCGCTGCCGCTGCCGCCGTCGTCGTCGTCGTGGTCGTCACCCCCCGTGCCGGCCGCGGCGACGGCCTCGAGCACGGCCGCCGTGTCGCGCCACCTCCTGAGGCGGTTGCGGTCGAGCAGGAGGTCCTGCAGGCCCGTCAGCGCGGAGAGGCTCGAGGCGGCGTCCTCGCCGGCGCCGGCGCCGGCGCCCGCGCCACGGCCCCCGAGCGACGTGAGCGCGTTTCCGCGCGCCGACAGGCGACGCAGCACGCGGCCGAGGGCGCCCAGGCGCAGGGGCGCGAGCGAGGCGAGGCCGTTGCCGTCGAGGCTGAGCGACGCCAGCGCGGGCAGCAGCGGCGCGCGCGCGCCCGACGGCAGCGTCAGCTCGAACGAGAGCGCGTGCTGCTGCTGCTGCTGCTGGTGCTGGTGCTGGTGCTGGTGCTGCGGCGAGCAAGACGAGGCGGCGGCAGCGTGGCCGCCGCCGCCGCCGCCGCCGCCACCACCGACGGCCGCGATGCTGCTGCCGAGCCGGTTGTCGTCCAGCACGAGGCGCGTGAGGGCCACTAGCCCGGCCAGGTGCGGGTTGATGGCGTCGAGGCGGTTGCCCGAGAGGTCCAGGTCGACGAGGGAGCAGGCAAAGCTGGCGGGAGGGGGAGCGGGCGGCGGAAGCGGCCGCGGCAGCGCGACGGCGGCAACCGCGGCCTTTAGAAAGACGCCGCCCGTGCTGCGGAGGCGCCACCCGCGCAGAGACAAGCTGCCCGGGATCGCGAGGCGCTCGGCGCCGTCGTCGTCGCTGGCCGCCCCCCGCCCGGCCTGGCCCAGCGCCTCCCGCGTGAGCACGCCCCGGAACGCCAGCGCCGCCTCGTCGCGCTCCGGGGGGGCGACGGCCTGCCCGTCCAGAACAAGCAGCGGGGGCGCGGCGGACGGGTCGCCGGGCGGCGTCAGCAGCAGCAGCAGGTGCAGCGCGTACAGGCGGTAGTCGCGTGCGCGCTGCCGGGGCATGTCCTGCCGTTCCCGGTGGGGCTGTTGCTGCTGCTGCCGGTCGCGGCAGGCGGCGACGGCCCCCTCGGGCACGCCCGCGCCCCGCGAGACGGCCGAGTCGCGCAGGTCGAGGACCTGCAGGCGCGGAAAGGGCGAAGCGGTGACGGCGGGAGGAGAAGACGAAGGACAGGCGGGGGGGCGCGTCCCGCCGGCCACTGCGGCCGCGGTTGCCGCGGCGGGCGCAGGCGCGGACAGCACGGCCGGCGACAGCGGCGAGAGCGCGGCGGCCGGCGAGTCCAGCGCCGGGTTGCCGCGCGCATGCAGCCGCTCGAGCGCCGTACCGGCCACGCGGTCGATGCCCTCGAGCGAGGTCAGGGCGTTGGACTCGAGGCCCAGGATTCGCAGCGCGGGCAGCAGCGGCCACAGGCAGCGGAGGCCGCGGGGCTGCGGCGGCGGGGGCAGGCGGGAGGAGGGCCCGTGGGCGCAGGCAGCGGCGCGCTCCTCCTCCTCGGGAGGAAAGCCCGTGAGCTGGTTGCCGCCCAGCTCGAGGCGCGTCAGGCGCGACGCACTCTCCAGGGCGCCCCAGAGGTCCGGAGCCGCGCCCGCGAGGCGGTTGCCGCTCAGGTCGAGCGCGACGAGCGGCAGCTGCGGCGGCGGCCGAGGCATCGACGGCGCGAGCGGGTCGGGCGGCGCCAGGAAAAAGGCCTCCAGCGAGGCAGGCGTGGCCTCGAGCAGGTTGCCGCTGGCGCTCAGGCGCGCCCTTCCGCAAGCCCCAGTGACATGGAATCTGAAGGGTCGGAGGGCGACGAAGCCGCGGTGGTCGTCGTGGTCGTCGACGGTGGCGGCAGCGGCCGCCGTTCCCGTCGCCGCCGCCGTTCCCGCCGCCGCCGATCGGTCGCGCCAGCGCGCGGAGCGCTCGGCGGCGTCGGCGCGCAGGGCCACGAGCGCGGCCCCGACGCCCTGCCGCCGGTCTGGCGTCAGGCGCGCGCGCTCGCCGAGGGCGTCGCGCACGGCGGCCGGGTACCCCCTCTCCTCGCACAGCGGATTGAGCTCGAGGTCGACCGCGGCCTCCTCGGGCAGGCCGAGCGCCCGCAGCGCGGCGCCGGTCTCGGCGGCGCCGCGCAGCGCGTTGCCCGACAGCAGCAGGCGCCGCAGGCGCGGCAGCCGTTGCTGGCACGGGGGCGAATCGGCGCCCCTGCCTCCGCCTCCGCCTCCGCCTCCGCCTCTGCCTCCGCCACCGCCTCCGCCAGCGAGCGACGCGAGGCGGTTGTGCCGCGCGTCCAGGTAGACCAGAGAGGGGGGCAGGACGAGGCCGTGCTCGGCGGCAGCGTCGCGCGGGGCGGGGGACGCCGCAGGCGCCGCCCAAAAAAGCGACTCGAGCGCGTTGCACGCGAGCGACAGGGCGCGCAGGCGGGTGAGGCGCGCCAGGGGCAGGCCCGCGAGCGAGCCGGCGAGCCCGGCGCCCGCGAGAGACAGGCACTCGAGCGCGAGGAGCGAGTCGGGCAGCTCCGGCGCAGGGGACGGGGACGCGGCGGCGAAGCGGAGGCGGCGCAGGTGCGAGAGGGCGGCGGCGTTGGCCGCCTCGGCCGCGGACAGAGGCGCCCGGCGGCGCTCGGCGGCCGCGGCGTCGGCGACAGCGAGCGAGGCGGAAGGGGGCGGGAGCAGGGTGGTTTGCCCCGCGTCGCCGAGCGTCACCCAAGGCTCGAGCTCTCGCCGCACCGCTGTGGTGGCCACCCGAAGGCTGTGCGCGCTCGGGACGGCGCGGGGCACCAAGGGCGCGGCGGGGCTTGCGGCGGCCGCTGAGCAAGGAGGCGGGCGCAAAGCTGCCGCCGCCGCCGCCACCCCCTCCTCCTCCTCTGCGTCTCCATCTTCGCCAGACAGCTCCAAGATGGCCACCGGCAGAACCAGCGACGGATCGCGATGCCACCAGACCTCGGGCGCGCCTGCGGCGACGACGACCGCGGCGGCAACCGCGCCGTCTGGCAGCGGACCCCACCCGGCGCGCGACAGCGGCGGCGGCGTTTCGGCGGCGGCCGAGGCGGCAGCGGCGGCGGCCCCGTGTCCTCCTTCCGCCTGCGGCAGGCGGACGTGTCCTGATCCCGCGGCCCCGACGTAGGCCCGCACCACCATCACGGTCAGACACTGCCCAGGCCGCGTCGTCGGAAGCGAGGAGAGCAGCCGCAGCCACGGCCGGGCGGCGGCCGCGCCCCCCCCGGAAAAGAAGCGTCGCCGGCGGCCTGGACGGGATGATGCCGCCGCCGCCGCCGCTGCGCCGACAAATCCCAGCTCCGCCACCGCCTCCAGAGCTTCCATCTCCCGGTCGTCGTCGGTCGCGGCGTCGTCGTCGTCGTCGTCATCCTGGAGGGCAGGATCTTGCGCTCTGCCGGCCGCCGCCGCCGCCCCGTCGCCGCGCGCCCGCCTGCCCGTTTCCTCCTCCCCCGCGTCCGGCAGCACGTAGAGCAGCGTGCGCACGTGCCCGCCCCCCTCGGCAGCCAGGGCGGCGGGCACGACCCCGCCCCTCGCCGCCACCGCCGCCACCGCGGGCGTCGCCGGACCAAAGTAAGCCGTGCCTGAGGGGAGCAGCCGCCCCCCCAGGCGCGCTTCGAACGCCAGACAGAGGGCGCGGCTGCGCACGCGCGCGGCCGAGCGCACGCGCAGGTCCCGGGTCCTTGCGGCGGCGAGGGCGCTCGCAAAGGCGGCCGCGGACGTGGCGGCCAAGGCGATGGAGCAAGCGGAGTTCCCAGCGCCGCCGCCGCCGCAGTCCCGCTGCTCCTCTGCGTCGCCCTCCTCGCCCTCCTCGACGCGCGCGCTGCCGTGTGTTCCCGCCTCGAGCGCGGCGCGGCGCAGGGCGCGCCGCAGCGCCCGGCGCGCGCGTAGGGCCGCGGCGGCCAGCGCGCCCTGCAGCTGCTCGTGCTGCCTGTGGCGCACGCGCGAGAGCTCGAGCTCGACGTCGCAAAGGGCTCGCGAGGCCGCGGGCAACGACAGCAGAGGGACGGAGCGGCCGTCGCCGTCCTCTCCGTCGGCGGCCTCAGCGGCGGCCTCTGCGGCGGCGAGCGCCGCCTGCGCGCCCGCCAGCTCGCGCACGAGCGCCGCGCGGACGCCGTCCCAATGCTCGGCGGCCAGGCGTACGCCCGCGGCCGCCCGTGCGAGCAGCGAGCGGCCCGCCTGGTCGTCGTCGTCGCCGCCGTCGCCGCCCAGGCCGCCGCCGCTCAGGCCGCCAAAGCACCGCCGCTCGAGCTCTCTCCGGGCCAGCGAGCGCGCCAGGCGCGAGCGGCGCCGCGCCTCGCGCGCGGCGGCGCGCGCCCCGTCGGGCACGGGCAGGCCGTCAAGAAGCTTCAGGCCCGCCGGCAGCGCGGCCATGGCGGCCGAGGCGTAGCCGGCGAGCGCCGCGGCCGGGCACTGCCCCTGGCCAGAGTCGGCGTCGGCGCTGGGGCCGCCGCCGCCGCCGCCGCCTCCGCCGCCGCCGGCCGCCGCCGCCCCGCCTGCGCTCGCCCACATGGGGTCCGCCAGCCACAGCTCCTCCAGGCCCGGGAAGGACGCCGCTAGCCCCCCGAGCTCGCGCAGTGACGAAGGGGAGGGGTTGCCGGCCACGTTGAGCACGCGCAGGGCAGGCGATGCCGCTGCTCCCGACGCCGGCAGTGGCGACGACGACGGCAACGCCGCCGACGGCCATGCCGACGAGGACGCCGAGGACGCCGAGGGCGGCCGCTCGAGTGCGTTGCCCGGCGCCTGCAGCTCGGTCAGCCCGCGCAGCGCCGCCAGCCCGTCGAGCCGGCGCAGGCGGTTGCCGCCCAGGGACAGGCTGGCGAGCGCCGGGAGGTCGAGCGCCAGGCGGGGGGCGTCCAGGCGCGCGATGCGGTTCTGGCGGAGGCAGAGGGACGACAGGCGCGACAGGCCGCGCAGGGGCGAGGGGCCGTCGCCGTCGCCGGCCGCCGGCGGGAAGGCGCCCGACAGCGCGTTGCATGAGAGCCACACGCGCTGGAGCTGCGGGCACGACGCGCCCAGGGGCGGGATCGTGGGCAGAGAGCGCAGGCCCACGTCCACGAGGCTGAGCTCGACCAGGTTGGGGAAGGCGCGCAGGGAGGCGCCCAGCTGTCGTTGTTTTTGGTTGTTTTGGTTGGGCTTTTGAGCGTTGGCGTTGGCGTTTGTGGAGCGGCGAGAGGAGGCACGAGAGCGAGAGCGCTGCTTCTCCTCCTTGTGTTGCGCATCGTGATCGAGCGACTCACGCGGGGCAGGGGCTGGAGGCAGACCTCGAGGGCGGTCACGGTGCCACACGACTCGGTATCAGTCTGGCCGCACGCGGCCAGCACGATCCCGAGCGCGACAGCTGTGTTGTTTGTTGTTTTTTGAGTTTCGTTGGCGGGAGAGGGGGAACGTGGGGCTTGAATCAGGGCCGGCGTGAGGCAGGAGCGCAGCTAGGATGTTCGTTGTTTCTCGTTCGTGGTCGAACCCGGGGACGGGCAACTAACCCTCCTCGTGCTCATCGCACTCATCGCGCCCGGTCATGATGCCTCGCTCACGCGCGGGAAGAGGTCCCCATGTAATCAGAGGCGCCGCCGCCGATCGGGGGGCACGGCTCACAAGAACAAACGGCCGACGCCTGCTTCTCTGGATTTCCGTCGATAGTTGTGGACGATCGCTGGATTTACAAGCAAAGGGGGTTCTTCTCAAACTCGCTCGAGCTGTGGGAAGAGAGGAGGGCAAAACCATTCCGATGGAAAACAAAAACGATAGCTCCGAGCGTGCGCGCGCCGACGCCGAGGCAGCGGCTTGCCGCCGCCCGACGCGCCGACGACAACTCGAAGGAAAAAAAAAAGCGGCGGTCTCTCAACGAAACAATGAAACAAAATCGCCACACCAACGCATCAATCTTGTCCATCTTCAACCAAACATCACTTGTCCGCGCTCCCGGCCCGCGCCCGCGCCCTGGACGCGGGCGACGGCTCCATGTCGGGCGCGTCCTGCCCCTCCACGGGCGCCGCGCCCCGCCACATTGCCTCCAGCGACGACAGCAGCATGGCTGCCTCGGGCGCGGCCCGCACGCTCCTGCCGGCTCCCGCCGCCCGCAGGGCCACTTTCCGGAAAAAGAGCGCTCCGCGGGCGCGCGCCAGGTGCAGGCAGTCGTTCAGGGTGACGGATTTGGCGTATTTCCCGACGCCGCCCTTCTCGACCTGCACCATCTGCCGCTCGTCGGGCGCCGCCCACGTGGTCGGGTGCGGCGAGGCGGCGGCGGGGAACAGCACGAGCGTCGGGTAGCAGTTGAGCAGGTCGCCCGGCTTGTAGCGCAGGCCGCGGCCGAGCTGCACGCGCTGCACCGAGCGCGCGAGCCCCGAGAAGCGCAGGGCGGTGACCAGCGCGAACTCGTCGGGCGCCATGCCGGCGCCGACCGCCGTGCAGGCCTTGTGCAGCGCGGCGGCCGCCCTTAGCAGCGGCCGGCGCATGGCGCACAGGAGGAGCGCGTGCTCGCGGCTGAGCACGACCCACTGGTGGTGGAAGGTGAGGGCGCGCGACCAGCGCCTGGCCTCCTCGGCGCTGAAGGAGCCGTCCGAGAGCAGCTCGTCCTCGGCCGCCTCGCGGAGCGTGGCGTTCTCCTCGGCGCCGAATTGGTACGAGCCAAAGAGCGAAGCGCCGGCGGGCAGCAGGGCGGGCGTCGCCAGCTGCACGGGGACGTCGTGGCCCGAGCACACGGCCACGTGGCGGGCCGAGGGGCAGCGGCGCAGCAGCTCGTCCAGCGCGACGAGCTGCGCCCGCACGAGCGAGACGTCTCCCCAGGCCGCGTCGACGGCGGCGACCAGCCGGCGGCGGGCGACCGAGTCTCGCGCGGCGAACGAGGGCAGCGCCAGGGAGACGCCTTTTTTCACGTGGCAGAGCACGGCCGGGCGCAGGGAGGCCGGGTCGGGCGGGGGCGGGTCGGGCGGGGCGGGCGCCTGCTCGGGGGCCGGGGGGGGCGTCGGGGGGCGCGAGGGGAGGTCGGTGGCGGCTGCGGCGGCGGCGGGAGGGCCGGCGGCGGCGGCGGCGGGCGCTGCCGTCGGCGCCGACGTCGCGGCCTCGCCGCTCTTGTCGCCGCCGACGCAGCCGCCGGTGCCGCTGCCGCTGGCGCGCCCCTCGGTCGTCGGCGGCGCGACGGCCGTCGCGTGGTCGACGCCCGCGGGCGCGACAGCAGCAGCAGCGACAAAAGACGACGGCGCGGCCGCTGGGGCGTCGTCGTCGTCGTCGCCGCCATCGCCGCCGCCGCCGCCGCCGCCGTCGGCCCCGCCGGTCGGCGCGGGCGACGCGGGCGCGGTCGCCGCGGCCGACGCCGCAGTCAGCGGCAACAATGGCTGCACAAACGGCCCGTCCAGGGCGGCCACGGCCTCGGGCGTGTGCGCGCTCACCCAGTTCTCCCACATCAAGGCGTTGGGCCATCCCGGGTTGTGCAGCAGCACGAGCACGGCGAAGCGTGCGAGCGCGTCGCCCGGCTCGGCGCGCGGCCAGAGCGCGGCCTGCGCCAGAGCGTCGGGAACGACCGCCGCTGCCGTTGCCGCCGCTGCTGCCGCCGCGGCTGCTGCCGCTGCTGCCGCCTCGCCGCCGCCGTCCGAGCTTCCTGCGGCCGCGACTGCGTCAACGGGCGGGGGCGGCGTTCCGGTCACCGACAGCGGGGGCGTGAGACCACCGCCTAGGCCGACAGCACGCTGCTGCTGCTTGGCGCCGCGGCCGCTGCCGCTGCCGGCCGCCGCCGCCGCCGCCTCTGCCTCGGCGCACGCTGCCGCGCGCAAAAAGGCCGCCTCGCCCACCCAGTTGCCCTCCTCGGCCTCGCGGCGCGGCTGCCAGGGCCGCGCGGGCCCGCCGGCGGGGCGCGGGGCGCGGGGGCCCCCCGCCCCGCCCCCCCCCCCCCCCCCCCCCCCCCCCCCCCCGCCCCCCCCCCCGCCGCCGCCGCCGCCCCACTCCTCCCAGCCAACGTTGTGCGGGCGCCGCGCGACGCTCCCGCGGCGCCGCAGGCCCAAGACGGCCTCGCGCACGGCGGCCCAGGTCTCGGCGTCCATGTCGTCCGGGCGGTCGAGGACGGAGCCGTCCGGCAGGACGAGGGGGACGGGGGGCATGGGGGCCGGGCCGGCGGCGAGGGCCATCATCATGGCCTTGGGCGCGGGCGCGGGGGCGGCGTCGGCGTCGGCGGCGGCCACGGGCGCCGGCGGGGGGGGGGCCGCGTCGTCGTCGTCGCTGCTGCTTTTGCCGTCGCCGTCGGCGACGCCGGCGTTGGCAGCGACGGCGGCGGCAGCCGCCTGCTCTTGCCGCCGCTGCTTCTCCTGCTGCTGCGTTTGCTGCGCCCGTTGCCTCGGCTTGGCCGGCTTTGGCCTGGACGCAGCGGCCGTGGGCGGCACCGCTTGCCGCCGGGCCTCGGCGGCAGCAGAAGAGCGCTCGGCCGTCGCCGGCGCCGTCGCCGGTGCCGCGGCAGGGACAGGCACGACGCCCGCGGTCGAGACGCCGGCCGCCGCCGGCCGCCGGGCGGGCGCCGCCTGCGCGCGCGGCGGCGCAAGAGGAGGCCGCGGCGGCGGCGGCGGGAAGGCGGCGCGCAGGTAGTTCAGCGCCAGGCACCTGGCGACGGCGTCGGCGCCGGGGAAGGGGGGCGGCGGCGCGGGCGCGATGGGCGGCGGGGGCGCGGCGGCCGCCGCCGTTGGCGCGCCCACCAAGGCCCGCAGCATCGTCAGCACGGCCGCGGCCGGCGCCTTGCGCGGGGGGGGAGGCGCGCCGGCGCCGGCGGCAAAGCGCCGCGCGGTCCTGGAGCGGGGATTGCGCGGGTGCCGCAGCAGCACGGCGAGCGGCGGCGGCGGGGGCCCAGCGACCAAGACGGCGAGAGGGGCGGCGACGGCGGCGGCGGCGGCGGGGGCGGCGGGGGCGGCGGGGGCGACGGCCGCCACCGCGTTTCGTGGCCTGGGCTTGCGCGCGCGCTTGGGCGGGGCGGGGGCCGCCGCCGCCGCTGCCGCCGCCGCCGTCCCGCCCGCGTCGGCGCCCCCCTCGTCGCGATACCGAAGGGGCGCCGGCGCCGACCGCTTGGCCGAGAGGGGCCTCTGTCCCAGCGGCGACGACGTCGGCGGTGCCTCGCGCGCTGGGTACTCCTCTCGCCGATCTTGCTGCTGCTGCTGCTGCTGCTGCTGCTGCTGCTGCTGCTGCTGCTGCTTGCGCCCGGAGGTAGAGGTGAGGCGGCGGCGCTTTGACTTCTCCGAGGCGCTGGGGACAGCGACGACGCCCGTCGGCGGGCCCGCCGACGCCCCCGGCCGCTGCTTGGCGGACGCCGGCCGCGAGCGCGAGCGCGAGCGCGAGCGCGAGCGCGAGCGCGAGCGCGGTTGCTTCGGTTGCTGCTGCTGCTGCTTTTCTTCCTCCTCGTTGCCTGCGGCCGCCTGGCTCACTACTCGCCGCGTGATGTTTGGGCGCGGAGGCGCGGCAGCGAGGATTCCTGTCGCTTCATCTGCCGCCGTTGCTGCCAATGCTGCTGCAGGCGCCGGCCGCGAGCGCGAGCGCTGCCGCTGCCGCTGCTTTGCCGCCTCTTCCGGCGGCGCCTTGCCGGCGGCGGCGGCGGAGAGTGGGCGCGACGACGATGTCGGACGGGGGGACGTCACGGTGGCGTCCGGCGGTGCGACTGCCGATGCGGCGGCTGCCGCTGAGGCCGGCCGGCTGCGCTTGCGGCCGCTGGTGGTGCCGCCGCCGCCGCCGCCGGTCGCCGACGTCGGCCGGCCCGGGGAGACAGAGCGCGGCGTGAGCACGACGACGACGACGGCGGCCGCGGCGGCGTTCCTCTTCCCCGCAGAGGCCGGGCGCGCCGGCGGCTGCTTGACCTGCTCCACCTCAACTTCTCGCTTCCGCCGGCGGCCCGAGGCAGAGGAGGGCCTGGCGCTGACCGGTGGCGCCATCGTGTCTCGATCACGACGACGCCCCCCTCCCGCGCCCGTCGAGCGCCAAGAGGCCTGGGGAGCGGGCACTCTGGCAGCCGGTGCGCGCGATCGCAGTACGCCTCTTGTCACCCCAACAGACGGGAGAGGGGTCACGGAGGACGCAAGGAGCGGGAGAGGAAAGAGGAGGCCAATGAATTTGAAATTCTGATGGTTCCGATGTTCCGCGTGGGGGGCTTCGCGAGGTTGTTATTCGGGGGGGCGAGACCTAGCGCCTCTCTAAAGATTGCAACTGGTGGTCGCGACAACGTGTGCGTGGAGATCGATCGGAGAAAGCGCGCCGGCCATGTCGACATCGGCTATCTTAACGGTGCGCGCCGCCCGGGGCCACTGCTCGGCGCCAGCCGATGGTCGGCCCCCGACACCCGACGGCAACCGACAGCGGAGACGCCAAGGGGAAGAAGGGGAGACCCGCCCAGTCTCCCGCCTTTCCACCATTCCCAAGCCCTTTGAGCCCTGCAAGTCCGATCCCACTGTCTGACACCCCGGAAATTCTTTGTTGACAAAACAGCGCCACCAGTTCACCTCTCCCCCCAAAAAGCGAGACACTCCCCGAAACGCAATGCGCCTGGCGCAGCAGCAAAGACCGCCCTCCTCACGCCGCCACGACCATCATCAACCCGCGCGTCGCTTCACCACAGTCAGGACCGTCATGGCGGCGGCGGCGGCGGCGGGCTCGGCCGACCCGGGGCTGCCGCCGCTGCCGCCCCACACCCTCCGCGTCCACTGGCGCGTCGCCGGCGACCCCGCGCGCGCCCGGGGGTACGGTCTCCACGTTTGGGGCGACGGCGTCCAGCGGCCCACCGAGTGGGCAAAACCCCTGCAGCCGGTCGCGGTGGGCCCCGCCGTCGGCGGCGCCGTGTTTGACGTCCCCCTGCGCGGCCAGGGCGAGCAGGGCGCGGGCGCGGGCGCGGGCGCGGGCGAGGGCGCGGGCGGCGCCGCCGCCGCCGCCAGCTGGGCGGGCGTCCTCGTGCACCGCCCGCCGGCCCGCGCAGGCCTGCCGCACGAGGAGGCCGTGGGCGTCGAGCGCCTGGACCTGAGCGCGGGCACCCGCGAGGTGTGGCTCGTGGGCGAGGCCGGGGGGGCGGCAGGCGGCGGCGGCGGCGGCGGCGGCGGCGGAAGCGGCGAGAGCGGCGAAAGCGGGGCCGCCGCCGTCGTCTTCACAGAGCCCCCGGATCTGTCCGACGTGGCACCCGGCTCGCTCTCCCGCGCGCGCGCGCACTGGGTCTCCCCCGACACCTTGCTGTGGCGCGTGCCCGCGACCGAGGGCGGCGGCGCCGGGCCGGGCGCCCGCCGCCGCTTTTTCCTGCACGCGTCGGCGGCAGCCGCGCTCCGCCTGACGGGGCGCGGCGGCGTCGTTGGGGCCGACGCCACGTTTGAGCTTCTGCTCGCGCCGCCGGCGCCGGCGCCGCCCGCCGGCGGAGGCTCGGGCGCGCCCAGGTTTTCGCCCGCCACCGCGCGCTTCCCCCACCTGTTTGGGTGCACGGAGCTGCGCCTGCCGCCCGAGGCGGTGGCCGAGGCCGGGGCGCTGCTGCGGTGCCAGCTGGCCGTTTCGGTGCGCGCGCCGGGCGCCGACGGCCCCTCGGACGGCGGCGGCGGCAGCGGCGGCGGCGGCGGCGTTGGCGGCAACGGCGGCGCCCTGCTTGACGCCACGGGCGTGCAGACCGCCGGCGCGCTCGACGGCCTGTTCGCCACCGACTGGCCCCTCGGCGACTGGGCTGACCCGCACACCGGCCTCCGCACCCTCAGCGTGTGGGCGCCCACGGCGCAGCGCGTCGAGCTGCTGCACTGGGGGCGCGGGCCAGACTACTCACTCGACCCGGCGACGGGCGAGCCGCGCTCGTCCGCCGACGCCCGCCGCGCCGCGCGCTCGGCGCCGCCCTCGCGCGTGCTCGACATGGTCCGCGGCCCCGACGGCGGCCCGCAGGCCGGGGTGTGGTCCGTCCCCCGGCCCCTGGAGTGGACGGGCACGGCGTACAAGCTGCGCGTCACGGCTTTCCACCCCGCGACCGGCGCCGTCGAGGCGGCCGAGGCGACGGAACCCTACGCCCGCGCGCTGACGGCCGACGGCGAGCGGTGCGTGTTCTGCGACCTCGGCGCGCCCGGCATGGCGCCGCCCGGGTGGGACGGGCACGCGGTCCCGGGCCTGGCGCAGTGGACGGACGTGTCGGTGTACGAGCTGCACATCCGGGACTTTAGGTGCGCGGCTTTTCCTGTCCTTGTCTTTTGAGGGGCTCTCTTTTGAGGGGCTCTCTTTTGAGGGGCTCTCTTTTGAGGGGCTCTCTTTTGAGGGGCTCTCTTTTGAGGGGCTCTCTTTTGAGGGGCTCTCTTTTTGCCCCGCGCCGCAAACCTCCGCCCCCCC
>Ga0105053_10005436_pt1 | contig 18105 bp, 23 predicted proteins | sample BON01_FD_78093 | JGI IMG/M metagenome (GOLD analysis project Ga0105053, IMG submission 78093) | Freshwater microbial communities from Lake Bonney liftoff mats and glacier meltwater in Antarctica - BON-01 | ecosystem: Environmental > Aquatic > Freshwater > Ice > Glacier meltwater | place: Lake...
TACCAGCTAGGCAGCCAAGTGTGGTGCAGGTTACCAGCTAGGCAGCCAAGTGTGGTGCAGGTTACCAGCTAGGCAGCATTGGGGGCACTGCACGGCCATTGAGAATGTGCTGTGGCCCACCGCAATCCCGCGGCGAAAAGATCCTGGCATTGCAGTAAATTATGTCGCTCACGTCTTTCAACTTACCAATTCGAACCTGCGCCGCCTGATTATTGAGGTCCACCTGTATGTTTTTGAACGACACTTGATACAGCACTTGCTGCAAACATTGACTTGCGTTAGCCAGAGTACATGAACCAAATTTTGGATCGTGTTCACGATTGTGTCAAAACAGAAGTTCTACGTACATATGCTAGCTGATCATACCACGCCATATTAGAGTATTGAAGGGAAAGCTGGTAGTACATGTTCTGCAAGTCGTTGATTTGTCGCTCTCGGTCCCGTTGCTCATTGACGGCTAGCAGCAGAAACCGTGGGTTAGGGAATGACACTTGGAACTGCCTCGGTGTCGAATCAGCAGCGACGGCGGTTTCTAACTGGCTGCAAAGGTTTGTGCGCGTGCATTTGCCTGTGCCTGCAGTGTGCGTGTGCGTGCGTGTGTGCTTGTGTGCGCGCGCGCGTGTGTGCTTTCCACCGTGTATACGAGTCGACATTTAGGTATTGTGGCCGCCCATGCTGTAGGGGTGGGCAAGCTGTTCATGATGATGCTCCCAGTTGCAAGGCTGGTCAGCGAATCAGCAGACTCTGTTTGGCGCATTCATCGTTGCCCGTACCACGCTCGATTTCCAAGTGGAGACTTTCAAGCTTGTCTTGGGCCTTCAAATGAGCTGTAGCGGCCGCGGCCATTTCATCTTCCTTCGTCTTCACTGTTTACATCATCGTATTTCATCGGGCAGAGCTTATGTGTAAGCCGCGTGTTCCCAGACACAATCTAGCTCAGCTGTACCCCTCACTTCGCTACGCCAAGGTTGCGTGGGAACCCACTTACACAACTTTCCAAGGTCATTCTTCTTCTTCTGTGCATTATAATACATCTCGTAGTCGGCATTGTACGCACTGACGGCGAGGGTGGAGATCTTCAGTTGGTTCTCGTACACCCCTACTGCCTCACCGGCCCTTTGCGAGGCCTCCAGGTGCTCTGCGAGCGTGTCGGCTTCCTTGTTCCTGAGGCGAGCTAACTCGGCCTGCGTCGACATCAACTGACTGCTCGCCTGATCCAACGGTGCCTGAGCACAATAAGAAGTCCAGGCGATTCAATTAGTGAAGGCCAGACACAATTACAAACCGCAGCTGCACAACAAGGGGCGGCTGTCCAAGACAAAGAGACACAGCCGCCCGCATGCCTTCAGGACGTCCACACTGGACGTAAGGCTGTCGATGGCCGCCTCCACTTCTTCTTTTTCTGCCTGGGTGTACTGCAGGCTGGCGATGGCTGCACTCTCCGCAACCGCCAGTGCCGCAATAGAATCCTAGCGGGCGGTGACACATGCGATCAGGCGGCAAGCGGTAGGGAACACCACAAGCCGCTTACACGGATGGGGCGCATGTAGCGCATACTACTTGATGCCCAGCCAGTGGCAGCGGGGGCAAAACCGAGATGCAGCTGAAATCCTTCCTCTAGGTGCTGTATGCGCAGCGCCCCGTGCCAGCCAACTGGTCAAGTGACGGCCTTGCCTTTGCGTCATCCACGCTGTCCTCCGCGGCGGAAATGGCCTCATCAACGGACTCCTTTGCTTGGTTAATTGCCTCGTCCACCTACGAAAGGAATGATGCCGTTGAGACAATTCGGCTGCTCACCCATTCACCGACTCGGCGCAGGAGACAAATGCATTGTTTGATGGGAGCCTGGGGTATTATTGACATGATCTCACCTCGGCCCGAATCTTTGTGAAAAGGTCATTTTGGAACTTTCCGTTTACGTGGAACTGCGTCTCATTGGCTTTCGCATACCTGCACACATATTTTGCGCATATGCCCAGACACATGCAAACAAACGGCAGTATGAATGCTAAGAGGTTGCTACAGCCTAAACCGCTACTCCCAAAAAGAGAGTACAAATACAATCACATCAGCCAGGTGCAACTGCGGGCACATCAGCGACCACGCACTTTGCGTCCATCGTTAACTCGGCCGTGAAGAGCTTGAAGAGGCTACCCGAGATATATACATGGAAACCCGAGGTGCTGCGCATTGTTTCCGCCCGGGCAAACTGATAAGTCGGGACAAGAGTATGAAGGTGGAGGAGGAAGAGAGGTTCCAGGGGCATGATAGCAGCGTTGAGGGAGAACCCCACTCACTTGACATTGATATCGCACTCTGCTTCAATGATATCAAACAGGTTGACGTAGCCCTGGATGGTAAGGTTAAACGTCGGTATTAAGCTCAGCATGCCATACTTGATGTCAAGGTCAAGGAGCGGCCCGGCATCGGAGTTTGCGCTGCTGCGCTGCACGACAAACAACCCGTCTGCAAAGTCAATGGGGTCCATCTCCAAATGCGCCTTCACTTGTTGGGATGGGTTCACGATAAATTCCGACTGGATCGTGTAGCCTAGGATGTTGACCTAGAAAGCAAGCGATCATGCCGGTGCTAGATGTCAGCTGACTGCCTGGTGGGCTCCAACGCACCTGCATGGAGCAGCAGAGGACCCAAAGCCGCAATTGAAGCATGCAAAGGAAGCGGCCTCCTACCTCCCCCTTCATGGCCACACCGCCGGGAATTGTCAGTCCCGTATCGGTCACTGTCCCTGCCGGCGACCCGGAGTAGCTGAACTTGGGATTGGAGCCGTTTGTGCCATCCTTCATCACGTTGGGAAACCCGGAGTCCTTGACGGCTTGCGGCATGCCGGTCTTGCACCAGCCACAGTCCGGCATAAACGTGTTAACTATGTTGGACACGGTGAAACCCTCAAACGCCGCATACACAAACATCTGCGTCGGGTCGGTGGGATGGAAGCCGACATAGGCAACGGCCGACACACAGCCATCAAAGCTCGGGTTCCGGGACCATTTTTTGGTTGCATTGTCTTGGAGAAAGCACGCGTCCCCGAGATACAAAGATGCACCGAGCTGGAATGCGGGTATTCCTGCTGCGGCAGTTATTCCCACACCCAGTAGCACGTCGCCAAAGGACAACCTGCAAGAAATGGCATGACCAGTGGTGCCAGGGATAGTCAGCACAAAGTCGCAATGAACGCCACTGCTTGGCTTGACATTAGGGAGGCACATTAAATTTTGTCTGTGTCGGGAAAAGGGAACACGCCCGGATGGTATCATGCTTTACGGCGTTAGTATCTGTGGGACCAATGATGGTAAGATGAGTGCAACACTGTGGGTGTTGTGGGATATATCAGTGTTGCAACATTACATGTCAACGCCAAAAGCGCCATGCCACGTCCCAATCATGGCGCCGCTCAGCATCAGCGATGTTGGGGTGATGCTGATGCTGATCCGAAACATCAAAGGCTCGATGTAGTCGTAGGCCTCGCCGTCGGCGGGAAAGTAGGCACAGCGGTTCGTGTCCCCGTCGAGAAGGATGTTGCCAATGTCCAGCAGCAGGAAGCATTCAATGGCCAGCTCAATCATTGACGTGCTGAGTGTAACACTGACCTGCAGCCACCAGGATGGAGTACCATTAGCGTCGATGTGGCAGGTCAACGGCTGACTAGTTGCCCCAGGCACATGTAGACAATCCCTGCCGCGCTGCCAATACAAAGAAAGTGGCGTGGTAACTCCCATCGGCAGCCGGCATGATGGGCGGCAAACAGCTACGGGAGCGACATCAGAGCGAGTTGTAGCATGGCCAGTAACTATAGCATACGGGCGGAGGGTATTGGCTACAACCTGAACATCAGGTGAATGCGCCGCCGCTCCTACCTGAAGTGTTTGCAGCGCGAACATAGGCCTCCCGCGCTCGTACAGCCCGCCAACGTCGCCGAGGCAGTCGTCACGCACGAGAATCACATTGGAGAGCGCAGCGCCCAACGAGATACCCGCACCCGAGCCACCGATCCACAGGCTGATGCCGGGGTCACCAAAGTACTTGCGGATAAAGGCACAGAACTGGTACGAGGAGCAATCTGTGGTGCCATCAGCGCATGCACAGGGGCCGTAGGCCAGACGCATCGACAGAATCAGCGTCAACCCCTTAGGGATCACCATGACGTCTCGGAGGCAGTCCAGGTCTGGGACCAACTCCGGCGTTACGGCGGTGATAAACTCGTGGGCGCTGAAAACCAGGCCGATGGCGACGTCCAAGGTCTCGCCCACGATGCTGATGGCGTCTTTGATCCACGGCGCATCCGCACCTATTTCCTTCAGCAGCGATGCAAGCTGCGAGCCCTTGAACTCCACCCCGATGGCAGTCATCATGCCCTCCCCAGCCGCCCGCCGTTGGCGAGCGTGCTCGTTGTCGGTTCCGAGTCCTCGGCGGCGCCTTGACCTGCTCCCGCCCGGGCCGGGAGGGGTGAACGGCTGGGGGGTGGCCGACTCCCCGGCTGATTTTCCTTTGCTTGCGGGCTTCCACACAACCGAGATCGGCAGGCCAGGAAAGCCCAAAAAGGTGACGGCGCCTTCGATGACAACCTGCGCAACACTTGCACATTTAGCTCACGAAACATCAGTTTTCCTAATCCCGCCCGATCGGCCTTTCCAAGGACAAGTTCACAGTAAATCCCCTCTTGTAACCCAGCTCAAACAGACAAGAATACAAAGGAAGGCAGCTCCTCTTACCTTTTTGGAATTGAAAAACCAAGCCACATACGCCCCCAGCTTTGCCCCACTGGTGCTTTTGGAGAACCCAGTGCGACCCACGTCTGCCGCAGTCGTTTTCTTTGCCGTGATGCCGAGAGACAGAAGGGGTCCCATAATGATTGCCGCGTCGCCGAAAACGTCGTTCATAATCGCGTCGCATGACGTATCGGTGGCGTCACTACCAAGCTGACTTCCTGCCTTGGCGATGTTGGGGTTACCACCGTTGACGAGGCAAAATATGTCCTTCAGCCTAAGAGTCGGCAGCCGAAGCAAGACCATCCACTCGCGCACGCCCTGAACCCCCGACCTGACGGTCGAGCCGCTAGATGTGACCCCATCACCCTGGCTGGCACGCCGGTTGGCGTCCCACGTCCGCTGTGCTGTCAAGTCCGCCTGAGTCTTGCTGCAAGTGTGCACACCCGCAGCGGTACTCGCAGCCGCAGCTTGCGCTGCACCGAGGTTCTTTTGTGCCTCGCGCCGAACAACAACCTCAAACTGCATTCCTCCCAGCGCAAAATTTGCAGCCATTTCAATGTCGAACGTACGTGGTTCCGGGCTCTTGAAGGCGTATGCCCGAGGACACTCACGATTTGGCTCTTCCTCCGGCTCTTTCTCTACTTCCTCCTGCCCGTCGTCATCCAACTCGACATCCTCGACGCTGGAAGACGACGATTTCCTAGCCGGCACAGCAGAGGGGGCTTTGCGCACCGCACAGGAGCCGTCCATCCACTCTGCCTGTGTGAGGCAGTAGTCCCGTCCCGGGGTGGTTTGCCTGTTGAAGACGTTTTTGACCTGGATGCGAAGGTTGATTGAAAAAAGCCAGTCCAGGCCTGCTGGCGAGCTCCCGAGGATTATGTCGATGTTGACGTTGAAAGTCAGCGCACTTGGCACCCACGACTGCAGGTAAGTTGCCAGCTTCCCCTTGCTGGGATCTGTGTACAATTTCCTTTGCAGCAAGAGAGAGTGCGAGTGCGGGTGTATGAGCGGCATGCGCACGCGCGTGTGGGCGAAATCAAGCATGAGACTCAACCATGCATGTCGGGCCAAGTGCCTGTGCTGCGGTGATGTTTTGTACACGCTCTCCGACGTGTAGAGGTTTATGCCGGTATTGAACCCCACAGCGCAGCTTGTTGCCGTCCATTAGGACTCTCCGGGAAAGCTGAAGCTGCAGCGGTCAAGTTGTTGCACGTACTACAGCGACGCAAAATACGTACTTAGTTCTTAGAGCAACTCTCTTTCCGTCCACGGACATCTTGTAAGGCTCGCCGTCACGTGCTGCCCTGTCGTATGCAGGGTGCTGGGCATAATCCTTGTCCCCGGGTGTCTTGTCTATCGCCTCTCTGGGCGAGGATTGCCCAAACCCCGGGAATAGTTTTTGTACCAGCATTAGTATTGGATTTAGCGGATAGTTCGCGCCGTTGTCGGCGATGAACGAAATGTAGTGGACACGTGCGTTGAGGATGAACTGGAGAACCCTCGCTGCTTCCGATTCTGCAATCATGGCGTCAACAGCCTGCAGCCCCGTTTCCATAGCACATGGATGCGGCCGGTTCCGGGTTAGAAACTTCTGTCTGACAATGCAGGTCGCGGGTATGGCTGGCGGAGCAGACAGACAGGAAAAGATGACAGATTTACGATCCACAGCAGGAATAGCAGATGCATGTTGCAGATTCGTGAACAAATCTAACGGCAAGGATAATGTTCAAGTTGCTTTTAGAGTCCGCTGTCGTCAGAGATGGCCGCAGCATCTCTATGAAAATATATTGTTACCGAGGGTTGCATCAAGAGGTGCGATTGTTAGCGAGCGGAGCTTGCCTGCTTGACATCGGGGATGTTGCCAATGGTCCAGCTGCTGGACGGATGGAAGCCAAGGCCCCAGAATAGGAGATCGATGTAAGATTGGTCGCAGTCCGCGCACTGAACAGGTAAATAAAAGGTCGTCAAGCGAGAAAGAAGGCTTTCGATGTCCGAACCGCCCAACAGCGCGGACATGTCAAGGTTTGCAATAGCTGAGACGGAATTCATCACTTGATGGCAGTAAGTGCCCTGCCAACCAGAGTTGCACGTGCATTGCGGTTCCCCACGCACGATACCACAGGTTCCACCGTTGCAGTCGAAGCCAGCGCAGCCGGCCAGCGTTGCGCAGTCGGAACCTGAGTATCCTGAGCGGCAGATGGCCTCGCATGCCGCGTCCACCTCGGTGCAGTAATGGGTGCCGGTGGCGTTGCAGATGTCCTGATTGACCGTACAGGCGGTCGACCGCATGCCGCAGTCGATGCCAAAATTTCCAGCTTTGCAATGGCACTTAAACTTATCATATGGCTCGTTGGTACATTTTGCTGACCCATCGGCATTGGCAACTGTTCCGCTCTTGCAGGGCTTGATCCTGCAGTAATCAGTTACGATTTCACATGATGTGCCGCTGAAACCTTCCATGCACACGCACTCATACCCCTCCCCCACGCCGTCAGTCGGGAACGCCGTGCCACCATTTTCGCACTGGGGGGCAACCTCGCAATTCGACCCGTAGATACCTGATGGGCAGACACAGTACGTTAGAGCAACGTAGCCTTGAACCGGGTCATCGGTCCACGACAGCTTGCACTGGCCGCCATTTTTGCACGGGTTCGGAATGTATGTCCCAGAACAATTGCCGGCATCGGTGCCATCGCGTCGGGCCCGGGCCGGCACCGACGCCAGCGACTCGGCATCTTGCGCCGTGATGGCTTTAGGGAACGAGAGCGGGATGGTCGTCTCCACCGATTCCAGCGACGTGAACAGGTTCTCGGCCCAGGAGAAAGCCTCCTTCAACATGGGAGGCATTTCAAACATATCCGAGCCTAAATCCATGCCAAACAGCTTGCTGACCATTGTAACGGCGGTGCCAAACGTCCGCTTGGCTTTGTCAGTCGGCGTGGCTGAGAGGCAGCACCGCTCCAGCCGCCCAAGACTCGCATCGATGGTTTCGGGCAACTTCAGGATCATGAAGTTAGTTGCCGTCGCGCCTCCAAAATATTCGACGGCAAACCCTTGCATGATCTTTTTTAGCTCAGCTCTCGCGTACGAACCCTCGATGACGTCGTCAACGTTGCTGGCATCGTCAATGGCGTACACGGTGCCCAGATGCCCCACACATGAGCGGCATGCGGCCAGAGCGTGCTCTCCGGTTGCCTCGTCGCACGGCGTCGCTGTCGGTGGATTGCAGGTGCGCCCCTGAAACGCAGCCGGGCAGTCACAAGCGTATCCGTCGGCCGACCCCGCATCCACGTAGCAAGTGCCGCCGTTCTTGCAGTATTGCGGCGGACACATGGGCATGACTGTACCGTTGTGCTGCTGGGCGATGGTCAAGGTCAGATTTGCGGCGGCAAGACCGGCCGTGTCTGCGTTTATTTCAGCCTGCAGTGCCAGCTCATTCGCCACCCGACGTCGGCGATCGCCGCCGTCTCTGCCAGAACCTCGTGGCGTGCGGAGCTCGGCAAGGAGCTGTGACTTTGCGGCCAGATCTGCCTTGATGACGTCGACCCTGGCCTGCAGCTCCTCGGTGGAGCTGCCGCTGACAACTGGGAGAACGTCCACAACCTCGTCACAAAGCTCTCCGCGAAAGCCGATGCGACATGTGCAGGTGTGGCCGGCCCCGACAGATGTGCACACACCACCCGTCGTGCATGGGGCCAAGGCGCAGTTGTCAACGAGAGCTTCGCAGTACGCACCCGTGAATCCTGGGGGACAGATGCAGGCGTACCCCCCCCCTGTGTGCACACATGTGCCGCCGTGGTGGCAGCGCGCCGTTAATGTCAGGGCCCCCGCCAGCTTTGCGGCACTGTCGCTGCTCCGAGCGGCAGCTAGTGCGAGCTCATGGGCGCTCGCCGAAAGCTCCCTCCCGCAGACGGCGGCTTGTATTTCTCGCCTTGTCGCGACCTGGCTGGTTGCCTCCACGATTGACGTTCTGCTCGCCCCAACGCGATTGTGCAAGTCCTGCAACAATGCCGATGACCCTGTGGGCCACGCGATGGAAGCGTTTTGCGCAGTAGCTTCTGCCTCCTTGACTCCACGTGTTGCGGCGGTGATGCGCGCTGCCAGCGCTCCCAGGTCAAGCTGGTGGGCCGCAACTGCAGCGATGGCGTCGAGGTATACGTTGTGCAGCCTTGTCGCCTCGGCGGCCAGGCGTCCAGCTCCCTCGCACAAGTAGTGGGCTTCGTGGCGGGCCGTGTCACACGCCACCTCTGTGCCACCACACGTCTGGCAGCCGTCTCCCCAGCATTGGTTCCAGCACTCGCAGATGGGCTGCGCCGCGACCTTGGCCTCGTCACATTGGGTGGTAGCGCGATCCATCGTCGCATGCCCGTTGGCGTCCATCTCCTCGGCTGCCGCCGCGCGCCGGAGAGAAAAGTGAAGCTGTCGCTCAACTGGATGCTGCTGTTTGAGGTTGCGTGCCAAATTCTTGCTTGAATCGCGAACATTATCCATGGCTGCCACGAAGATTGCCGCAGCGCCCAGCAGCGAGTTTAGTTGTGCTGCTTGGGTTGCTTCAATGGCAGCAAGAGCAGCGGCAGTGCTGTTGGCTGCATCAGCGGCGAGGCCTGCTGCATCACAGGCGCGTGTGGCAGCCAGCATGTCCAATTGTCGCCGTCGCAGTGAAATATTGGCAACGTCAGCCAGTATAGCCAGCATGCCAGCTTGAGGATGCTGAATTCCCACCTCGCACTCGTTCACTGGGGTCTGGCAGGTCTGGCCTGCATACCCCGGGGCACACGTGCACACCAAGCCGCCACCGCTCAGCGCATGGCAGACACCTTGGTTCAGGCAGGGGTTGATGGCACACTCTAGCACATCCTCATCGCAGAACAGCCCGCCACGACCTGCTGGGCAGCTGCAGGAAAAACTGTCTACCCCGTCGACGCAGGAGCCGAAGAGACAGGGGTTGGGCGCACAGTCGTCAACGTCAGTTTCGCAATAAACACCCTCGAACCCCGGCTTGCAGTCGCAGATGTACGATTGGTGGCCGTCGAGGCACCCGGCGCCGTTTGCGCACAAGTTGTCCACGCAGTCGTCCACACTGTGTAAGCAGTGGGCGCCGGTGAAACCCGTCGCGCAGGCGCATGCGTACCCGTTGTGCGATGTTGCCTGGCATGCACCGCCGTTTTTGCAGGGCGACGGCGTCTCCACGGCTGCGAGTACCGCCACGGCTGCCGCCAGCGCTGCTCCCGTGCGCACGGTGGACGCTTTCACGGCGCGCACGTCACGTTGCGCGGCCTGCAGCGACAGCAGGGCGGCGCGCACGTCATGCACGGCATCCATGTGCGCCGTCCCGGCGACCGCGCGCTGCAGCGAGAGCAAGGCGTCCAGGCTGCCGGCCTGGGCGGAGAGCGGTCCGTGTATCTTGGCCCAGGCGACGTCTACTATGTGTGCCCCCGTAACGTGCACGGGGTACACCATGATGGAGGCGCCGTCTCTGCTGCCCAGAGGCCTGTTCCACTTGTCGGCAACCTCTTGGCACGCGGTCAGGCCAGCGACACTGGGTGCCAGGGAAGAAAAATTCCACGCGAAGTCTGCCCGGCCTTCCAGTCGTGGCTCCAGAAAGCAGCGACGGCCCGTAACGCCGAACCATTCGCGGTGGGTTGTGAGGGCTGCCAGCATGCAGCGGTAGTACACCGGACTGGCCACCTCGTCGGTCGACAGCTGCACGTCTGCGTGGTGCGACAGCTCGTCGACGTCCCGCACCGTGGCGCCCCTGACCCGACACTCGGCACCTGCTCCCAGCAGAAGCTCGAAAGGTGGGCTACTATCGACTGTTTTCGCCACGGCCCTTCCGACACGCCGGACGTAGCCTGCAACGTCGGGCCGAATCGCTGCTTCGGCATCCCTACATGACTGGAGGTACCCCGTGGCATTATTCAGGCGCTCGAGGGCAATGACCTCCTGCGCATAGTCATCCCACCTAGGGTTGAACCAGGAGGTCAGATACAGCCCAAGCAACCAGGAACAGACGAAGCGCAGGTTGGCAAGCTGGAAGCTCAAGCCTGACGGCATGCGAGCAAAAACACATGGCCGTTCGGAACGTGCGAATAGGCAATTTTACCTGGCCTGGAGGGCCGACTGCACGTCGCCGAGGGTGGTCGCCAGATCCTGTTGGTGAGACACCCAGTAGCGCACCGCCTCGCTCTCCGTTGCGCTTGATGCAACCATCGCCACGCAAGGGTTCGCTATTGCCTCGCACAACCAACCCCGCCGTCCGGGGGGGCAGATGCACGTAAAACCAAACACCTCTTCAATGCATTTGCCGCCATGTAGACATGGAGCAGAATCGCAATGACGGATGGGAGTCTCGCAGTGCGTGCCGTTGAAGCCGGAAGCGCAGCTGCATTCATAGTCGTCAACAAGATCAATACAGTCACCCTCGTTCAAGCACGGGTTGCCGCCTGCGCAATCGTCTATGTCCTGCCCGCAGCTGTGGCCCGTGAAGCCTGGTGGGCAATCACACGCATAATCGTTGGGAAGGTCAGTGCACGTACCCCCGTTTTGACACGGGTTGCGCTCACAGTCATCCAGGTCATACTCGCAGCGATCACCAGCGAATCCGTAGTTGCACTCGCACTTGAAGTCTGCGAGTCCGTCTATGCATTCGCCATGGCTCCCGCAGGGATTGGTTTCGGGGCAGTCATTGATATTGCTCTGGCAGTTTGCTCCCTCCCACCCCATGGCACACTCGCACTTGTACCCATTAATTTTGTCGCCGCAGCTGCCCCCATTTAGACATGGCTGTGATACACAATCATCCACGTTCACCTGGAGTACAGACATGTATCGCAATGAGAAAGCGAACTGCTCAAACACTCTGCAAGTGTCTAGTTATGCGACGCAGTCTGAGCTTGGTGAAGCATGCCTAAACTCTCTGCAAGTGCCTGGCTATGCGACGCAGTCTGAGCTTGGTGAAGCACGTCCACACACTCTGTAAGTGTCTGGCTATGCGACGCAGTCTGAGCTTGGTCTAGCATGCCCAAGCAATCACGATACTGCCTCACCACCCACACATACCTCGCAGTCTTCGCCCTCATACCCGGGCTCACACTTGCAGCTGTAGCTGTTGACGGCGTCGGTGCACCGTCCGCCGTTGCGGCACCGGTTTGGAAACAGCTTGTACACAAACAGCTGCAGTTGCTCCTCGGCCTGAGCACCCGCGGCCCCTTCTTCGGCTGGCGGGCACAGCAGCTCCCGCTCCCACTCGTCCGCTGCCGACGGCGTGACCACGGCAACGTCCTCGGCAGGAAACGGGCCCACAACGCACATGCCAGTTTCGGCTGCCGGCCGGCCAGCCTCCGGGGTGCAGCTGCTGCTGTGGTGCTCAAAGGACGCAATCGGGTGCAGCGCGGCACCCTTGTAGCGGTACTTCTTGGCGAAGTACGCGTGCAACTGCGCCCGCTCGGTCGCGCCAAGCGAGCGGCCGTACACAATGACCTCGGCCACCTCCGAGTCCGCCTGAGGGCGCACAACGCCAGATTGACGGCGTCACATGGTGAGCCGGCGGTCAGGCCACACCGCAGCAAGGGCGGTGTCCAGGACGAGTGGGACGAGTGGGACGAGTGGGACGAGGTTGACATGCTGTGCCTGGGCGCGTTCTGACCCCCGCCAAGGGGCCAGTCATCTACTGCATCGGCGCCTGCTGGCTGCGAGCTGGGCGAACTATCTGGCAAACGCCGAGCACGACTCAATGCAAACCAGAAAGAAGCCGGAAAGCTAGGTGTAGCTTGCCTCTTTGTCAGTGCCCTTGGCGCTCAGGTCGCTGTTGCCAGGCCCGATCTGGATCCGGCTGGGAGCGTAGTTCTCCAGGGTGACGGTTGACGCCGCGAGGCCGGCAAGGTGCACGCTATGCCCGTCCTGCCACATCGCCAGAGACACGTGCACCGGCGCGCAGTCCGGCACGCAGTAGCGCCTGCACGCTTGCGACTCGTCGGAGCCACACCGGGCAGTGCCCATGGACCACCCGATGGGGCACGACGTGTCGCCGAGGCGCCCGCACTTGCCGCAGCCGCTGATGCGCACTGCTGCGCCACATTTGCCGTCCACGGCAGCGACGCCGGTGGAGGGCGGTGCATCGGGCTCCCTGCACAGGCCATGGCACTGGAAGTGGCAGGCTGTGGAGGAGTTGCCGCTGCGTGCCTGCAGCCGGCTGTAGCCGTTGGGGCACATGTGCACGGCCGAGCGGCCACCATCACATACATGCAACGACGCTGGTAGGGCCATCTGCTGGCCGCAGTACGGGAAGGCAAGGCGTTGCTGTCCGGGACGCTCTGGTGCATCAGGCGTGGCGACAGAGACGTGGAGGTGCCAGTTCGTGGTTGCGTCAATGGCGTCGCCGACGGTCGTTCCCGCTGCCTGGAGGACACCGGACGTACTGTCTTTAAATCCATAGGTCCACCCGCTGTCGGGGGATGATACAACGGCATTCGTCACATTGGGTTTGGTGCCGTCTCGTCGGTATCTGCGCGATATGAGCACACAACTGATATGAATTTGGGCGTCGGACATTGGCCAGGCGCGATTTTGCATCATATGTGGACACACTTTCAGAAGATCAACCATGGCGCCCTGAGATCCACATGCATATGGCTTCTCCGTGGCGGACTTCCGGATTGACGGCAGCTGCCCCTATTCCCCAGTCCCCACCCTCCCACCCAATGTTAAAAAAAAAATCAGAGCGACAAGTCGTCACCTGGAAGCCAGCTGCTTGGGCGTGTACAAGGATCCAGCGGAAGGCGCTCACAAGGTTTAATTCTGTGCTGGTCTGGAACTAAAACGTACCTGGCCAGGGAGACAATTGTGTACCCGGCCTCGTTGTCCAAGAGGTGCCGCAAATTTGCCGTCGTCACAAAGGCAGAAGACGGCGGGAAACGAACTGTTGGGTGCCCGTTCAAACCTTCAGCCTGAGCCAAGGCAGCTCGAGGCGGGGTTAGCATCTGATCGCCTGTTCCCGCACAGCGTCCCCGTGCCCATGTGGTGCGCGCGGCAGGCAGCCGGGGGGGGAAGGGGGGGGGCACCTTGCAGTTTAAGGTGAGATGAATAGGGGGTCTCACCTTGAACCGCGCGCCCGCACTGGCCAGGGCAGCGTCATTGCCCGCGGAAGAGGAGTCTGCCCACGCCGACGATATCTTCTGCTTGTCTTCAAGCGGTCCAGGCGTGCGGAGGAAAACCGCGGCATCGAGGTGCATCAGCAGGCCCGGGATTGAGGGCATCGTCACCTGCAATCCAAGCATGGTGATGCGGTTCGCCTTGCCGTTGGTACACAATCCTGCTCATCTGCATACAGGCATACACACAGGCACGCACACGGACACTCATACAGGAACACGCGTTCGCACAGCACAGCACAACACAGCACAGCACAGCACGGCACAGCACAGCGCAGCGCAGCGCAGCGCAGCACAGCACGGCACGGCACGGCACAGCACAGCACAGCACAGCACAGCACAGCACAGCACAGCACAGTACAAGCGAAATCCCACAATCCCACAATCCCATTATCCCACCTTCACTGACTCCCACACACAAGCATGCACACATAACTTCCCACTCTGCGCCTGTGCCACACACACGCGCGCCCGTACACACTACAACGAACGCAACTACTTGGTTTGGGGAATAGCCAGCGATACGCTTCCTTGCATGCCGTACCTCGTGCAGGCTGTACTTGGCATTGAGATGGGCGACGAGTTCGTGCAGCTGGATCTCCGGCAGAGCGTGGTCAAACAGCATCACTTCCGCCACCTACGGTGACGAGGGGCACAGCCACGCGCGTGCAAGGATAGTAACTGAGCCAAGCAGGCTGGCGGACGGCTGGATTGGCTGCTGTGTGATGATCAGTATAGACCGGTATGTGCGCGCGATGTTGTCTCGTGTTGCGATGTGGCGATGCGGCGATGTTGCGATGTGGCGGTGCGCTGCGATGCGCTGCAAGGAGATATGTAATGTGATGGGCTGATCTGTGAATAGATATGGTGCCCCAGGGTGGGGCACCAGCGAGCAGCCCCCCTCGCACCTGGCAATGGGACAGCTCACGGTTGACCAGCTTGCCACTCCGGGTCTCCGTGTGCCCCCCCAGCTGAAGCTGACGTGGGGCCAGCCCTGCGTGGCCGGGCAGCTCGGCGTCGATCAGGACGTGCGCGGCATTCTTCCATAGGTTCACGCTGCTATCCGGGTCAACGCCGCCGCCGCCGGCATCGCCCACAACGCCGACATGCACGTGCCAGTGCTTGTTGAACGTGTCCTCCTACGCGAAGCAGCCGCGGTTCCAGTCGAGATCGCACGGCGCGCAAGCCGGAGGAGAAGATGTAGATTCGACAGCGACAAAATGCCACGCAAGAAATGGTTAAGTGTGAGCAGTTGTTCTTCAGCAAACGAGTCTGCAAGCCAAAAGCAACAAGCCACGCACATGGCGCAGCTGCTGCAAGTACATAGTTCAGCTAGCCGTAGAATGGCTCGCCATCCATCCATCCATCCATCCAGCCATCCAGCCAACTAGCCAGCCATCCAGCCAGCCACAGCAAGGGGCAACAGGGGAGGGTGCTCTTGCCTCGCGGACCAGGCTGCGGCCGGCGGCTGTCCAGGCGGCCGTTGCCGCGGTGTCGTACCCGAAGGCCCACTCGTGGTTGCGTGACGTCAGCACACGCCGCGCCTGCCGCTTGACGCCCGAGTAGCTGCGGGAGCATCGGCATCAATACTGGATAGTCATCGCCGGGATGGGTGGCGCTGCCTGCAGCATCTGCCAGCAGCAGCCACGGTATGGGTATGCTGCATAGCAGCATCTGCCCGCAGCAGCAGTCTGCAAGGGCTGATGGGGGGTAAATTCAACTCACCGCGCCACCAGCGCCACCGTGTATCGAGGTAGCGACTCCTGGAAGTCCTTCGTGGTCCACAGCAGATCGGTGCCGCTGAACTGCACAAACGGGTGGCCGTGCGCGCTGTCCTCGCGAAACACGGGTGCGCCGAACGCGTTGTCGGCGTGGTTCATCCGGCCGGACACGTCATCCCAACCGGTGGTGAGCACATCGCCGTCAGCGTGTGCCCCCGCCAGGGTGCGGGCGTCAAGGTGCAGCACCATGCCTGTTGTTGAACGGCAGGGCGCCTGGGTCACGGCAAACATAGGCGCCCCTGCCGCGAGCGCGTGCTGACGGCACTGTTCCGTCGACGCATCCCGGTGCTCGGTGGCGTTGCCAGCTGCCGCCGGCCTATAGCAACCCACGAAGGCATCGAAGGCACACTCGTCCAGGTCTGTCTCGCAGAGCGTGCCTGCGGACAGCCGGAAACAGTCGATGAAAAGGTGTGAGCCCCCACCTCCCGCCCGTCACGAATTTTTGCGCTCAGCAGCAGGGTAAGTTCCCTGATCAGGTGGAACGTGTGATGTTACTAATCCCTGACCGTGCGTGAACGGAGAACAAAACACATTTGTGGATTGGTCATGGAATGGCATCATGTAGGAAAGCAGCAACCGGCATGCGCGAAAACACCACGAAATGGCAAGAATCCATGCAAGAAGACAGACAGACAGGCACACTGACACAGACGCGACAGACGAGACAGACACAATTGCGACGGACAGATGGGACGGACAGGCAGGGTTGGCCTTCAGACTTACCACTGAAACCTGGGCGGCAATCGCAATGAAATGCGGCGACACGGTCAACACAACGCCCATGGTTCTGGCATGGGCTCGACGCACACTCATCAACGTTGTCCTGGCAGTGTTCGCCTTCGAACCCAGCAGCACACTCGCACTTGAAGCCACCCACCAGGTCAACACACGTTGCGCCGTGTTTGCATTTTGCGTGCCTGACGGGTGTAGGCAGACGAAGGCGAGGCATGCAGGTGTTAGCTTCACCGTGCAACGGCCCGGCCCGTACGCAAAGGTTGGCGCGCATCAACACAGCATGGCAGCATTCCTACACTGCGCATTCGTCGACGTTTGTCCCGCAGCTCCGTCCGATGTACCCCGGCATGCACTGGCACGAGTAACGGTTGACGCCATCGATGCAGGTGGCTCCGTTCAAACACGGGTCGTCGTGACAGTCATCGATGTTGATCGAGCAATCAGTGCCGCTGAATCCCAGGCGGCAGCTGCAGGAAAAGTTCTTTCTTCCGTGCGGAGTACATTGACCCCCATTGTCGCACGGTTGTCCGGCGCAAGCATTCGCTTCGTGCTCACACAGTGGCCCGTGGAATCCAGGGCCACAAAGGCAGGTAAAGTTTATGAGCTTATCGATGCAGGTGGCATCGTTGCGGCAAGGCTGACTCGAGCACGAGCTGGTCACACGGTCACAATGCTCGCCCTCGTAGCCGGGCTCGCAGCTGCACAGGAAGGATTCGCCCATAGCGTCGCAGGTACCATGCATACACGGGCTTTGTTGGCACGCGTCAAACTTGTCCTCGCAGAACGCCCCTGTGAAACCGGGCTGGCAGGCGCAGCTAAGCCCACCCGCAGCGCCGTTGTCCGAGCACGTGGCCCCATTCGTGCAGGGGCTGCTCGCACACTCGTCAATCTTCTCCGCACAACTGGCACCCGTATACCCGGAGAAGCACGTGCACTCCACCCCATCGGGGGCATTTGTGCAGCTGCCGTGTTTGCACCGACCCTTCTCCAGGCACAGGTTGGCAGGAATCTCGCAGTGGAAGCCAGCGTACCGCTCCGGGCACGAGCAGCGGTAGTTGGCCGCCTCCGCCTGCGTGCATGTGCCGCCGTGTTGGCAAGGCTCGCTCGCACACTCGTCGATGTCGTGCTGGCAGTCTTCCCCTGAAAACCCGGGCGCGCACATGCATTCCCTGCCGGTGCTGGTGTCGACGCAGCGGGCTCCGTTGTGGCAGGGCTTTGACACGCAGGAGACGAGCTTCACCTCGCACGCCTGCAGGAGACGAAATCAGCAAAGAGAGTCAAGGTTTAATGTTTCGTTTGAGTGAGACGCCTGTCGGTGGCATGTTCCCCTGTGTCCAGCGAAGTGATAAGTCGACCAATAGGACGCAACAAATGGAGGGCAGGCAGGCCGGCCTTGGCAGTTTGCACGCGTGTTTGAGCGTGGAAGTGTTGCACAGTCACGTAGCTGCTTGCACGTCGTAGCAGGCAAATTGGAACAAAAATACGGGCTCAGCGAAGGCGGGTGTGTCAGACTGACGTGGACATACGCGTGCGTACTGATGGACGCGCGCATGCGCGCACACGCAAACGCGCGTGATCACCCCCCTTCAAGATCTCCCTTGCTCACGGTGGGGGGGGGGGGGTCACCTCCCCCCCCCCCCGAACCCTTTGGCTGGCGCGCGCGTGGGGTCCGAACCAAGAAGGCCCACTGCCCGCCGCAGGCGCCGGGGTGAA
>Ga0105053_10005437_pt1 | contig 18104 bp, 2 predicted proteins | sample BON01_FD_78093 | JGI IMG/M metagenome (GOLD analysis project Ga0105053, IMG submission 78093) | Freshwater microbial communities from Lake Bonney liftoff mats and glacier meltwater in Antarctica - BON-01 | ecosystem: Environmental > Aquatic > Freshwater > Ice > Glacier meltwater | place: Lake...
TACATATTTATATATATATATATATATATACATATATGTATATAGTAGTGTCTTGAACGATTGAGATAGGCGATTTCATGTCAATTCCTTATTGGGATTTAGACGCTGAACTAGCTAGCAAATGAGCCAGTTCCTCATACCAGTGCATATTTGAAACTAAGTTCCACTTGAGCAATAGCTTGGGGTCAGCTGTCAAATGGGGGAATTTCAGTAATGGTCAATCCTACTGGATTTCATTTCAAATCAAACATTTGTCAATTTTTACCAAATAATCCTGAATCTTGACAATTAGTCCTTATTGCGCTCAATTCGTTTCAAGCAATTGCAACGTTTTTCCACGTTTTTTTTTTTGGAGTTCCTTAAACGGTTTCCTAAATCCGAGCTAGTCCTGGGCTTGCCTACCGCCCAAGAATGGAGTAATCGCACTGTGGCCGAACACGCGTGTAGTAAAATGTAAATATTATGTTTCACAAAAACAAAATGGGTTCAATGATAAGATCCACTGGTACAGTATTTTGCTCACTTTTATATCTAAATTCACGGCAAGGCTTTGATGCACTAAAACATTTGTACTCAGTAATTTCAGTAATTGTCGATTCACTACCGTGCAATACTAAAAATCGGGAATCGACCCGTTCGTGGACGGCAAGAGTGCGATTAGTCCATTCTTGGGCGGGTGGCGTTCTTTGTCGTTTTTTGAAACCAGCTAGCTTGATCCAAGTTCCTTAGTCGGTTTCAGAAACCATGTTAGGCTAGCTAGGTTGAAGCCCCACCAGTTGTTTTTAGAAACAGGGCTATCTGGGCCAAAAAATAGTGGTTTCTATTTCTTTCTTTCTTTCTTTGGTTTCGGAGACCCAACCTAATCACTGGGCTAAGCGGGTGGTGAGCACCCGATTAACCACTGAGTACCTAAGAAACTGTCCCAGACCGGAGCCGCTAAAGGATGGAGAAATTGCACTTTGGCCGATCACGCGTGTAGTAAAGTGTGACTATTATGTTTCACAAAAACAAAATGGGTTCAATAATAAGATCCGCTGGTACAGTATTTTACTCACTTTTATAATTAAATTCACACTAGGCTTTAATTGACTAAAATATTTGTACTCAGTAATCTCAGTAACTGTCGATTCACTACCAGCAAATACTAAAAATCGGGAATCGACCCGTTCGTGGACGGCAAGAGTGCTATTTCTCCATCCTTGGGCGGAACCGGGGTTGACCTAATTTTAGAGTCGACCCTGCGAGTACCCTGCAAGTGGGTACAACAGTTTACAATGTTGGTGGGCTGGCATGTATTCTCGGGCTAACCAATTCCCACAATCAATCTCCCTAACTACCAAGAAACGTAGCGCCAAGGGAATGGTGCCCCCCCACTAGGGTGGGAAAGGCGCCAAGTAAGCCTAGTGTCCTCCAAGCAGTGCTCGTCAAGATTGTGACTGAGATACTCTTCGGCAATGCGCCTTTGGCGAACCATGGAACAACCGTCTTGGCAGCACATCACAGACCAGCGCACTAAAAGGACGGAGACCTAGACCACGTATGTGCGCAGGAAAGAACAAGACAACATGGTCAAGAAGTGGGTACGGGTGCTGTACCTTGAAAATCTTGGAGGGTGAGACATCATTAGAATATATCAATGCAGGTAGGCACAAGGACAACCTCAGGCAATTAACATTATAAGTATAGACATTGAGGGGGCTGGACAAGCACAACAACAATCAATGGGTAGGTCCACCGTACCCGAGTCGCGGGAGGTGCTCACACATCAGTCTCATAGTTTTAGCTCTATACCTTAAATCACCACAGTACATGCCACCTCATCATTTGAGCAATACATACATGTTTATGTAAGATATACATGTAGATATATACCTACACACATATATAAATATTCGTACACGAAACCTCAGCATCTGCAAATGGATTCGCGTTCTCTACATTTCGTTGCTAGGGTGTATGAAAATCTGTTGCACAGGTCTCTTTCTCGAAGTACACTTTGCTATTGCAGACTTGTGAGTCCCTGATTTTCAAAAATCAAACACCTCGGTCTCGCCTAAAATGGCCGGGTCTTAGTTAGAATAATTTTGAACAAAACAAGCCTCCCCCCCCATTAGTACCACTAAAGGACCCACGAACTGTGAAACCGTGCGTTTCAATCAATCTCCCCTATTTTAATTAGCAATTTATAAAACAAGGCCACTGGTCATTTTAGGCGAGACCAAGGCACAAGACAAGCTTCAGACTCAAAACTTAAAAGCAAGGATTCAAATTTAATTCGTCCGAATCGAACAATAAGGGCCACGCCCTGCGCCTCATCTACATAAACGCAAATGTATATGCGAGTGTGTAAATCAGCACACCCACAGCGAACAAGAGCACACCAGCTGGTGCGCTTGTCAACGCATGCATACAAGTAAATATATGAGTTGCCTGACATTCTGTCATATAATGCATATGTACTAGGCTACATCCATGAGGAGGCCAACGCCTCCGAGGATCCATTTGGAAGATGGTGCCTTGGTGCGCAGACCAGCGTCGAACACAAAGGTCGGCCCGCGGTCTTGGGTTTTGTACGTGGGGCACATGTAAGTGTCTTTGAGTTTCTCACCAGTGTACTGGGCAGCCTTGATGAGCACAACTGGCATGCGAGCATAAAGCTCCTTGGGACGTGACTCCTCTACGGAGCCCATCTTGTCATCCCACCGAGCGCCTTCCATGAAAAGACCGTGAATGTAGGCGCCATCTTTACTGGGGCCCGGGATTTCCGAGGGTTCCCACTTTTTGGTGACTTCAGTTTGGGTCACAGTCTTATCGAGAGGCCAATCGTTGAGACGAGCCGTCGTCTGCATCACAGCGGTCAGGAACGACTGCGGGTTAAACAAGTAGGAAAGGCACGTAGATTTGGGCAGGTTCATTTCGCCAGTCCAGTCGGCAAGCTGCTTTTGGCGTTCGATCATGTCACGGATCCAGGACGCCAGATTGCGCTTGGAAGGATACCCGAACTTTTCCCATCCTGATGGCCGCAAGCCGTCTGCCAGAGAGTTCATCAGATCCTCCATGATGTTAGTGATCTGAAGGTCACCCTTGAGCCCGAGAACAAGCTCAGCCAACGAACGCCTGATTTCTCCCATGAGAATCTGCATGCGCTCAATCTCCTGCAAGAAAACGTTGATATATGGAGTACGGATTTCGGGGGCGCGGTCCAAAATATCTATCATATCAAAAGGCTCGGGAAGCATTCCAGTGATCTCCTCGAGGATTGCCGATGCCTTTTCTGTGACCGAGGCGCCTCCCGCTGCTCCACCTGTACGAGGCTGCAATTCCCTGATGTTGGAAAACATGGTGTCAGCCTGCATGAGGCGGAAACCAATTTCAGCATTGGGATGGAGACCAAAGGCGGTGGGAGATTCTTGCGGGAACGCGGTGTCAATATGCTCTAAGATATCCTTGCAGTTGCCCGAGTTCTGAGGCGTTTTGCAACCGGGAAAAATCTCGAAGCCTTCAACGAGCTCATCCACAAGGTATGCATCGAGGTAGTTTGTCACAAGCACGCGATCGTAGAAGTCAGTCACGTGCCCACCGTACATGATATCTCCAAAGATGTAGCGCAAATCATCCCACGGCACTTTGGGATTGTTTTCGAGATAATTCATGGCAACCTGGGCACAGGCTGTGAGATCGCCAAAATTGAAGGGGTAGCCACGATTCCAACCCTGCGGCCCGAACTTTTTGCGCTCTACCACAACTGCGTGGAACAGGCAGATGGCAAATGTGATTGACTTGAGCTCGCCTGGCTTGGCACTTGAATCAAAAAAATCGTCGCTGAAGAGCTTCCAGTTCTTGCTGACGTTGGGTTGGAGGCCTTGCGGGGGCTCATTGGTCAACTTCACGCACACTTGCAAAACGTTGATGGGAAGCTTGGCTGGCTCTGCGGACAAGAACAATCGGAAAGCATGGTGAGCTCCCTCCAAATCATCACAGCGCTTCTCAAGATAACCTGCTGACCACTTGGGCGTCAAGTGAATATTCTGCATGAATGACCAGCCACCATTTTTGAACGAGGTTTCAATGGAGCGCTCTGCCACCGGCTCTTGCCCCTGTCCAAGGGACACGAGTCCAAGATTGCCCATATCAAAGCCGATGCCGTGCTCCTTGCCAAGCTTTTCGGTGTCTTTTACAGGATCTACACCAGCAGAGAGGATGAAGAAGACCGGTGTTGCAGGCGTTACATCTTGGTACGAGCGCCACAGGTCGAAGGCTTGAGAGGTAACGTACTTGAGGCCAATCACATTCTTGACGTAAGCAGAAATGGCTTCATTCATGCGGTCAAGGCGAAGTGCACGCATAAGGAGCAACTTTTCGAATTCAGGCAGTTTCTTCCAGTCTCCTGGATATGGAGACTCTTCAGGCCGTTCCAACTCAAACCACTCACGGAACCTTTTGGCACTGCCGATTAGATCATCTGGCAGTTTCTCAAATGCCTCAAACTCCTTGAGAGCATTACAGGTCAACCAAGCACCATCGTCGAGCCATTCGACGAGCGGATTCTCAATCCCTGCTGCCTTGGGTCCTTGAATCAAGAAATCAAACATGGAGGGAACCAGCGATCCGTCTCGCTGCTGAACTGCAAAGCAAAGCTGTGATGCAAAAACGAGCTTGTGTCGCTCAAACAGACCCTGAGCAACGTAGGAAAAGCAATTGAAGCACGAAGTATCGATTAACTTGTTGACACGAGCTTTCAGCGCAGCAGCCCCGCCCGAACCGCCCGCAGCCGCCTCACCACCACCCTCGCCACCCTCACCACCCTCGCCACCTTCATCTCCCCCTTCTTCACCCTCAGCTGGCCTGTCCGCCACATCCATGCCCTTCTTGAAGATGGTAACAAAGTTTGCCATGGAGTAGCGGTAAAGGTGCTCGAGAACCCAGAGCTGATCCACCAAGAAGTATACCAGTGCACCACGAACAGCAACAGGAATATATGCCTTACGTGCCTCGGCAATATTCTTCTCGGTTTCCTTGGCGATCTCCTGCTTGGCCTGGATCTCAGTGGCTGTAACCTTGGCGCGTTCCAACCCCTCAATCAACTCGATGTCGTCAAGAATATCGCCTTGCGACGAGCTCAGCCTGTAGAGCAACTCGTCCTCGAGGGCCTTAAGTTTGGTCGTAAAACCATTTTGTTGCTCCATGAGTATGGCCTTCTGCTCCTCGAGGTCTGGTCTCTCTTTTTTCACCACCATACCAAGAAGTTGCTCTTCCAGACCGTCGAGCGTGATCATGAAATTCAACAAAGTGGTTTGCGCCGCAATCTCGGGCTTGTAATGTGGATTACTCAACTTGGTCTGGATGTAAAGGGAAAATTTGGGATCATAGTCGACTTCCTTGTCTCCAAGTTTGATGACGAGGGCCTTGCCTCTCTTGATGACGGCACGCATGAGCACTGGCTCAAGCACAGCGTCGATATCCTCACGGATGTTTTCGATCATGATGGGTACGCCGTTGGAAATAGCCATCTCGACAGCATTCAAATACTTGTTCTGACTCAGCTGGACAATCTTCATTTCCCGAGTAGTTGATTTGTCGGGGTTGGGTTGGAACTCACCATTTTCTTCCACGTTCCAATCGTCAGGCGTCTTTTCAGGTACATTTTCTGTGTGCTTTTTGCGTAACCACTTGATCCCTTGCAGCTGCGGGTCAATAAGCAGTGGCCATCTCTTGCAGTTTGCAACGATCGCGCCATTTGCCACCGATACTGAATCCGACGGTAGGCCTTGATCATTCCAGGATGCAATCTCCGCTTCATCCGTGAGGACAGATAGCGGCTGCACACCATCCGTCATTGGCACTTTCTTTTCAATCATGTCTGGGATCCACTGGCCGTTGACCAGATCGTTGCGGAATTTCGCATTGAATGCACCAATGTAGGAAACAAAAGCGGAAGCCACAAGAACATCACCAACAAACTGTGCCTCTTGCTGATCGAAACTTTTGACTGCCTCGGTCCATCGCACGTTCTCGTCAGCAAGTCCATTCACCAGCCGTGTTGCCATGTCTGCCTTGCGCTGAGTCTTTTCTGCCGAGGCAATCGCATCGTTCTTTTCTTGTGTAGCATTCTCAAATTGAGCATTGAGCTCAGCTAATTTGGCCTCCAGGCCGGCCACGTGGGCTCGTACCGACGCTAACTGTGTGTTGGCCGACTCAAGTTTATCGTTTGCTTCAGCCAGCAGAACGCGTTTGGGCTCCACCACTTCATAAATGCGATAATACCTGACAACGTTGATAACCCACGAACACATACCGGCGGCAGCTCCTGACTTATTCCTCATCACTTCCACTGTAAAATCGGGGTCTGGGAAAAGATATTTTTCGATGTACTCGCAGGCAAAGACGGGAGTATTGTCCTTGTCGTAGTTCTGCAGAATGCCCAAGAACTGGTCCACGTTACCCATCAACTTCTTGGCAGCACCCCAGGACAGGTCTTTTGGCACCTTTCCAGTTGCCAAAAGAACAATCACACCTGTTGTCACAAGGTCGACCTTGGCAGGTGGCGAAGACAGAGATTTCAATTCTGTGAGCGATTTTTTGTCGAGCGAATTGAGCGCATCCATTGCTGCCTGAATAACAGGTGCAGCGGCAGCCATCTCTTTTTCACAAACAGCCTGGAACGCCATCACTTCGTCAGCAATTGCCGTACATTTCTCCTCCTCGACTTGAGCAATGGCTTTTTGTTCCATGGCAATGTTGGTTTCTTGCCCAACGACAACAATCAGCTTGTCGGTGGCTTCTTTTTTCTCTTCGACAACGGCCATGTCCTTAACCAAATTTTCTTGCAGCTCTGCCACCTGCTCGGCTGCAGAGTTCATCTTCTCGAGACCGTTTTCGAGGCGATCCTTGAGCACGTGAATCTTTTCTTTCTTGTCATTCAACATGAACTTGTACAGCGTAATCAAGTCTAGGTAACTCTTGGGTGTGGTGTAATTGTATCGACGTTCGCTCGCCAGATATTCGAGCGATTTGGTGTTCACCATGGTGTGCACGAAAGCCATGTGACTTGCAACCCCCTCCACATCGGTATCGCTGATGCCGTCAACACCAGTGATGAAGCGCTTGGCAACAGAGATGAGGGCCTCCTCTGGCCATGGGTGGAAGTAATCGAAACACGTGCTGCTAATCAGTGCCGGGAACTGTCGGGCACGAATCCGGAACTTGTCACCAACAGGCGAGAAGCAGAGGCACAAGTGCAAAAATTTTCTGCTCTTTTCGATAAAAAAGTTCCAGAGATTCTCAGCTGTATCAACAATGCCCGCCTGCTTGCAGTCGTTACGAACGGCATTTGAGAACTCGTCCTTGATGTCCTTGGTAAAGACATCGGGGATGTTTCCTGTGGCAAGCATATCGTTCAGGAAAACCATCATTCTCTCGTTCACAATTTGGCCATCTGTGAGGATAAAGCAAGTGCCAATCGATTTGCAGCCCGCCCGGGTGTATAAAGTGATCAAATTCTCCTTGAAGTCGTTCATGCCGTATGTTGCCGTCACGGTGATTTGAAAGCATTCGTATCCGCAGATAAAGGCGCTGAGCTTTGACAAGGATTGCTTACCACTGCCACCGACTCCAACCAGAAGAGCATTTCCGCGAGGCTTGTCAATCACACGTGTGATACGGCAAACATGTTCAACCGCCATTTGGAACAAAACCAACTCCATCACGGCATTGGTTTCGTTGTATTCACGCAACTTGTCTTCCATGACCTGCACAAGTTTCTCTTCGTCCTGGACGCCACAGAACGGACGATCCTCGTCACTATTTCCCGGGGTCGTGAAGGTGGTGTAGATCAACGGCCGTGCTGTCATCTTGTCGGGACCAATGGCCTCGAAGTGCTTTTTGGATACCCCCGCCAAAAGATCGTTGAACTTGTCGAGGTCATCATAAGTAACCATGCGGTCGCCGAACACCCTCTCGCACTCATGTTGCCAAAGCCTGGCCATCATCAAGCTATTTGTATAGTGTGCTGGCTCGGAGCGCAGCAGACCCTCGAAAATATTGCCCACGTCACGCAGATTGAATACATAATGGAACTTGGTCGCAGTCGGGAAAAAGGAATTAGCAATCAGACCCTGTAGCTCAATTGTGGCAGTGACGAAGGCATTGGAGGTTTTTTGAATTTCAGGGGTAAATACTTCAAGGTGTCCAGAAATGATACTCTTAAAAATGGTTGTCAAGCTGTCGGGCATCGGCATCTGCACGGCATATGTACAATACGAACGCTGCAGACGCGGGTCGATGATGAAAGAGCCCGCTGTCGGGTTGAGGCAAGATACCACCTGCACGTTCTGAATATCGCGCCAAGTGAGCTTGTCACGTGAGTACCAGCCAGAATAATCAAACAGCTGACGCAAGAGAGCAATCGGCTGCTGAGTGCCATAGGTGTCAACCTGGGGCATGTTGATATCATCAATGAAATAGATCATTTTCTTGGTTCCAGTCGGGCCAAAAGTACGTCCCGTCTTTTTCTCAAGTACCGACTCCATAGCGCCCTGCAAAAGCATCGAGTCTGTAAAGCAATTCATATTAATGTTCATGGACACGTAGACATCCTCATCGGCCTTGCGAAGTTTGTCGTTCATGATTGTTGTCTTTCCAGTGCCAGCACCGCCTACAAACATTACAGCGTGCTTGTTTTGCAGGAGGATGTCCAAGAGGTAGGTCAAGCGCTGGGTCTCCATGGTGGCCACGTAAATATTGCCATAGACCCCAATGCGCTCGTGCTTATACGCTTCAACCTTCTCTGACCAGGGGAGAAAGGGCGAGCTCAGTACATCATCCTTCATTTGTAGTGGGAATTTGCTTTCATCAACGCAGTAATCAAAGATTTCACCCTCTTCAGGGAAGCGGATGGTCTTGAATTCATCTTTGAAAAAGGTCACAAACTTCTTACGATGGTCAACCTGCTTGTCCGTGAAAGTGGCTCCACCGATTGACCACATGAGTGCATATACGAAGTAGGATTCGAGCAGCAGACCTGCAGAGTCCAGCCCCATCGATTTGCACTGACCCGCAAAATTATCTCCATTCCCAAGGATCCCCTCGATAATGAAACACAGATGCTGGATCTTGTTGATGTCTGGGAGTGGTACAATAGTGTCGCAATTCTTACGCATCCATTCGAACAGCACTTGTGGGTACGTTTGGAACATTTTGAGCAGCATTGTCTTTTCTGTTTCGTACTCACGATTGGCAATCCAACTCACGACAAATGGCATCCATCCAACGTCACTCGCATTCATGAAAATCACGCCACCGCGCGAAACTGTTGCAGGCGAGGCCTCGCGCATGTTCTCGATTTCAAGCAGCAGACGCATGGGCGCCGTGAGAGGGATTCGCTCATTACTGGCCAGTGTAAGCGTCTTGTTGTCATCCATGACGGTATTCATCGATTCGATCCACTCGGCGTCTATGTCGCCATCGAGCACTAGATACTCAGACTTACACGTGAAAATATTGGCAAGGTCCCGGAAGATCTGTGAAAGCAACCCATCCTTCCACTCGCGAGTAGCGGGATGGATGTAGCCATAGAGCTCGTTTCGCGTCACAGATTTGGGGTTGAGAGAGTTGATGGTCGATTTTTCGCCAAATAGATTTTGGGCTTTTGACAGAGTTCGAATCATCTCTGACTTGCCACATCCTGCCGAACCAAGCACAAACACAGACCAGCGCACTGAGGCAATCTCACGCAATTGTGACGTCTTTAACAAGAAAAGTTCTTCCGGTTGCAGCTGCAGCGCACCGCACGCCTCAGAAATTTTGGCTTCGAAGTCCAGCTCGCGCTGACGTTCCACAAATTCTCGCTGCTTCGGGAAAAGATCGTCAATCATACCAATGAAGATACCAACATCGTCAGCCACAAGCTTCCCAAGGTTGAAATCACGCAGTGCACGTAGTAGCACACGTGATTCGGTATTTTTCATGTCGAGACGACGCATAGCACCTGCCACGTTAAGAGTTGTCTTGACAGCGCGCAGCTTCCAGTCATAGTGCTTCTGATTCGAGAGCAGTGCCTCGCTGAGCCTGTAAAGCATCATGAACTTACGTGCGAGAACCTTACCCTCAGAATATCCTTCGGACATCAACATAATCTCACAGATAAGATCCATGTCAGGCGTAATCATAGCACATGGTCGGAAGAGCGCTTTGACACTTTCTGGGAGCTCAGTGCGACCGGCGTAGCCAGGGTTCATAGTGATAAACGAGCAGCAGTACGGCGTGCTACACAAGGGGATATTCTCCTCCTCAAAGTCGAAACGCTCCTTCTGGGCACGGATGGCATCGAGAATGGTCTTGTACTGCGTCGACACGACAGAAAGCACAGAGATATCGATGCGGTTAAACTCGTCGAAGCATCCCCAGCATCCGGCTTGCGAAAGACCCTTGAAGATCTGTCCCATTGACTTGTAGTCCATCTGGTCAGAGCAGTTGAATACATACACCATGACTCCCAAGGCACGGCCAAGATCCTTGGTGGTCTCCGTCTTGCCAGTACCCGCCGGGCCGGCAGGCGCACCGCCAAGAATGAGACGCATAGCCTGCGTCAGAGTAATGTAGCATCTGTCGGTCAAAGGTGTAACAACCAGGCAGCCACAGTTGCCGATGTACTCGTAACCGTAGTAAGTGGTGTAGTCGCAAATGTCGATGGCCACGATATTTGTTTTTTCATCGGTGCGGAACTTGAGCTGTGACATCCAGGCAAACACATCCTTGGTCTCCAGCTTGTCGTCGATGAGCTTCTGCGTGATGTCGCGTGCGTGCACATCGAGCGTCATAAGCATGATGATCTTCTTGCGGTCATTCCCGTCGAGATCGGTAAGAATGAGCCCAGCATATCTGTCGAGCATGTCTACCTGCTTCTTATTGTAGTCACGCATGGCGTTCTCATTGCCCTCCTCAAGCTGGTCGAAAGACCAGTTCACATCTTCCGTGTAGACGATGCGGCAAATGACAGATACCAACATCGCACACCAATCGAAGATAAACTGTTCCCTTGGTTTCTCATCGAACGCGCTCACACATTCAGTGGTGCGAATGATGAGGGAATCATGAGTGTGGTTGGTGAGATTAAAGAGCCAGACCTCAACCGCACCTTCGCACGTGAAAGTGTTTGGCCAGGAGACGTACTCCATCTCCTCCGAATACATTCCGATGGCGACCTTGGTCGGCACTCCATCATCACCTTTGTTGAATTCCAGAGTCTTGATGTTGTCAAAACATTTGGGCATATGCTTGAGAATGAGCTGAGGGTTGCTGCCCTTGCTGAGAATGTCGAGAAGATCAGCACCAGCCACGAAGTAAAAGCGGGGGTAGGCCAAACGCTTGGTTTCGAGGTAGTCTGCAAGCGCCTTTTCGCATTTCTCGAGTCCAGCAAGCATGCCTTCGATATTCTCGAGCCTTCCCTCTAAATTGCAGGCAACAACGGCATTGGTTTCATTGATAGCCTCCTTCATGAGGTCCTTCCATTGCGCATCGATGCCATCGAAGCGCTTCGAATCCTCAGGCAGCTGCACACGAATATCAGCAGATCCAATGAAGATCGACTGCAAGTTGCTCCATTTGCCCATTACCTCTTTCCATGTACTGAGGACAACATCGACCATGCCCAGTTTCTTCTGCCAGTCTTGAACCTTGACCAGGAAGTCGGCATTCCCTTGGACGTACTTGGAGCTCTGCAAGTTCTGCAGAAGCAATGAGTTGTCCTCGAGGGCCTCCATTACAGTCTCCTCGACGAACAGGGAATACATATCTGGATTTTCAGGATCGGGTGGAAACGTTAAGTTCTGGACCTTCCAGGTGTCGCTGAGTTTGACCAGCTGCTTTTCGATGCCCAGCTCTTTCGTCGCGCGGTCGACAATTTCGAGGACATCGTCTTCAAATTTGTGCAACTCAAGATCGAGCATGCCGCCAAACGTGAAGGATTCGTCCATTTTAAAGTCAGTGCCACAAGCACGCATCACCTGCTTCCAATGACGGTCACGCATAGCTTTGCTGCGGAGTTCTTCCACAAGCGGAAGTGACGACTGCATGTTTTTCACAGAATCTTCCAGGCCCTTGTAACATGGCCAATTTTTCACCACCTTGTCGCAGCCCTTGACCTCCTTGCCAAGTTGCTTATTCTGTTCCTGCAATTTCTCGACATCGATGTCGTCCCACTTGGTCTTTTTCCACTCAACATAAATGGTTTGTACCATGGCGATCACATCCCACACAGACTTGACATTCACAGAATCCTTGATGCAAGCAGCGATTTCCCTGTACTCGATAACGTAGAGCTCGAACAGCTCCTGCAGCTCGTTGAGTTTTGCCGCCTCCACTTGCATGTCCTTGACCGACCCAAGGGGTCGTGTGCTTTCGTCTTCCATCGTCATCTCGAAATCGTTGGGGCCGTGATGCACGGCGTCAATCATCTCGTAGGCCTTGCTGTATTCCTCCGTGTATTCAAACGGCATCTCTTTGCGAAAGGCTTTGAAGAAGCCAGCAACTTTGTCCTCAAATTCCTTACTTTCTTTTTTGAGATTGTCGGCCTCCCTGCTCTGGCTCTTTGCCTGCTTCTCCTTTGTCACAACAGACTTCTTCTTCAAATTGTTCCAGGCAAGTGGAACTTCCTCCAGCAGCTTCAACGTATCCTCCGATACCGAGGGGAAGGAGGGGGTCTGATGCTTCGCAAGAAGTGCAACGGTATGTCTGAGCGGCTCGAACATGCCATCAGTCTCGGCCGTACGCTTGCGCACGTCGCGCAAGTAGCCCATGACGTCGAGCATCGACTGCCGATCATTCTCACCAACTTCCGTGTCAAGTTGCACGTCAGTATTGCGCACAAACTCATCCAAATTAGCCACGTTGTTTGTGACCTTGTCGAGTAAATACTGCTGATACTGGTAGGTCCACTTGGAAACCCAAGACCCCAGCGAGCTCTTGATGGGCTTGGCATCGATTCTGAATGGGCCAAAGACTTTGCTGCTTGCGATTTCACGAATCTCAGCATCGAGAGCTTTAAACTTGATGATCTGAGCATCAAATGCAGAAAGAGGAGGGTCGCTGTCGATGACTTCTTCGCCCGTCTGCTTGTTCTCATCTTTCCATGCGTTAAAGGTCTTGACGATGTCATCCGTCCACAGATACGAGTATGACATGAAATTATCGCGAAACGCTTCGCACTTTTTCTGAGAGATGTCAATCTTCCTGTTCACCTGCGACAAGGAGTGCTTGACAGAAATGTCCATTTGCAAGTCCATGAGGTAATCACCATCACCTTCGGTCGAGTCCAGACGGTTCACAAGAGTGGCTACGTTGACAAAGGCGGCAAGCCAAGAATCAGTGATATCACGCAGACCATCCATTTGAATGGTGCGACCCATCAATGGAGTGTAAACAGCCCGGGGGGGCGCTAGCTTGAGCTGGATTTCGAGAAGTGGCATGCATTCGTTGATGTGGAGCCATTGGTCGTCAACCTGGTTCGAGAGGTACCTTGCCGAGGCCAGGGTGGTGTCACACAGGCCAGACACCACGATATCATTAACGTAATCTACATACGACCTCCAATTCTTGTTTGAGTTTTTAACTTTGAGGGCCTCATTACTATTGACTAGGTTTTCGTGAATCAAAGTGCCTCCCTTCTGTATGATGGCATAGCGTGTCGAAATGCTTTTCTTGATGATTTCCTGCCACTGATCCATGGCGTAGGTCTTGGTGATGTTGCGATCGATCATGAGCGATTCTGTGAACGTCTTGAGCACCTTTTTCGTCTTGGCAACATTATCCTTGATGGTGCGAAGGATCATATCTGTCTCTTCAACTCTTGTCATGGTATTCTGAATAAATTCGTTGATGGCAGCGCTCTTCCAGGTCAGACTCTTGAGCCCCTTACCCAGAAACTTGTCGATGTCGTCCATCTTGGCCTGCAGCAAAGGACGCTCAACATCAAGCAGCGTCTCCAGAATCTTGTTGTATGTGTTCACGATCATATCCAGATTTCCTGTCTGCTGCCTAAATGTCTCATTCTTTTCAAAGATTTTGGTCGCGGATTCGGGCACCTCAATGTTCAACATCAAAAAATACTTGACCTCTCGCAGCAGGCAAATGAGAGCTGGGTCAAAGTTGACACGTAAGAAAGCATGTGAACCGCCCTCTTCGCGGCGCAGAAGATTCATCTTGAGCTTCTCTTGTCCTGTGCTGCTCTGCTCCATGCACCAGTTGTCAATGTGCACCACTTCGAATTCCTTCAAGCTTGCCATGATTGCTGCGTGTGCTCGCACGACTTCCTTGCCCTCTTCACTCTCCAACACAGACTTTCCGACGCCCTTGAGACGAGTCATGGGCTCTTCAACTCGCTCGATGAGACCCCTTGACCAGAATACAGCTCCAGCATGCGGAGGTGCATTGTCCGAAATGGGAGGGTCCTCTTGGCCGCCCATGAATATTTCCTGTACTGAACGCAGATCATCGGCATACGAGTTGAGCAAGTCGGTATTTTTCTTCTCCAAATCAGACAAAATGATCTCACGCTCAAGGAGTCCTTCGAATGCGTCGAAAAGCTTGAAGCAGCCCAGCACAGTGGTGCTGTCATCAAAGGCCTGCACAATTATCGAGGCGAGACGACGCTCCAGCTCGTTAATGCAACAGCGGAAAGTGTAGAAGTCATCGTCAAATTTCTTGCTCTCCACATCCATAATGTCGTAGTCGGCCTGTTTGAAAACTTGGATGGCCGTGATAAACTCACCGTAAATGTCCTGTACATTGCAAGTTAACACCTTGCCCTTGGTTCCGCCGACTTCAATTTTTTCAAGCTTGTTAAATTGTACGATGGTCTGCATTAGATCCAACACATCGTGGCAACGCTCGAGAAATCCATCGAGCCGAGCAAAGAGGGCACTGTTCTGGAAACGCCAAGGATTGGATGGGCATTCAGTGCTGGCACGAGCCTTGTAGTCGAAATACGTGCTCTTGAAAGTGACCGATATTTTGAGGGCAGTCTTGATTGCTTCGACAGCTGCTTCTGGCTCCACCTCAAACATTTCGGGGCCGTTGACGAACTCCACAGCTTGCTTGATGAGCTGATTGCAGATTTCTCTCATCAGCACGACCAATCTGCCAGGCGTATTATAAAATTTCGAGTTGCGCCAGATGAGAAGAATCGTGTGCATGAGCGGCTTGAACACATCGCTCACTTCGCCGAAATCAATCGACAACTGACCAATCAACGACTCAATGGACTTGAGGTACAACATGTTGTCGTTAGATTCCATCCTGGCTTGTGCGACTTCTTTGCAAAGTCGGTTAAAAGCAGGAAAGTAAGTCGACTTGGTCACCTCGAGAACCTTCATCACTCGGCGCACCTTTTCACCATTGAGCTGTTCATGGACAAGATTGAGGTTGCTGCCCTTGTTTGCCCAGAACTCAATCTCTGCTGTTGGTCCAGGATTCGTATCCCCGTTGAGTACTGCCTCTGGCTCCTGGCGCAAGATGTCTTTTATTTGGCGTGTCCACGCAATAACCGCCGTTTCGAGCACATGCACCGAGTCTTTGTCATGCTGATTCTTCTCCATGCTTGAATACACGTCTTCAGGTGGCAGCGGCAGCAACGTTTCGCCATTCATATGCCCCATAGTAACAAAGGTCTGGGCCAAAAATCGATGGAGATTCTCCGTCAATTCTTTCGCAATTACTTCGGGCCAACCTTCTTGGTTTCCTGGATTTGTGAGGAGAGGAAAGTAGACCTCTTTTGACAAGGCCATGAGTTGCCGTATTGCGTCTGAGCTCATCTCTGTAACTGAAACTTTCGTCCCGATCTCCTGTATTCCCAGTGTGCATTTGTGAGAATACTTTCACATCTGGACCCGTGGGTCCGCTCAAGAATGGAAAAATCGCACTCTGCACGGGTCAATTCCCCGATTTTTAATATTGCCAGGTAGTGAATCGACAATTGATAAGATTACTGAGTACAAATATTCAAGTCTACAATAGAGTGCTCGCAAATTACAAAATAAAATTGAGCAAAATATTGTACGATTGTTTCTTATCGATGGACTCATTCCGTTTTTGTGAAACAAATTTACAACACATCAAGTTTTGTGAAACAAATTTGCAACACATTAAGCTGTTCATGGGCAACTAGATTGCGATTTCTCCATTCTTTGGCGGAACTTGTATACAAAAAACACTGCTGTGTCACATGTGTGTGCGAAAGAGTGTGTGTTTGTGTGTGTGTGTGTGTGTACGTGCGTACGCGTGCGTGCGTGTGCATGCGTGCATGTGCGTGCGCACCAGGGCAGATATCACGATAGAGCCCACACACACGCGAGTTGCTTGTCGGCTTTACAGGTGGAGCTAGGCAAGCAAGCAAGGAGAAAAATCAAACCTCGAGAGTGACGCCGGCATCTTCTTCATTCTTGGAAAATGCTAAAACTTTTTTGCCCATCTTTGATGGGTGTGGTGGTCTGCCGTTTGCTGTCAGCTCACCATCGACTTCGTAAACAAAGACACAGCGGTCATCAGAATCGCAGAACTTCTTGAAACAGGTCGAATTTCCATCCTGCTGGTTGAACTTTGTAATCTTTTCGGGCTTGACGAGCTTGCCCCATCTGCACACGTGGCAGACTATCACTTCCGGGGGTTTTGACATGCAAGTTGTCGACCCGCAGGCCAGCGGTCGCGGCACAAACACACAGCGCGCACACTCACAAACAGTAGACTCTGAGCATTCTCGGAAACTCACGCTGTGGTGACGCGCCCAACGAACCAGTCGGCGCGTGGATCGGTTTTACCGGCCCCCTTGCCGCCCTCATCTTCCGCCATTGTGTCCTACCCAAGCCCCACCAGCTTGCGCCAATTCAAAGAGACGAATCCCCAGAATCCGGCAAAAGAGTATCTGCACAGGCATTATACAATTAGCAAAACCAGACCTTGTGCTGCCCCACTCAAGAGAGCAGTGCACCTGTGCGCATTATGTCTGCAAGCAAGAGCGGTACAGATTGATGTTGGGCAAGTGCCAGCGCCCGTGCAGCATATGTCTCTTGGAATCGCAGCCAGAATCTGTGTATGTAGGAAGCGGACAACAGTGTGCAAGACAGCTAGACGGGAGCAATTTGGGCTGGTCTGCTTCAAATTTTCGAACATAAAGTCGTTGTTGAGCGCGAGCATTCGCCCCCAGGTTGTCCCGCAGACGTTCAACGCTTTTTGGGGTACGGTTTGTGTGAGCAGGATCAGGATGCCCCAAGCCGTGAAATGGAGACGTGGCGCGCGAGGGCAGTACAGCCGCACGCAGAAGCAGCAACTTCGTGGTCCTCTCACCTTTACTGCAGCCTGGTCGTGCTGCAGTGGTCCCCCCTCCCAGCCGTTTGCTTCGATCTTGAAATACACAATTATAATGTTAGTTAATTCCCCAACATGCGGTACTAATTTCAGCATATTTCAAACGTCTTAATCTGGAGATTTGACTTTCCCAGAAGACGTTCCCGCCGAATATACAGGGCGGACAGTGGACTAGCCTGGCTCACCCTCCAAACAAAAGGAAACAGTCTGCTCCACGTTTAATCTGTGTACCTGTGCCTGTGAATTGGCGTTGGACCTTGCCTCCATGTTTCTCCTTAATGCCTGACGCCGCCAAGCCTTGGGTGTGTTGCAAGATCTAATATCAGAAATGTTGCAGTGTGTCGCAATGCGTGTTTCTGTGCGTTGCTGTGCGTTGCTGTGACGCCTTCTCAAATGTCATCCGCAGGGTCCAAAGATGCAGGGAGGACACGGTGTTAGCAGGCCCTCGGTCAAACTCAGACATTTCCTGGCAGTCTGTAGCGCCGGGAGGCGGCAGCGAGGGGCACCAGCGCAAGATGGCGCTTGATACCAAGCAACGAACATGCAATTGTGAGAGTCACCCCCTGAGCCTCGGACAGTGGTGAGTTGCATCGAAGATTTTCTATTTTATTTTGCATTTTTCGTTGTCACAAAAAGAGATCAGAGTGTGTGGATGTAATGGGTCTGTCTTGGGGAGGAAGAGGCCTATGGCTCCTAAAATACCCTCGGACGCACGTTTGCATATACACACTGCGAAAGAGAGCAAGAGA
>Ga0105053_10005444_pt1 | contig 18083 bp, 16 predicted proteins | sample BON01_FD_78093 | JGI IMG/M metagenome (GOLD analysis project Ga0105053, IMG submission 78093) | Freshwater microbial communities from Lake Bonney liftoff mats and glacier meltwater in Antarctica - BON-01 | ecosystem: Environmental > Aquatic > Freshwater > Ice > Glacier meltwater | place: Lake...
CATCAGGTAGAGGAGTTATGCCAGGTAGAGGAATGGCGTCAGGTAGAGGAATGGCATCAGGTAGAGGAGTTATGCCAGGTAGAGGAATGGCGTCAGGTAGAGGAATGGCGTCAGGTAGAGGAATGGCTAGCTCTAGTAGTTTCTCAACACCTGGTATTGGACAAATGGACTCTCACCAACGCGGAGGTACTACATATTCCGGTTATAAGATCAACGACGTGAAGAAATATTTACAATCTTATATCAGATTATCAATGGAAGAGAAAGCTAGAATAGCTGCTGTAGAACTATATAGAATTAAAGAACTTACAGATTCTTCAGCTAAGTCTAATTATACCAGTTTTATTAATACACTTAAGTACATCGCGTTAGAAGATGTAGGCATTGCCAATTTTGATTTGACTATGGCTATTATAGATATCCTTAACAAAAATCCAGATTTACCATTTGATATTATAGATGGAATGGTTATGGATATGGCAGCTTCCTCAAAGACACATTTATCGGAACAAGTGTGGAAAACGTATACTAATCCTAAATGTATTTCATTTGCTGAAAATAGAGCAGGTCTGATAGTAGATAAAACTTTTACAGAAGAGGACGACGCTTTCATCGATGCTAATCTAAATGCTCCATTCTTCAATAAGAATGATCCTGTAAATATTAGGGAGTATGCTCTAGTCTTCTACAGAAGATTACTAGATAGAGATTTTAATGCAGTAACTTGGTGGAATTATTTCGTTGTCGCTTCTAAGAATGTAACTATTGAACCTCGAGACACTTATTATGATGGTGAAAAATGGAAAAGGGTAGGTAAACGAGAACCCACAGTTATTCTATGGAATATTATGGATCAACTATATGACAACCAAGCTCTTAATATATTAAGATGGGGTTATTTTAATGATGTTAAAAAGGCAGACTCTAGATTTTATGCAATGTTAGCTATATTGGCTATACTCTACGATATTCCATACAACCCAATTAACATAGAACCTAGTGATAATTCTGAATGGTTAATGGGAGCAGATTATACATTTAATATGAATGAGAACATCAATGGTAGTGGTAACAAACTAGTACCTGAAAGTGAAAACTATCGTAACGATGAATATGTCATGATTGCCAATCATTGTTAAGCAAATATATTAACTAATATATTTACCTATTTCTTTTTTCTTACTATTTTAGGTGTACGAGGTTTAAGTTCTTCTATACAAGGAGCTAGCTCCTTAATGTCAATATTATACTTGATCATTTTACACATGAAAGCTATGGGTTCGCTGAAGAACACTTTCTTACAACCATTTGGACCTTGGTACTCAATATGGCTTAATTCTTCGGCATATACAGCTTCAATAACTTGATCTACATGTGATTGTAACTGTTTCTCCAAATAATAATGATAATCTATTTCGTAAGGTTCGCCACGTTTGACAGATTCTTCGTACATTTCGAATGTGATCATTCTATCGCCCATTAAACGTGCGTCTTCGTTCTTAACTACAATATATCCGACTCTCTCACCAGGTTCGATAGGTCTACCTAACGCTTTCATACGATCTGAGAAGATTTTCATAAAGTATGTATTGTTCTTATACACTGAACCCATCTTTCTAATAATAACTAGATCGGAAGCGTTTACATTCCCAGCCAATAATTCTACTGCTTGATCTAATATATATTTGATAATAAAATATACTGGTGTCTTGATTAAGGTATCCCAAAGTATATTTCCATATGTACGTCTGGCAAACTCGCAATTATCTCTTCTAGCTGTCATAATTCCTTTCTGACCCATACTCTCCCTATCCAATGGCAATATACCATTCTTATCATATTGAAGATATGCATATTTCTTCTTCTTTAAACATAGAATTCTCATAGATTTTTCCCAGACTGCATCTACACCTTCAGGGAACAATACACTGACATCTACACCAAACTGTTTACCAAACGCATCCAATTCGCTAGTAGGAATATGTGGTGCTTTGATGAAAGAACTATCTGTATCGTTATATACTACTTCGCAGCCTCTCTGGTTAATAGCAAAATCATCTACTTTACAAATATGTCTTCTGCCCATGGCTGTAACACATGCAGCGATTGGAACTAACGGCAATCTACCCTTCTTAGCACCAAAGAACCCGAAAAGAGAATTAGCTCTAATCTTAAGTGCTAATTGGATCATATCTAAAACTACTAGCATGAAAGCTATACGATTCTTTTCGTTCGGACATGATATCTTTTCCAGTTTAAAGCCGTATTTGATACCTAAAGCTTTAATCTCATCTTTGACCTTCTTTCTCTCTCCCAAAAGCTCAACCAATACTGAAGGTACAATACCTTTCTCTCTTGTGATTACTTTTACGCCATCTATTGTCTCCTCTTTGAGAATTTCTCCTTTAAAGAACTTGAATTTGTATTGCTTAAATACTTTCTCTTTCTTCTTTGTACCATCGGGCAACATTTTGGTAACCTCTTCTTCTTGTTCGAACTCTATAACATTAAAATCATCATCGTCCGCTGCATCATTCATCTCTGGTGGTAAGAGAGAAGTATAATCCATATTCTCAGAAATAATAATAGAAGGATATAGACTGGTAAAATCTACATCGAATACATTATCGTGTAGTCCTTTAACCGGATCTCTGACAAATCCGCCAGCCATTTCCATATCGATAATATCAACATGATTGATAACATACCCTCTAGATACAGCTTTATTATAAATCAAGGAAAAAGAACTAATCTGTTGACCTCTGACATATAGATCTTGTATATTAATACCTGATACACTTGCAAACTCTACACTACTGACCCATACGTTTGTCTTTTCAAAGATATCTATTACCAATTCAGAATCTTCCACACAATAATATAGTACTTTATCCATTCTCTTCTTCGCTTCTACCATCAGTTTATTATTCTTCTCTTTGATTGCCTTTTGCATTAGAGCATGAGCGTCGAACATAAATTGTGGAGATACATCGTGCTTACCGCGACCCAAGACATTTCTAGATACTGTATCGAGATCATACTTCGGAAGTTTAAACTGTCTATCTGCATAAGGATATAAATCGAATGTAATACGTCCTTGACATTCTAATAATGTCGCTGAGACTTTACCGAAAGCTCTTGAACTCCAATCTTTCGAATCGGTCTTAGTCTTCTCCATAGGAATTCTACTCATATTAGGCCATTCTCGCATATATAATTCCAATCTAGTGGTTATATATGGAGCGTCGAATCTGTTAATATTATATCCTGTGAATATCTCAGGATCATACTTATTGACTACATTTCCAAACTCTTCATATAATTTCATCTCAGATGTCACTTTAATTACTTCACATTCTCGCAATTTATCATCAGGTATATCGTTACAATCACCCCATAGGAGGGCATAACGTTTCCGTGTGTCTAACTTACCTACACGTTGGGTTATGCACGATATCAAGAATGAGCAATCTTTCAGAATAAGTGCACGTGGAAATGATGCTTTCTTACTCGAGAAACATTCTATATCATATGCTAACAATCTAGGATATGTATACCATTCCTTCGTTAAAGTATTAGGTAAACCAATTAAGTGATTAAACTTAACTATATATTCTTGTTCACAAATAGATATCTTCTCTTCAGGTACTTCACCTATACACTTAAGCCATTGACATACTTGTATATTTCTAGCTGTCAATAATTTTCTAACAGGAGTAATATCAGTTTCCCATACTCTCATCAATAGTGTTCCAAACGATCTAGTAGTAATAGGATTTTTATCCAATGCATACTTAAAATCATACATAGCCTTTACACTAGAAAAGAAACATTGTAGAAAAGGATATCTTCTACGACCTTTAAAATAATAAATCTTCTTTAAATGTCTAAGTTTGTACTGAGTAGGATTACATTTCTTAAATCTATATGCCAATTCACTCATCAACAGATCAACGTCTGACGATGTCCAGTTAGCCTTTGATCCGTTTACATGACTAGGTAACTCTACCATACATAATGTTGGAAAGTCTTCTATACGTAATAATACAGGCTCATTGTCGCGATCTAAACACCAAGCATCAATGCACAGATTTCGACCTCTCTCATCTAGTTCCCTGTCTTTAAATTCCCAGTGATAGGGACGACACGTCACTTCTTTGATACTAGACTCCATTTTTAATAAAACAAAATGTATATACAAATCGTTTTCAGTTTTAACTGAGTGATATCGCGACAATTAAAATTGATTCTAAACGAAGAACATTTGTGCTAAAATTATAATACCTAGCAATATAGCTTGTTATTTATCATTTAACCATGGGTTCTTCGCCTTCAAAAGCTCTCTGTAGAGCAAGAATGGTCAAAATAGCTCATAACGGAAATGCGAGTAAACCTTACAAATTGAATATTATGTATTTATCAGATAAATATACTTATAATGGCAAACCATTGATAACATCGGATAAAGATAAAGATCCACGTTTTATTTACAAAACAGACTAAGAGACACTAGAATATGACACTTTACATGAAAGAGACGAAATGATTAAGCATTTTAGAAGTAATAGCTGTGATATCTGCGGTAATAGAAATAATTGTAAAGAAGATATCTAATATGTAGAACGTCTAGATTAAAAAATTATACTATTAACTAATAGTATTAGAACAAAAAAGATTTAGTAAAAACGATAAAATACAGCAACATTCTCTTCCACAAGTATAAGATACTGTCATGGATGAACAACTGAACTCACTACTTGCAGAAGGCAAGATCGACTCTCTCCGTCAATTCCAGAAGAAATTCTCAACTTCTTCAGTTACTATAACTAGAATATCATTGATAATTTCTGAAGATACTTTTAATGATGTTAAAAACATATGCAATAGGATAGTGAATGAAAAATATGGCTCTAAATTTTGCAATCCTTATCATATGGCGAAAAATTATACATATCAACATAAACTCGTGTATGTTGTTAAGAAGGCCATTTTTGATGTATTATACAACAATACTAGAGTGGATAATCCTGACCTCCTCGAGATAGAATTTGCCAAGATATCAGATGACGAATACGATGCAGAATTAGTTAATTTGAAGTATTCGTTAGAAGATGATGATAGGATAATAGATACTATATATGTGAAAGAGAAAGTATGGAACGGAGATTACACTTTAATAATAAATCTATCAGAAAAGAATATATCTAGTAATATTAGATACATTGAAGATATAGTACATTTGATTAAAAATGGCGTCAGATAGTCATGGAAACTATAAAATAACTACTTTCTGCTGGAATACAGAAAGTATCCGATTATGTGAGACATTATCGAAGGAAAAGAAACTTGCTAATCGTGGTAGGTATAATACTGAAAATTGGTATGATTGTGAAATTGCAGATTTCACAGAAGAGCTGAACTATAGAATTAAAGAATCGTCTCCTGATGTATTTGTGGTAGCATTCCAGGAGGATGCATATCCAGGTTCTTACTATCACAGTCATCTTCTGTTAGATTCAGAAAAAGGTGACGGTATTATGCCAAGTTTGGGTTATAAACTGATTGGTCGTAGTAAGATGATCGGAGCTGGAGTTACTACATATAAGGCTGCTAAACAGGCCGACGTCAAAGCTAGAGGTCTCAGAATGTCAGTATATGCCAAACAAGATATCGATGTTAAACTTTCAGATCAAAGAGAGTATATTTGTGATAGTGTTTTGAAGAGAGGAAAAGGCGCAACTGCTATATATCTACAATTTCCGAATTATATAGTAGCAGTCATTAATGCTCATTTCCCATTCGATGCTAAAAGTCTAACAGAGTATAAGACTTCTAACGATCCTATGATTCGTCAAACGGCCATCTATCCGAGTAATATCTGTTTTAATAACATAGTTAGAAATCTGGTTAATGATCATAAAGATTATGTTGATATAGTAATTCTCATGGGTGATCTAAACTATCGCGTAACCACAAGTTTGGACGCGTCGTTGGTGGCCCAAGAACTACTAGATAGTTATAACGATCCTGATAAGAATATTATCAAGAAATATATATTATTCGACGAACTAAGACAACAGATTATGAAGAATAACGTTTATAGTTTTATGGAAGGATTAGGAGATCAGGGACCACTGTTTCTTCCTACATGTAAAATGATTAAAGATAGAAATTTTACATGTAGATTTCACGATGAAGCAGTACCAGCTGAAGGTAAAGATTGTTGGAACGTAGGTAAACATGATCAGAGAACACCTTCGTGGTGTGATAGAATATTATATATGGATAGATGTAAAAATTATGGTATACTATGCGTACACTATGATAGATTCGATTATGGTGAAACTATGTTAGAATCGGACCATGCTGGAGTTATAGGAACATTTCTCATAATATAGATACTTATTAATTAATAAGTAATTATTTCAACAAAAATCTTATTTTCTTTATCATATCTGGCTCTGGTAATGTCTTGAAATGATCGTACGACTGATCGGTGCTTCTATTTTTTATTGTCCAATATATACGCGTATATATACCATAATATAGATTGGCATAATCTTCTTCATAATCTCTCTTATCGACTAGCGTATATACTTTTTGCTTATATAACGGTATAGCTATAATCTTACTACTATTCTTCAAAATAGTAATGTCGTCTTCTAATATATATGTATCGTTCGACAAATTCTTGATTGGTAGATCGACAATATAACTAGTATTTGAAGAATTGACATTTTCTTCTAACATAGCCAACTTCCCACAAAAGCTGTTATATTCTTGACCATGTTTGTCTAAGAAAAATATCTCTACCTCACATATACGTTTTTCGGTATCTAATCTGGGCAGGCTAAAAGAGACATCTATATTGTCTCTCCAATTAATAATTTGCGTAATGGCAGTATCGTCTCCTACTTCAAACGCCGCTTGTAGATCGCCATCATAAGGGAGATCATCATCTGAGTCCATTTTTATATTAAATAATATAAATTTTTTAACTAATTCTCACATTTACATTCAATCTTGCTTTTAGAATACTAAACGCTTGAGTCATAATGTTTAAATAGTCAAGGGGTCCAGATTTATCTAAAGTAACACTCAATATACCTTTTCTCGGCGTATCTACTTTTAAGCTACACGTGATGCCAGCTGTATATTTAGAATGCTCCTTGGCAATACTCTTAGTACAAAGTATATTAAACGAAATCTCGTGTCCAACATCCATCGTGACTAGTGGTATATTTTCCAATAGAAGAGACGATATGTCGTTTGATAATAACCATGACTTATTATCAAATGTTTTCCCTTTAAATTCTATCACGAAAGAACATTTGTTACAAAAAGCTTCACATTCACATAAATCTTTCCTGATTATCGAATCTTGATAATCAGATAATACTGGTATTTGCCCTATTCGATTAGACAGAATTTCATCTACCATTATAGTAGAATTTGAATTGATCTGAACTAAATCTATAGCTACAACAGCAATTTCTGATAATATAATTCTTCGAAACTCATTGAACTGTTTAATGTCCATGTTAGTTTCGAAGACTAATATATTAGTTCCATGGTAAGATTTAATCCGCACATCAATCGTAGATTGACTAGTTGATAGAGTCATATCTGCATCGTATAATCTGAACCCGATGTACAGGTGTCAATTTAAGACACCATACATATTTGAACAAAATCAATTTTGATTATTAAGACGTATATGTATTATAACTATAATACAATTCTTTTTGGCTTAAATTTGTTAAAAATAGCTTATACATAATAATAATTTTTTTAATTTTAACACGATATACGTTATTGAAATTAATCAATTTATAGAATTGTAGTTGTTAAAACTATATAAACGATATAGAATATCCGCGAACAATTTCGAAATTAGTCATATATAGGTCTACATTTATAATAAAAAGGGTTAAATAATTATAACAATGGCTTCTACTAGTACTGCAAACGATATTTATTGTGAATCTTCTGAAGATTCATATGAGAATAACGTCCAGATAGCACGAGCGACCGATTATAAGAAGTATGAACATAAAGAACATATATACAAGGTCCCAGATACCTACATTACAAGCGATCAACAAAATCCTCGTGAGGAATTGTTGTATAACTTTGACGAGAAGACTATCTATTTTGATACTATAACATTACCATCAGGTGTTGAGAGACTTCTGATTGAAGGTCTAACTAATAGTTCTGATAATGTGGGAAGATCCAGAAGAAATAATGTCGATCCTGGCATCATAGAAGTGACTATGGATAAACATGTAATCACTATCTCTAACGGCGGAATACCTATCCCTGTGGAAATGCATTCTGAAGGAGTGTATACACCAGAGTTGATTTTTGGTACTCTCCTAACTTCTTCCAATTATGAAGTAGATCGACATGAAGCCGGTCGTAACGGATACGGCGCCAAGTTGATTAATATCTTTAGTCATTGGTTTACTGTAGAAGTGTGGGATGGGTTTAATAAGTTACATTACTTTCAGAAGTGGGAAAAGAATATGGATATTAGACATGAGCCTGTGATAAAACCTTATACAGGAAAATCCAAAGTGACGATTAGTTTTCACTTAGACTTTGAACGGTTTGAGTATACTGAATATCCAGACGAAGCGTATAACCTTTTCTACCGTCATTGTATTGATATTTCACTCAATGCTATGGTAGAGGTCAGATTCAACGAAGACATTATTAACTTTAGCAACGTCGAAGATTATGCTAAGATGATCTACGGTGAAAATATGGGTAAGCACTTTATTCACTATGAATGGCCAGCTGGAACGGAGGTGACTGTTAAGAAGAATGGACTACAAATACCTAAAAGTAGTTATGTACTTCCTACAGCTCGTATATGTGTGATTGACACGCCCCATAATAGTTTTAACATATCATTTGTTAATTCTATGATGACTAGGGACGGTGGTGATCATGTTACAGCTGTAGTAAAGGCTGTATCTACAGCTGTTATTAAATCTGTCAATGACTCAAGTCTTAATAAGAATAAAGACAAGAAAGTACCCAATATTACTATTAAAGATGTTAGACCACATTTGAGTATTATCATTTTGTTTATGGCTAAGAACCCTGGATGGAAAAGCCAGGCCAAGACGGAATATACTCATAATAGAAGCGAGCCTCCTATCAAGTTTAATATAGATGAGAAGCAATTAAAGTGTATGTTAAACTGGAATATGATGGATGCTTTGTTTTCTGCTATGGAGCACAAGCATATTAATGTGTTATCTAAGACAGATGGAAAGAAGAAAGCTAACATCGGACCTTTTAATGGTACAGATTGCAATTGGGCTGGTACGAAGAATTCACACGAATGTTTCCTACTAGTAGTTGAAGGTAGTTCTGCTGCAGGTTATGCCAATACATTTGTCACTTCACTGGAAGCACGTAACACAATGGGTATATTTGAGTTGAGAGGTAAATTGCTCAACGTTATGAGGGCTAGTAAGCTTAAGATAGCAGAAAATAATGAATTGGCAGAATTAAAGAAGGTATTGGGATTAGTTGAAGGTGCAGACTATAGCGTAGATGCCAATTTTAAGAGATTAAGATATGGTGCCGTTATATTCTTAACTGATGCTGATGTTGACGGTGAACATATCAAAGGGTTAGGTATTAACTATTTTCATTGTAGATTTCCAGAATTGTTAGCTAGAGGGTTTGCTATGTGGTTGGCCACACCTATCATTAAAGTAACTAAAGGTAAGCAAGTGGTCAAATTCTATACGCCATTACAATATGATAACTGGAAGAAGAATACGCCTCAGAGCGGATGGAGTAAACCAAAGTATTACAAAGGTTTAGGAACATCTACTAAGGCTGATGTGAAGATAGACGCTAAAGATCCTAAGTATGTCGCTTGTATTTACGACGATAGAGCCCAAGATTATATGGAATTGGCCTTTAACAACAAGTTAGCAGATGAGAGGAAGAAGTGGATTGCACAGTACCAAGAGTATACACATCCAGATGTACCGGAAGAAATGGAATTGTCATCGTTTATCAACTATGATCTAATCAGATTTAGTATTTATGATGTTCGTAGAAGTGTTCCAGCTTGGGATGGTCTCAAACCTAGTCAGAGAAAGATTCTATGGGCGTCTTATGAAAAATGGAAGTGGCATATTAAGAGAACTAAGGCGTATGAAGAGTATAAAGTTCTTCAGTTTGGAGGTTTTGTTTCTGAGAGGACAGCCTATCATCACGGTGAACAAAATCTATACGGTACTATCATATCTATGTCTCAAGACTTTGTAGGATCTAACAATCTTCCCTATTTCGAACCACGAGGTATGTTTGGTAGCAGAAACAAAGGAGGTAAAGATGCAGCCTCTCCAAGGTATATCTTTACAGTCCCTCAATGGTGGTTACCTTATGTTTATAGAATTGAGGATTTTCCTATTATGAAACATGTAAACGACGATGGTAAGGATAGAGAGCCTACAGTATTCTTACCCATCATACCTATGTCTCTAGTAAATGGAGCTCATGGTATTGGTACAGGCTGGAGTACATTCATTCCACCACACAATGTACTAGATATTATTGGATGGTACAAAGATAGGATTAAAGGTAATAAGACTATTGTTATTGAACCTTGGTTTAGAGGATTTAAGGGTGATGTGACAGTCATCGATAAGAATGGTAAGAATAGCCTTCCAGGTGGATATTATGACGATGTAGATTCGTACGAAGACTTTGAAGACCTCGATACTATTGACGAAAACTATGACAAAGAAGTAGAAGTAAAGAAAGTGAAGCGAGAACCTAAAGTTAAAACTATTAAAGTAGTCAATGGTAAAATAGTCGCTACAAACACTAAACCTCGTTATTCAGTTGTGACAACTGGTATTTACAAGATCATAGATGGAGATACTGTAGTTATCACAGAACTGCCTGTGAAAGTATGGACTCATAATTATGATCTATGGATAGAGAAACTATTGATTACAACTTTGGAAGATCCTAAGACAAAGAAGAAAACTAAGATATTAGCTAGTAAGGTTAGAAACGAAAAGGACGATAACGAGATCTACTTCAAATTGACCGGATTTGAGAAACCTGGTTATAAAGAACTTAAGCTGCGACGTTCATTCGCTCTAACTAATATGGTGTTACTAGAAGAAGACGGTACACCTGTCAAGTACAATAACGTATTAGATATTCTAGAAGGGTTCTATCAAACGAGATTACCCTATTATACTATTAGAAGAGATAATATGATAGATGAGACTAATAAATACCTACAGCTGTTGAGTGATAAGATTGCTTTCATTCTAGCTATTGTCGAGAAGAGATTGAAGATTAGAAATGTTCCTAAGAAAACAGTTGTAGAGAATATGACAAAGTTAGAATTAAATACGGACTTATACAGTACTGCCAAACTGAGTAATATCAACAAAGATGAAGTGGACGAATTATTGAAAGAGAAAGTTATCAAAGAGAAACATTTGGAGTGGTTGAATAAAATCACTCCTGCAGAGTTGTGGTCTATCGATCTGGATGATTTCGAAGTAGAATACCTTAAACATTACACTGATTGAAAATAATGTTTATTAGACATATATTCAATATAAATTTATATTGAAACATGGATATTGTAAATTCATACAAGATCAATATACTATATGTTATAGTATGTGCTCCATATATTCGTATGTTGTTTGAAGCTTATCCTGAAGTCATATTATATGATGGTATAGTCGTATTAACGTTAGCATTTCTTTTATTTAAGTTAATATCTGAATATATGTGAATAAACCTGCAATATCAAAATTGAATTTATAGTGTTATATTTATATAATAAAATTATTACAATTGTTCCTTAATTATTAAGTGGTAAAATGGAGTTCGTGAAAGCCTTTCCTCTAATGTCTTCTTCGGCAGCTTGTTTAGCTCTGTCGTCTGCTCTTTACAATTCACAATGCAAGTGTGTAAGTACAAAAAGAATAGGATTATATGGTATGGTCTTTTGTGGTACTAGTCTAGTATTGTCATACCTTCAGCGAAAAAGAGATAAATGGAGAGAACATGCGACTGAAGAGGTGGACCAAAGTATCAAGATAGCTACTTTTTCATTAGCAGTTGCTACTGGCGTTTATTGGATAACAAATCGATCATTTGATCGCGATCAACATGTTATTATGATATTTGGTGGTGGGGCAGTTACAATGTTGTTGGCTCTTTACGAAGCTGTTGAAAGTGATAGACGTGGTGGGCGACGATGGTACTACAGGAATAGTAAACAGTTATAGTAAACAGTAATAGTAAACAGTAATAGTAAACAGATATATTAATTAATATATCATATTATTGGCAAATGAAGAAGTCCAAGTATGGTAGCTATTTACTGTCACGAGCAGGAGCATAGTCGTCTGAACACGTATCATAGTGTATGAAATATTTAGGCATATGTTTAATATCTTTCTCTAATATAGCAGGTCCTCTCCAACCTACTCTAGTATCATCTGGTACATCTTCTTCATAGAATTCTTTAACCATATCGATAGGTCCCCAGTATACACCTGTCCATCGTTCAGTATTTATTTCCCATGTCCACTCTTCAAATGTCTCGTTGATATGAGGCATATATAGTTTACCAGTCAAATCAAATTCATGTGTATATATGGCTAAATGATTTTCGCTCAGATACTTTTTAGTAGATACTTTTTCTCCTCTATTCTTACCATCATTATAGTCTCCGATATTTCGATCGAAGAGGATAACCTTAATTTTCTGACCTGTCTTAAGTGCTCTGATATCAGAAGCTTTTAACGCTTTAGTAGAAATAACGTCATTAATTATCTTAGTCAAAGAATCAGGATGTGCATTCTCATCAATACATTCAGGTTCTATATTTGGATCATCTAAAATATATCTTTCTAACACAGCACTCAATACTGCCTTCGTGATCTCTTTACCTTGTATTATATCTAGCCATTCTTCATAAACCAATTGTATCCATATTTTATAGACATCTCTAGCATCCCCTAATCCTAATTTACCATTGTTAATTCTCTTAACAATGGCAAACTGTACTACAGCTGCCGTAGGAAAGTCACCTTCTGCAGATAATTCCTTAGTACTCTTATTGTATTTAAGCGAATCACTTATCTTAGCTATATTGTCTGACACTTCGTCATTCAAATCGATAATCATAGACATAGAACAATAATCCATATGAACGACTGGCGTAAAATGTATTCTATTCAGCTTATCATATACACTTAAACATGTATATTTGTTAGTACATACTAGATTAAACATAGGATCTATATCCTTCCAGATAACTTTACCTTTCTTCTCAGTCACTATTTGATCAGGGTGATGAATCATTTCTGCTAATCTATTGGCTAATAGAGCAGCTGCTCTATTATACCATTCCAACTTTAATCTATCTTTAAATTCATTAGTCTTAACTAGCTCTTTACCAAAAGACCTCATTAAATCTTCTTCCAACTTAGCATCAGAGTCCATTTTTAGAATATAAATTATATTCTATATTAACACTAAATTAATTCTTTGGTTGATACGTTATAAAGATCTTTAGTTTCTACACTACCATCATGTTCGCAATATTGTCTAACATTCTTAATTGTTTTTACGACAAAATCTATATTGACTAGTAAAGCTTCTGACATTTCCTTCAAATTATTTACATTTTCTTTTGTATCAATCTCTTTTACTAGACCTAACATCAACGTTACAAGCTTTTTTACCTGTATATTGTATTTACTATATTTGTGAAGAAAAAAATCGGAACCTTCTTCGATGTCTGTAGAATAATCTGCATATTGAATTATAACCAGATTCTTTAAATCTTCTAATATTTGTAATCTCAACTTCCCATTATCTATTTTTATAAAGATATCTACAAAATACATGTAAAATAATCTATTCAGTCTCTTCACATATTTACCGTTTAACCATGGATAGCTTGCCTGTTTAAATAAAATAGTTTCTAAATCAATGATCAAGCTATTGATAGAATAACTACAGAATTTAAGTTCACAACTACCATATTTAAGGTCGTATTGCGAAATATTAGATCTGGCATCCTTAAAAAACTCTTTTAACGTTTCATCAAGTTTGTGTGGTGTGCTAACATCTATTAATTCTCCCCCCACATCTATCATTTCATTATTTTTATCAAGCAAGCTGAAGTTCACTTTAGTTCTAACTAAAGTGAACTTCCTTCTACTCTCTAAATCACCCGCTGCGAAATCAAGTGCTGAATTGTAAGAGATGACTAGATAACTATTACTGTTAACTATAGGACTTTTTCCACCAATAGCTATACCATCTTTTTCAGTTTTTTCTTTAAGAAATTTAATATACAAGTCAGGCTTTGGTCGATATAGATCTATTTTCCCTATCGCATTAGAATTATCTAATGATGCATTTTTAAACTTAAACCCTTCAACCCCGTTAAATTTAACGAGATACTTCTTCATTATGGATTGTTGAAATTTGTCGTTATATTTGGTAAAATCGAAATATTTTGTAGGATTTGATAGAAACTTATTACGAATATGCACTTGTAATAAATATGAGATTAGATTAATTTCTTCAAATATAAGATCATAATTTTCAATACTAGGATGTAAATATATGCTGAAATCCGCATCGGATCTCTTAAAAAAGGGAGCATAAAAAGCGTTTAATTCTCTAGTCGCATTATTAGGAAGTTCAAGTAAAAATTCTTGCGAGACTATTCTCAAAACGTTCCCACCCTTGTATAGAAAAAATAGTTCATCATCTTTTATGTTTCTCCTTTTTCTATATATAGTCAACGCTTCGTCGAATGTATTATATACTAACTGCATAAAACTGTAAAGTGTAGACTCAGTCTTGAAAAATTCCTCTACTACAAAATCTGTGGCTACATCTTTTAAAGGTTTAAGTTTATCATCCAGTTCTCTTATTTCTACTTTTTCATATTTTTGACCTTTAACATTCAAAACAAAGCTTCCGTTAGTTACATCGTTAATTATATCACAATATGTCTTATAATTGACCTTCTTGGTCGTTTCTTGCGAAGATTGTTGTCCTCCCATCTTTTATTAATATATTAATTAATATATTTTTTATAATATCTCTTCACTGTTGAATTTTCCTACGATCCTAGGTACAATAGTTCTATCTTGCTCCAATAACGTTTCTCTTAGTTGCACGTTTACATCCTTGTTAAAAGGTTGGGATAAAAGTAGATCTTTTATATGCATAACGTCTCCTATACATTCAGATGACAGATTTTGACAAGGCACGGTGCTATTTTCCAGGTCACAATCGCATTTACAGAACACTTGTCTGGTATAACAACAAGAAGAGTATATCACTGTACCGTTAGTGGCTCCACATTTATCACATCTATCTTTATTAGATAACGGTCCCCATGTACAATCTTTAAGAATATTCACATCCTTAAGAGAATTCAACTTATCTCTAACTGGCCATTCTGTAGTTGGAAAGATTTTGTATACATCTGTCAGTTTAGTACCTAAAAATTTTATAGCTTCTTCTTTCCAGTTATACTTTCTATTTATGTCTTCTATAATAGAAGAAAATATAGATATATCAACGCCTACTTCCATTAAAGTGACTATATGATTATATATAGTGTCGCATAAATGGATACATTTGGTTAGATATCCGCTACATATATCTAACGCTTTATCGTTGGCTAAATCTGATAATTGTACGCATGTATAGAAGTTGTCAAAAGACGACAACGATAGTTTTAGGAATTTAAGATTGACAGCCATCGTTCTAGTATCTATCGTTTCTTTTATTAGAGGAGATCCTAGTCTGACTACCTTATCTTCTTCCATGCCTAGAAAATATTGTATTTGGAACACGAGATTTTCAGTATAACACCTAGTATCCGATCTAGTTAATAATATTTGGATAATACCTAAAATCTTGTTACTAGACTGACAGATATCTGTCAGTGCAGCTTTAATTTCATATTCCTTCTTAGCTTTTAAGTTTTCTTTGACTAGCTGTTCTAGTAATTCCTCATCATCACAACTCTTCTTCTTCTTCTTCTTAATAGGCCTAGGTCTAGGTGTAACTTTCACTTCAGCAACCTCTTTCGCTTCCACAACCTCTTTCACTTCTACTATATCTTCCACGACCTCTTTAGTTTCCACTACCTCTTTGGCTTTCACTATTTCCTTCACAGTCTCTGTCTGTATTTTTCTTTTATTCTTCCTTTTACGATTTCTCTTCTTTTTGTTCTCAGATTCAGATTCTAGATCGCATTGTGACATTTCACACGCCGACGATGATGAAGAGCTGAGTTCATCTCTCGAAGGTGAGATGTCGCATTCAATTTCGCATTCTTCCTGGGTCGATAAATCGCTAGTAGTACTGTTAATTTGAAAATGTATATTATATAATGCAACATTGGAGCCTGGGTTACACAAATTGAAAGGCTCAAACATATCAGTCGGTGGTATGCCGTCTGATGGAAAACGATAATTTGGGTTAATTGTAGGAATAGGAGAATATACAGGTTGAGGATAATATACAGGTTGAGCATACATTGGTTGAGGATAATATACAGGCGGAGCATATACAGGTTGAACGCAAGGACATACATAATGTGTTATTCCATTATGTGATACAAAAGAATGTACCAATCCTCTCTCTAAGCATAAATTGTGATCCATGGTTATATCGACTGTCAGCTATAGCCAATTTAGCTTAATATAAACAATATACAAAATTAATTTCATTAACCTGATAGTAACAACATATTAACTAATATGTTATATTTTTCTTACAATATAATGTCAAAAGATCTAATTACAAAATAATATTCTTTGTGATCTGCAGGATCTTTTAACACATCCATATCGTTTAACTCTAAATCGTTCAAAACTAATTCTATAGTTCTGTGACCAACTCCGTGTATAATTTTCATTATCATCTCGTTATCGCTATTTTCTTTCCATTCTATAGATAAGATACACAAACTGACATCACCAATACCATATTGATCGCTATTTAAAGCATTCCTCATTAGCTTCACTTTTATCGTAAACTGAATATATGTCAAATACGACTTCTAACGTAGTCGTATTAGTGGGGATGAAAACCTCGGTAGCCATTTTTCACATACTTAAATATTATATTATTGTTTTGGATTCAACATTGATATCTGCCAAGTCATATATAATAAATATAATAACCAGAATAAATAGATGGATAACAATACCAGCGATAGAGGATCGTTGAGAGAGAGTAATATCAATACAACCAAAAATACAATGGCTAGAAACATATAATATATAGAATTACTAATATCTTTATTATAGAAAAATGTAATTATCCATCCTAACATAAATAATAGTTGCAGCGTAAACAGAATATGTATCATTACTCTATATCTTACACTTTGCATATAAGGGTCTGTGACCATTCTTATCCATGAATAAATAATAATTCCATATATTATAAACCATATAGGGCTATATACCCATCCATCATAATATAAGTATGGTTTATCCAAACCTCGATACCATCCAAATCTTACTTCTGAATAACTCAATATAAAAGCAGTTATAGCTATAATTAATACAATTAAAATAGGTATCCACCAATCGACAGTCATATTTTAACTATCATTATAAATTTAAATATGACGGATACCTCAAGTGACATTATACTTATCCAATACAATGTGTTGGAAGATCATTTAATTAAACTTGGCTGTGAGTCTAGTTTAAATGGCATTATACGTGTATATGCCACTATTTTTAAGCTAAATAAATTTAACCCTAAGACTATATTCTATGAGAAAGTGATTATTAATAGAATACTCGAAGAGAATAATTTAGCTAAACTATGATTTCTTATATTACTTAATATAAGAATTAATTTGGTAGCGATGTTTTACCATATATCCACTCCATTATTTGAACAACGATTTGGTATATTATAAATGCTATGGGGAATAGCATTGCTATAGCAAATACAGTTTTCCATCCTCTAATTGAAATATATAATAGTAAAATGAGTGATATAGTATACATAGA
>Ga0105053_10005446_pt1 | contig 18081 bp, 18 predicted proteins | sample BON01_FD_78093 | JGI IMG/M metagenome (GOLD analysis project Ga0105053, IMG submission 78093) | Freshwater microbial communities from Lake Bonney liftoff mats and glacier meltwater in Antarctica - BON-01 | ecosystem: Environmental > Aquatic > Freshwater > Ice > Glacier meltwater | place: Lake...
CAACACTAAAACAAGCCCCCACCGCCTTCCGTTCGCGCACTTCACTGGAAATTTACCGGCCAAATTTTCCGATTGGCCCAAGGGTCTTTGTTTTCAAGCCCGACAGACTGCTAGCGGCATTTGAAGAAATTGGCGTCGCGCGCCGCTCCTTCCATCACAACGGCACGAGCCTCTACGAAATTAATATCGGCAAAGAAGCCCAATATCACGTGGTGGGGCGTGATGCTGAATCTGTAGAGCAACTCGATCCCGAGTCCTCTGCTGAGCTACGTGAAGTTATTCAACGCATTGAAGAGCGCCTGCGGGCTCATGGGCATTCCAATCTGGCGCATGTCGTGGAGTTTTTCTCCACTGCTCCAGCTCATTCTCGTATGCAGAACCCACTGCCAGTCGTCAACTAAGTCGATTACAGCAAAACAAAGAAGGCGCGAAACCGACTGGTTCGCGCCTTCTTTGTTTAGGCTGATCTTTGAGATCAAGATGCCGCGGTGAAATTCACCTCGGCCTGCTCCCAATTCACAATCGACCAAAACGCGTCGATATAATCGGCCCGACGATTCTGGTAGTTCAGATAGTAGGCATGCTCCCAGACATCGAGCCCCAACAATGGCGTGGCACCCTCGCTGAAGGGAGAATCCTGATTGGCGGTGGAATGCACCAAGAGCCGGCCATCTTTAACACTCAACCACGCCCAACCGCTGCCAAAACGTGTCTTGGCAGCCGCTGCGAATTCAGCTTGAAAGCTAGCATATGAGCCAAAGGTCGTCTCGATCGCATGAGCTAGTTTACCCACTGGAGCCCCCCCATAATTGGGTCCGATGATTTTCCAAAATAAGGAATGGTTCACATGACCACCGACGTTGTTGCGCACGGCGGTTCGGATCGAAGTGGGAATTTCATTCAGACGCTCCAGGAGTTGCGTCGCGAGGAGGCCATGCCACTCGGGGTAATCCGCCAGAGCCCTATTCGCTTTGTTCACATAACCTTGATGATGCTTGTCGTGATGAATCTCCATCGTCCGTGCATCGATATAAGGTTCCAAAGTATCGAAGGCGTAATCGAGTGGTGGCAGCACAAACGGTTGCAGCGGTTTCTTGGTTAGCGCAGGCCCGGCGATCGATTTATTCGTAGCCATCAAACCGAGCCCCGCCATGGCGACTCCCGCACCGAGTGTTTTGATAACTTCGCGGCGCGTGAATGATTGCGATGAATTCATTCACTGAAAATACACCGAGCAAAGACACGTGCAAGCATCAGGAGGAAACTTAAGAATCGGCGAGCAATCGTCGCAAGGTCTCATCGACCAGCTTCGGATTGGCCTTGCCTCTCGATGCCTTCATCACGGGCCCCTTGAAGGCATTGATCGCACTGTCTTTCCCAACCTGAAATTCAGCCTTGGCCTTCTCATTACCAGCGATGGAATCGCGGCACCACTGCTCTAGCTCCGCCGTATCAGTAGGTTCTGCTGCCAAGCCCTTGCTTTTCACCATCGCTGCCGGCATCTCGCCCGATTTGAACATTTCTGAGAATACCTCGCGCGCGGCATTGTTCAGCAACGTGCCTTTTTCGATCAACTCGACCAACTCCGCAATGTGAGCAGGGCGAATCTTAGAGTCCGCCAAAGCAATCTTCGCCGCGCCTACCTCGCGTAACAGATCATTCACGATCCAATTACCGACTAGCTGAGCTCGCGCGACGCCAGCCAGCTTAACCGTTTCCTCAAAATATTCTGCCAATGGACGGTCCCAGACGAGGACAGACGTAATCGTGTAGGGCAGATCGTAGGTCTCAAAGAATCGACGTTGGCGATCGAACGGCATTTCCGGACAAGTCGCCTCGATTCGTTTCTTCCAGGCTTCGTCTACTTCCACCGGCATCAGGTCGGGGTCGGGAAAATAACGATAATCGTGGGCCATTTCCTTGCTCCGTAACGATTGTGATGCACCGGTCGTGCCATCGTAGTCGCGCGTCTCTTGCACGATCGTGCCGCCCGAGGCCATGAGGGACAATTGGCGTTTGATTTCATGGGCGATGCCGTCGCGCACATACGAAATCGAATTCAGGTTTTTTAGCTCCACTTTGGTGCCGAGTTCAGTCGTTCCAATAGGTCGGATCGAGATATTAGCATCGCAGCGAAGCTGGCCCTTTTCCATATCGCAGTCGGAAATATCACCCTGCACGATCGCCGCACGTATCGCGGTTAAATAGGCGTAAGCCTCATCCGCACTCTCCAAAGCGGGATCAGAAACAATCTCCATCAGGGGAGTGCCTGCGCGATTGTAGTCTACCAAGGATTCGTGGGATCCGTGGTTCAGTTTACCGACATCTTCTTCGAGATGGATTCGGGTCAGCGGAATGGTTTTGTGCTCGCCCATCACATTACGCGCGGAACCCGGCAATTCGATCTCCACTCTCCCGCCGATGCAGATCGGCTGATCGAATTGGGTTATCTGATAGTTCTTGGGTGAATCCGGGTAGAAGTAATTTTTCCGATCCCATTTACACATCGGTGCGATATCGCAGCCGAGCATCAAACCGGTTTTAATAATCGCATCGAGCGCGGCCTTGTTCAACACGGGGAGCGTTCCCGGCAATGCCAGCACAACAGGATCCGTGAGTGTATTTTCAGGATGACCATAACCGGTCCCTACCCTTGTAAACATCTTGGATTGCGTCCGTATCTGGACGTGGACTTCAAGACCGATAACTGCTTCGTATTGTGACATTTCAGCAGATCAAATTTGAGGATGAGAGTTCCGCCACTCATGCGCCTGTTCGTAGGCGTGAGCGATAGAGAGCAGGTTCGCTTCTTCGAAAGGTTGCCCGATGAGTTGCAAACCAATCGGCAAGCCCGACGACGCGAAACCACAAGGCAAACTGATCCCGGGGAGCCCCGCCAGATTGGCGCCGATCGTGTAGATATCGCACAGATAAAGCGCGAGCGGATCGGCTTTGGCCCCAAGCTTAAATGCGGGTGTCGGTGAAGTCGGTGTGATTAACGCATCCACCTCTTCGTAAGCCTTGAGAAAATCCTGCCGAATCAAGGTGCGCACTTTCTGAGCGCGCAGGTAATAAGCATCATAGTAACCGCTCGAGAGCACATAGGTGCCGAGCATGATTCGACGCTTCACTTCTTCGCCGAATCCCTCGCCACGCGACTTGAAATATAAATCCACGATGCCCTTCGCATCCTTTGAACGGTGGCCATAACGGACTCCATCGTAACGCGATAGGTTCGAGGAAGCCTCGGCTGTCGCGATCACGTAATAGGCATCCAGACAGTATTTGGTATGCGGCAAGGAGACCTCTTTAATCTCACAACCCTGCTCGCGATAATACTCGATCGCCTTCTCTACCGCCGCGTTGACTTCGGGGTCGAGCCCCTCTCCGAAATATTCCTGAGGAATCCCGAGCTTCCACGGACCTTTGCGTTGAGACAATTCCGCGCGGTAATCGGGGATTTTCGCACGATACGATGTGGAGTCTTTCGGATCATGCCCTGCGATTGATTGCAGCATGATCGCCGCATCCTCAACCGTGTGCGCAAACGGTCCGATCTGATCGAGCGACGATGCAAATGCGATCAATCCATAACGCGAAACCAGACCATAGGTAGGCTTCATGCCCACCACGCCACAAAAGGCAGCCGGCTGACGAATTGAACCACCTGTATCCGATCCCAACGAAGCAATCGCTTCACCAGCGGCTACTGCCGCCGCGCTGCCACCGGATGAACCGCCGGGGACGCAGGTCCGATCCCACGGGTTCGTAGTTTTCTTCGTCGCCGAATTTTCGGTCGATGAACCCATCGCAAATTCGTCCAAGTTTAGGCGGCCCCACAATACGGCACCCGCTTTCTTTAGATTCTGCGTTACGGTCGCATCATAGGGAGACACAAAATCCGCGAGCATTTTACTCGATGCGGTGAGCGGTTGATTTTCCACCGCGATCACATCTTTCAAACCGACGGGGATTCCGTCGAGTGGGCCTAGCGCCCCTCCTGAAGATCGACGTGCGTCCGACGCGGTAGCTTGAGCCAACGCATCTTTTTCATCGAAAGAATTGAATGCACACACCTGCGATTCCACGGCCTGCGTGCGGGCGATCACTGCACGCGTGAGCTCTACCGAACTAACTTCCTTTTTTCCCAGACGCTCGGAAAGCGACGTGATGGACTGATAATACAATTCGTCGGCCATGGGATTAATCGACGACTTTGGGCACCGCGATCATGTTGTCGCGCCGCGCTGGTGCATTGCGCAACGCATCCTCAGCCGAGAGCCCCTTTTGAGCAACATCATCTGCCCAGACATTAACCATCGGATAAGCATGCGCGCTCGGCTCAACGCCGCTCACATCTACTTGTTCCAATTGAGTAATATGATGAAGCACATCACCCAGTTGGCGGGAGAACTTTTCCTTCTCCTCCGCCGTTAGCTCGACGCGAGCCAATTGGGCCACGCGATCAATATCGATATCGTTGTGATTCGCCATGTCTATTTGCGCACAGTGTAATCCGTAGTGGCGACCAAGTCGTCCTGAATTTTTTGAAAGATCACGCTTACTTCCTTATCGGTCAACGTGCGATCCGAGGCTCGGAAAACGATACTGAATGCGAGGCTCTTCTTATCATCAGGCAATCCCTTGCCTTGATAGACATCAAAGATAGAAACCGATTCAACTTCGAAGGCATTACCCACGACAGCTCGCGTTGTTTTGAGTAACTTCTTGCGCACCTCATCGGAGGGCACGGTCGCGTCTACGACCAAGCCGAGATCGCGCAATGCAGTCGGATACGAACTGAAGTCCTTGAAACGACGGTGACTCGATACACCCGCAAGTTTTTCCGGCAAAATGGAGAACGATCCAGCGTAAACCTTCCCCTCAATTCCTTGAGCTTTAACCATCGCCGGATTAAGCAATCCGAAGCGAGCCGTCCATCCTTGGCGGATATCACCCGCGCGGGTGGACTGTCCTTCCTGCCAACCGAAATAGTCGCTACTCACTTCGCCCAGAGGTTGCCGACCAAAATCGATTCCAGCAGCAGCGGCCAGTGCTGAGATGTGTCGCTTAACGTTGTAGAAATCCGGGGCCTCGCGATTGAGCCATTGCCGCTCGCTGTTTTCCGTAATGATAAACGCGACCGAGGTGCACTCCAAATTCTGCCCGTTGTGTTCCACAAAAACACGACCGGTTTCACAGAGCTTTGTCACCGCGACTCCACGAGATTGATTGAGCTTCAAGGTATCCAACAAGCCCATCACCAAGGTCGGACGCAGGTGCGACTGATCGACGACAAACGGATTTTCGATTCCCAGCTCAGCGGTGGCGGTATTTGAAACCCAAGTCGAAAGCTCCTTACCTGAGCGCAAAGTGTAGTTCACACATTCGTGAAAATCGTGGCCGACCAGATAGTCGGTCACGCGACGCGTGAATTGAACCACCGGAGCATCATGTTCCACGATGCCAGGAGTGTTGACCACGCTAGTGGGAATTTTTTCTGTGCCGTAAACACGCAGCACCTCTTCAACCAAGTCGATGGGGCGATCGAGATCCTGACGCCAACTCGGAATGGAAACCGTCCATGCTGGACCACGTTTCTCCGTTTCTTCTTCGCGTGTGATCGTGAGTTCAAGTGCCTCAAAGGCCGCCTTCATTTCTTCCTCAGGAATATCGAACCCGAGTTTCTCGCAAATGTAACCATGCGTGACGACCACTTCGCGTTCCCAAGGAATATCGCCGCCAACTTTGTAGATCGGACCGACCACTTCGCCACCGGCGATTACGAGGATTAAATCGATCGCACGATTCGCAGCTTCCAGAGAAGAATGAGGATCTACTCCGCGTTCATAACGATATGAAGAATCGGAAGATAAGCCTAAACTTTTCGAGGTCCGACGCACCAGTTGGCGTCGGAAAATGGCACACTCTAAAACAATATCCGTCGTCGTCTCACTGACGCCAGAATTCTCGCCACCCATAATACCCGCAATCACGACCGGTTTTTCAGCATCGGCGATCACCAGCATCGAGTCATTCAGAGTGCGTTCCTTTTCATCGAGCGTGGTGATTTTCTCACCGTTCTTCGCGCGACGAACAATGATTTGGTTACCGGCTAAAGTGCTCGCATCAAACGCATGCAAGGGTTGGCCATACTCCAACATCACGTAGTTGCCGATATCCACGATATTGTTGATCGGACGTAACCCCACGGCGTTGAGTCGCGCCTGCATCCAGTCCGGACTAGGTCCGATTTTAACACCGGAAATAATATGTGCCGTATAGAGCGGACAATCCATCGGATCTTCGACGGAAACCTTGCTGAGCAAATCTTTCCGGTCATCGGAAGCAGTCGTCTCATGAAAATTTGCCGCGGGATAGGTCAGTTGCAGCTTGAACCAAGACGCTAATTCCCGAGCGAGTCCGAGATGCGATTGGCAATCAGGACGGTTGGGCGTGATCTCCACATCGAAAACCGTATCACCGGCCGGAAGCACATTGTTGATGGCCTCACCAAGTAGCGCAGCTTTCGACAAGATCAAGATGCCCGAGTGATCACCACCCAGTCCGATTTCATCCCCCGCACACAACATGCCCGAGGAGGCCTGACCACGAATTTTCGATTCTTTGATTACGAATTCACCGGGCAAGACCGCGCCAGGCAAAGCCACGGCGACGCGATTACCGGCATCACAATTCGGCGCACCGCAGACGATCGTCTTCACCCCACCCGCAGAGCCGACATCGACTGTGCAAATAGAGAGCTTATCCGCATTGGGATGCTTGTCGCGTGTGAGAATCTCACCGACGACAACATGGTCAAGTTGCGGCGCTCCGGTTTTGATAACCTCTTCGACTTCAAATCCGAGAAACGTCACCGCGCGACTGATCTCATCGTCCGATGCTTCGAGAGGCAGGTAATCCTTAAGCCAATTGAGGGAAATATTCATAAGGTTTTCCTCACGCAAACTGCTTTAGGAAACGCAGATCATTTTGATAAAAATAGCGGATATCATCGATACCATAGAGCAGCATCGCGAGACGTTCGATGCCCATTCCGAACGCATATCCACTCCACACTTCGGGATCGTAACCGACATCGGCAAAAACGGTGGGATCGACCATGCCGCAGCCGCCGATTTCGATCCACTCCTTCTTCACCTTGGGCAAGTGAGCAGCACTGAGATCGACTTCAAAACTGGGTTCGGTGTAGCCGAAATAATGCGGCCGAAACCGCGTCTTGGTGTCTTTACCGAGAAGCGACTCAAAGACGTAATCCAACAGTGCTTTCAGATCGCGCACGGTCACATTCTTATCGACGTAGAGGCACTCGAGTTGCTGAAAATTGGCTGAATGGGTCGCATCTGAAGTATCCCGACGATAAACGCGGCCCGGAGAAACGATGCGAATCGGTGGCTCCCCTTTTAGCATGGTGCGAATCTGCACCGATGAGGTATGCGTGCGCAGCAGGTAACGCTCATCAGGATTCTTTTTGGCAACGTTTTTGAAATTCGTCGTTTGAGGAAAATAAAACGTGTCCTGCGCATCGCGCGCGGGATGATCCGCCGGTGTATTCAACGCATCGAAGCAGTAATACTCCGTCTCCACTTCCGGACCATCGGCCACAGTGAAACCCACTTTATGCAGAATACGGCACATCTCTTCACGCACGAGGGTGAGCGGATGATGCGTGCCGGGCCCGATATCAGGGGACGGCAGCGTGCTATCTATCGCGGGGCCAAGCTGAGCTTGCAATTCAGCAGCTTCGATTCGCGCCAAGACTGCATCGAGCAATTCCTGAATGCGGACCTTCGTCTGATTGATGAGTTTGCCCATCGCGGGCCGCTCTTCTTTGGGCACCTTGCCCATTTGTTTCATTTGAGCCGTGAGTTCGCCGTTGGGGCCGACCAAACGGGCTTTAGCCGCCTCGAAATCGGGGCGGCTCTCGATATTGGCGAGCTCAGTCAGGGCCTTCGCGGCCAAGGCATTCAGAGTATCTTGCATGGAAAGAGTGTTTTGAACCAGTGCCGGACAAACGACACGACAAAAAGAAAAAGGACGGGCTCGATTGAGGCCCGTCCTTCTTAAGATCTTAAAAAAAGGTGAGCCCAACGGCTCACACTTCAAGATTAGGCCTGAGCAGCAGCAGCGGTCTTGGCCTTGAGGGCCTCCTGAGCTTGCTTCACGATGCCTAGAAACGCGACTTGGTCGCGAATCGCGATATCGGACAAAATCTTGCGATCGAGTTCGATGTTGGCGGCCTTCAGGCCTTCCATAAAGCGACTGTAGCTGATCCCTGCATTCCGGCAGGCGGCGTTGAGACGCACGATCCAGAGGCTACGCATATTACCCTTCTTCTTACGACGGGCGATATAGGCGTGTTGCCAAGCATGTTGGACAGCTTCTTTCGCATAGCGAAAGAGACGGGATTTATTGCCGAAATAGCCTCTGGCATATTTCAGGACTTTCTTGCGACGTTTACGAGACGCTGGTGAGTTAGTTGCACGAGCCATGTTTTATTTTCCTTATTTTTTGTCGCTGGCAGGTCGGCTTATAGATCACCCGCCTAGCGAAGTTAGTAGTTTACGCTCCGATTACAGTTATTAACTGAAGGGGAGACAACGTTTGAGCGGCACTGCATGCGTGTTGGACAAAGCTTTCGCTTGGCCCAGACGGCGCTTTTGCTTCCGAGTCTTAGAACTGGCAAGATGCCGTGTTCCAGGAGAACGGTGAAGTAATTTACCAGTGCCGGTCACTTTGAAGCGCTTGGCGACGGCCTTTTTTGTCTTTTGCATAGGTATGAGCGAGCCAAAACACTGATCTTAATCAGTCCTGTAAAGGGAAATCTGAGAGTTTCTCTGCTTCAATAGGCAGAAAATCATTCTGCACAATCCGAGCTCGGCAGCTTGGAGCGTATCTGCACTCATTTTAGAAATGATACCCATCTCATCTCTTATTTATCCGTGTAAGAATCTGCACACGGGTATCTAATCGCCTCGGAAATGGCAAAAATCGGGGTCGCGACCTAGATCACAGTTGACAAGGTCACTGCGAATATGAGTTTTTCCCGCTTCCGTTTTGGCTCCCTAGCTCAATGGTAGAGCAGTTGACTCTTAATCAATTGGTTCGGGGTTCGAGTCCCCGGGGGGCCACCAACGGTATCAAGCGATTCCCATGGAATCGTTTAGTTCTTTATTATTAAATACTTAACACTAATATTTCCTTCTTAGCCGGCGTAGCTCAATGGTAGAGCACCTGTTTTGTAAACAGGCGGTTGCGGGTTCGATTCCCATCGCCGGCTCCATTTTCGATGCTAGGGGCCTCTCGTATCGTAGGCACCCAGACTACATCAAGTGATAGAATTGAAACGGGATCAAAGGTTGTCGCTCTTTTATCAAGGGATAACCTACTAGTAAGGTGTTAAGTCTTTATACCTACTGCCTGGTGGTGTAATGGTAGCACAGCAGACTCTGACTCTGCTTGTCTAGGTTCGAGTCCTAGCCGGGCAGCCATTTTTACTTCACTCAGTAATAGCCATATAAACTGATAACTTCGTCTAATTAATCGATGGAGATTGACAGCCCTAAACCTCTTGCTCCTATTGCCCCTTCTTTCACGAATTCCCTTCCTGATAATTCCCCGACTTCCCCCGACTCATCCCTCCGAGCACGCTTGCCAAAGCAAGTCCGCAAAGTATCTTCAATAATTGCAAATATGGCATCGGAAACGGCATGATTCATGCATTCTGATCTCTATAATACTCTCTCCACTTTCATTTAAATAAACCTGACTCGAACTCTCCAACAATCACACCACTATGATTTCCGAAACTATGTCACTCGCCCTCCTAATGAATATGACCTCGATGGAGCTATTCACGCACGGTGGCCCCATCATGTGGCCTATCCTGCTGGTCTCCTTCATCATGATCACAGTTGTGATCGAGCGCACGATCTTCATCTTTCGTGAAAATGCCAACCGTGAGTCAGAAGTTGTTGAGAAGATGCTAAATAATGCTGAAAAAGGCGATATCGAAGGTGCTATCCTAGTTGGCAAGAAGAGCAAAGATTTCATCGCTCGTATCTTGGTTTATGCCCTCTCCCATGAGAGTCACTCCATTTCCAACGCCTTCATGCGTGCTTCTAATCAGGAACTCATCCGCTACGGACGAGGAATCGCTATTCTCGACACCGTTGTTACCGCTGCCCCTTATCTTGGTCTCCTCGGCACCGTTACAGGTATGATGAAAACTTTCGCCGCCCTTGGCGATGCGGACATCTCTTCAAGCACGGGCGCCATTACCGGTGGTGTGGGTGAAGCCCTAATCGCAACAATGTGCGGTCTTGCTGTCGCAATTGTTGGTCTCTTCCCTTTCAACTATCTGAATGCTCGCACCGAAGAGGTCAGACACCAGATCAGCGATGCCTCCAATGCGCTTGAGCTGATCACGAAAAAGACTTCCTCAACATCCGCCTAATATATTTTTCTTAGAAAATCTGTATTGGAACGTATTTAATTTCGAGAACCCACTGTAATTATGGCTGGATCAAGCTCAGGCGGCGGTGAAGGAAAAAAAAGAGCACGAATTGAGATTATTCCTCTCATCGATGTTATTTTCTTCCTCCTCGCTACATTCATTCTCTTTACCCTTTCGCTAAACAAATCGAATGGGTTAAAGGTTGATCTGCCTAAATCGGAAACCGCCGTGGTTCGTGATCCTGCTGGGGCCGTGACCATCACGATTACTGCTGAAGGGACCTTGGCTTGGGATCAGGATCCAATCACCTTGGATGAATTCTTAGACCGCCTTCGCGCTTACAAAGCAGCTGAAAGCAATCCCAAGATTCTCATCAATGGTGATGAAAACTCATACTTTAGTCAGGCCATCTATGTTTTTGATGAAGTTCGAAAGATTGGAATTCAAAAGGTTCTCATCGAAACCAAAGTGCGCCCACCCGAAAGTAGCTAATTCATTGCTACGTAACCATTTCTAAAACTTAGCAATATATCACATGGCTGGTTCCAGTTCACAACCCTCCGGAGGTAAGAAAAAGGCACGTATTGAGATTATCCCTCTCATCGACGTTATCTTTTTTCTGCTGGCCACTTTCGTGCTTTTTATTCTCTCGCTTGAGAAAATCCAGTCGCTGCCAGTCGATCTACCAGTATCCACACCGCCATCGGCGCAGGAAAACCCGGATGACGAGACTGTTACACTGCAGTTGTCGGATCAAGGCACCTGTTACTGGACCTATCGTAATGTTACCGAACTTATTGATGTATCTGAGGTTAAGCCTCGCTTAGACAACTACATAACGCGTGTAGCTGATCCTCGTGTCCTTATAACAACGGACGACAAGTCCAAGTTTGGTGCCGCGGTTCGCGTGTTAGACGAAGTGCGCAAAGCTAATATATCTAAAGTCTCAGTCGAAACCCGCGTGCGCCCTACCGGCCGCTAATTCAAGTCACCAGAAAATTTTAAACCATGCGACGGGATCTAATCATCGGTATTTTCGTTTCTGCCCTCCTGCACGGAGGTCTCTTTGGCAGTTCATACATCAAATCCAAGCCAAAGGTAGCGCCTCCTCCTCCTCCTCCTCCGACCATTGAGTTGATGGCAATGCCGGACCTCGATATCGAACCTGAGGAAATTATCGATGATGGTGATATCCCGGATGAGCCCCCTGAATTTGTGCCTCCCATGCAGACTGATGTTCCTCAGTTGGTGCAGGTCGATTCTTTCGTCCAGCCGATCCAACCTCCTCCTCCAGAGAGCATGAAGCCTACAGCTGGCATTGTCTCGATTCCTACCGCTCGTCAAACTGGCTTGGGTAGGGGCATTGAGATCTTCGATATCAGCAAGCTGGACCAGGCCCCTATTCCAAAATTCCGCTCTCAGCCGCAGTATCCTTTCGAAATGCGCCGAGCCGGAATCGAAGGCACTGTCATCGTCGAATTCATCGTCGATACTAAGGGAGATGCCCGCAATGCCTTTGCCGTTCGTTCTACCCAGCGAGAATTTGAGCAATCCGCCGTTCAAGCTGTGAACAAATGGAAATTCCGTCCTGGTCGCAAAGGTGGCCGCGCCGTTAACACCAGGATGCAAATCCCTATTGTGTTTAAGCTGAATGATTAATGGAGTTTACTTGTGACCCGATATTTTAACATGACACTTATTACGGCCTCCAGTCTCAAGCGCTTTACCATCGCACTGCTGCTAACTCTGGTGGTCCCACTGACCACTCCCAAGCTTCAAGCTCAAGAGACCACAGGTCAGCTGACTGAGCGTGCCTCTGCCGACCTCGGGAAGCTCCAACCCTTCATCGATACCAAGAACTGGGACGGAGCGATCAAACTGCTTCAAGGCATGCTGAGCTATTCTCAGCCCAACAGCTATGATCAAGCGGTTGCCTACGATATCATTTCCAAGATCTATCTCCAAAAGAGCGATTATGCTGCTTCTATCAATCCTCTGGAACGGGCCTACCAACTTGGTGCGACCTACCCAGGTTTCTTCACCGCACGATCACAGTTAGACCGTCTCTATTACCTGTCACAGATCTACTACCAGGAAGCGACGACCACCAAGCAAATTGCCCTGAGAGACCAATATTTCAATAAAGCCTCCACCTACATAGAGATCTGGCTCCGGGACAACCCGAAGCCCACGCAGGAAGGCCGCATGTTCTACACTTCCCTGCTCTACAATCAGGCCATTCTCGATCCCGAAAATGTTGACAAAGCTCTGCTGAAGAAAGCCCAGGAGCAGGTGCATGAGGCACTTGTCACCGCACTTAACCCCAAGGAGAGCTTTTATGTCATTCTCATGGCAACTCTCCAACAGGAAGAAAAACACAAGGAAAGCGGGGAGATTCTGGAACTACTGGTAAAACAATACCCTTCCAAAAAATCTTACTGGCAGCAGTTGATGAACACCTACGCTACGATGGCTGCGTTGAGTAAGTCTGAAGATGATGCCTTAGATAACAATTTGCGCTCCATTCTTACAATTGAACGGGCGCAAGCCCTCGGGCATATGACAAGCCCGAAAGACAATTACAATCTAGTTGGTATTTATTTCAACATCAAGCAGTTCGATAAGGCGACTGAACTGCTATACAAAGGCCTTAGCGATGGATCCATCGAGTCTGATCAACGCAAATGGGAACTCCTCGCCTATTCCTACCAGCAAATTCATAAAGAATTTCAAGCCATCGAAGTTCTCAAAAAAGCCGCGCAAATATTCCCCGAGTCCGGTCAGTTGGATAACCAAATTGCCCAGATTTACTACTCAATGGACAAAGTTGAGGAAACCTATCTTCACTTAAATCTGGCGTTGGCCAAGGGCGGGCTTACCAGCCCTGCAGATGTCTACTACTTCAAGGCTTACATCTGCTATGAACTCCTCAAATATGAGGAAGGTTTGGCTGCAATCGACAAAGCTGCAGAATTAGGTGACGGCAGTAACAAGAAGTTGCCTCAGCTTCGCGACGCCATTGCTAGCGCGTTCTCCGAGCGACAAGCGATCAAAGAGAAGGCCCTAAAACAGGCCACCCCAATTAAGTAACCTTTTAGACCTTTAATCAACAGACACTAAGACCAGATTGTAACCTTCCCCTATCTAACATGAAGAAAGTTTACGTTATTTTCCCTACCGTTTTGATGCTAATCTTTTTCGGCTACTGGTGGAACTTCAGTTCCGAATACGAAGCCAAAGAAGCTGCTAAAAAAGAGATTGTTCGTCAGGACAAGATCGCCAAACTTGAGCAAGAAGCGCTCAATCGCAAAAAAGCCATTGAAGATGCGCTGGCCAATCAGGACATCCGCCGTCAAGAGCGTGATACCAAAGAAGCCAAGCGCCAAGCCGACCGTGAGCAGCGACAAGCAGACATCGAAGCTCGTCGTCAAGCCGACCGTGAAAAGCAAAAGTTTGCCCGCCAAGTCTCGCGCCTGGAAAGCGATGTCTACGCTGAGAAGCAGTTGCTCACCAAAGTTGATGAAAAGAAACGTGTCCTCATCGACGAAGAAGCATTTCTTCGCGAATACGTAGATAAGGCGCGTAGCAACGAAAACTCAGTCACCAAAGTTATACAGCGACTCGTCGCTGCCGACGCCGCCCGTGCTGCAGCTGTTGCAGCTGCTGTAGCGGCTCAAAAAAAGTCATAACCCCGAAAAAACTATTATACCGATATGAAAAAGTGGTTATATTTTATCGCACCAGCCATCATGCTGGTCATCTTTACTTTCTTCTACTTCGCACATGCTGAAGAGGTAGCTTTGAAGGAGATCGCCCGAGAGGAGCGCATCGAAACCGAGCGTGCAGCTGAAGCTGAGCGCAAAGCAAAAATTGAAACAGAAGCCCGCATCGATGCGGAGAAACGTGCCGATGAGCGCGCAGCCAAGGCCGCGCAAAAAGAGGCCGATCGCACCGCCAAGTGGGATACTGAGAGTGCCGAGATCAAAAGTGCCACCGCTGAACACAAGGCTGAAGCTGATAAGCACGCCGCCAAAGTCGCGGCCCTTGAAATCGAACTAGACAGCCTGCGACAGGCTACCGCCAAAGCTAATCAACAGGAACTAGCTTACGCCAAACGTGTAGAAAAAGGTCGTATCGCCAAGCGTAACGCCGAAATGGAGATCCAACGCAAAACGGAGATGATGATCCGGACTGCAGAACAGAGTGCTGTCGCCAAGATGCCTCCTCCACCAGTCCCTGACCGGCGTCGCTAACCCTGCAAATAGAATACTCTATCGAGCCCGGCAGTTTATGCCGGGCTTTTTTGTGCCATCACCTGGGCGACGAATTAGTGAGCTAAACGAATTGCCCTTACATTTGTTCTGAATCTTTGACGTAGGTTGCCCCGATGAAATAACTCGAACGGAGCTTAGCATGATGGGGCGAGCCTGTTCGGAAGAGTAGATGGTCCGGAGTTCTAAATCCCCTGCCCCAACCATTTAAGATCAATAAAATTACATCACAAACGGATTAAACCTTCGCTCATGACCAACCGTGCTCAGAGGGCCATGGCCTGGCGCAAGCACTGCTTGTGCCGGACAAAGGGCAAGAATCTTTTGGAGATTCTTTTGCTGCTGCTGGCAGCAAAAGTAACCACCACCAGCCGAACCCGTAAAAATCAGATCTCCTGATATCAACACCTCCGCATTACCCGGAAATCCATTTATCAAACGCACTCGATAACAGTAATGTGCCGAGGAATGGCCCGGTGTGCTGTAGGCTGTAACCTCAAAATATCCGCAGCGACTAACCGCACCATCCGTTAGAGCTTCGCCGCATGGAGCCCGACAGCCCTCAGGAACATAAACCGATGGCACCCCATAACAGTCCACCACATCACAAAGGCCGCCGGCATGCTCTGCCTCTAAATGCGTTAGAAACACCGCCTCCACCGTTTTTAGATTTTTAGGCCAATGACTCTGGAGGGCCGTAAAACTGGGGCCGGTATCAAAAAGCAGTCCAGAAGAACCACCGGGCACGGAAATCAGATAAGCATTGGCGACTCCTACCCCATGCGGCATTCGCAAGCATTCCAGACTGAATGGAAGCCCCGGAATATCCGGCAGCGGGTATTTCCCCAGAGCCAAGGCGCAAAGACCTACCTCATTGAGGTGAATCACTTTCGCTAGGCGCTCCAACTCCGCGCATGTCAGTTCGCTCCGGTAATCCATCGCATCTCCAAGCTTGTCGCGTGAAATCCCTGCTTCGCGAGCCACATCATCCACCGCTAGTTTGCAGCCACGTATGGCCTTCTCGAGCACATCCCCGAGTTCATCTTCAAGCGGCACCATAGTTATTGGCATAAAGTGAACCTACTCTATTCGCTGCCCGCGTAAAATTATTTTGTTTTTTGCGCGTGAATATTCACCATTTAGGCATGAAAGAATCGCCGTAGAAGTCCTCAGCATCTTTTAGGAGACTGGAGCACTACTCGAGATACATTTTATGCCACTTTAAGGGCAGCACAGTGGGCATTTCTTTCAATGCGCATAAGGGTAGGAAATGGCCGCCGTCGCGCATCTTGGCACCTTATTAGCCGCTCAAACTCAATCTTTCGTTTATGCGACAGTGCTGGCTCCGGCGATGGGTGGATTAGTTATCCCCGCAATCTCATTGTTAGAGCTGCGTTTTCCAACCTATACGGCTGATGATCTGCCGACGGAATTAGCTGCGCTGCCGGTTCAAAAGCCGAGCAGCTATCAAGACTGCTTATTCCACCTGCACCGTCAGGTATCGGTAAACGCCTCGGTAATACACCAACAGAAGGTTACGTCCCTGCTTGAATTGTTCTCTTGCAGAGACGACCTCAGTAACCTCAGTGCGATTGATTTCCACGATTACGATATTAGGCAACAAGCGATTAGCATAAGGGGAATCCTCGGATACTGCTGTGACGACGAGCCCCGTAACTCGGGAATCAACGTTGAGATGGCGACGTAAGTCTTCGCTCAAAGGGAGAGCATCCACTCCCGCCAGTAGCTCATTTGGAAGCTCATCGCGCTGCCCGAGAATCACAGGGACCACCAGTGCCTGACCATCGCGAATCAAATGCAGCTTCACCTCTGATCCGGGAGCTGATTGTGCGATAAGTAGCCGTAAGTCTTCGAGCGAAGTCACTTGCCGATCATTGATGGCATAAATCACGTCGGTGCGCTGGAGACCCGCCTCAGAGGCCGGACCATCCGGCGGCGTGATATCAGTGATAGCCACACCTCGCATACCCTCAGGTAAGCTCAAAGACTCAGCAATCTCCGGTGTCACCGACTCGGCTGACACGCCCAAATACCCACGCGACACGGTGCCCGTATCTATCAAGCTATGCATGATCGCTGCCGCCAGATTCACCGGTATCGCAAATCCAATCCCAATGTTTCCCCGTGTATTGGAGACGATCGCGCTGTTGATGCCTACCAGACGACCCTTCGCGTCAATCAATGCTCCTCCCGAGTTGCCCATATTTATTGCGGCGTCGGTCTGAATAAAATTCTCATAGCCTTCCACATTTTCGAGCAATCCGAGCTTATTGCGCCCCTTCGCCGAAACGATGCCCATCGTAACCGTCTGCCCTACACCCAACGGATTGCCCATGGCAAACACCACATCACCCACCCGTAATTTGTCGCTGTCGGCAAGCGTCACAATCGGAAGATTCTGTGCATCGATCTTAATCACCGCGATATCCGTCTTGGGGTCGCTACCAATAAGCGTGGCCGGATATTCCCGATCATCGGGTAGCAAAACACGCAATTCATCCGCTCCTTCGACCACATGATTATTGGTGATGATGTAGCCATCTTGCGAAACGATTACGCCCGAGCCTAAACCTTCTTCTTTTTTCTCACGCACACGACTCGAACCTCCTCCGAACAATTGTGAAAAGGGATCGGTGGGGACACGCTGCGCCACGATTTTAGTCGAGTAGACCGAAACGACCGCCTCCTGCACAGGTTCAACGATATCGGCATAGCTCGTCACTACTCCATAACTGCCCTGTGAAACGGGAGATAAATCCACCTTCAAAACGGGTTTATCCGTAGTCACATCCTTATCCTGGGCGCTGACGAAAAGCGCAGCACTAAAGCCTAGGATGAAAACGGTTAGAATCGTTGAGAGTTTTTTGGAAATCATAACTTTTTGATACTGTTAAATTGGAGTGTCTCAAGAGAGTGAGGTTCCACTCGAACTCGTTATTCTCAATCAAGCTCATCACGCAAAATTCGGACAGCACTCATGCCTGACAAAGCGAAATTCAGTCTTTTTCTTCTATGGCTGATACACGCTTAAACAACTCCGGCAATTTACGTTGGAGCACCTGGATGCGTCTCTCCTGCATGTAGGGAATCGCAGGATACCCATTCACGAATGCACCCGCCTCAACATCTGAAGTTATCCCCGCGCGGCCTCCAGACTTAACCCCCTTGCCCAGCTTGATGTGCCCGGCGACTCCGGCCTGTCCACCTAAAATCACATAATCTCCCAGCACCGCACTTCCTGAAATGCCCACCTGAGCACACAAAATGCAGTGCTTGCCGATGATCACGTTATGCGCGATCTGCACCAAATTA
>Ga0105053_10005450_pt1 | contig 18074 bp, 10 predicted proteins | sample BON01_FD_78093 | JGI IMG/M metagenome (GOLD analysis project Ga0105053, IMG submission 78093) | Freshwater microbial communities from Lake Bonney liftoff mats and glacier meltwater in Antarctica - BON-01 | ecosystem: Environmental > Aquatic > Freshwater > Ice > Glacier meltwater | place: Lake...
TAATCTTGTTTATTAAGAAATTAGCATTTGATGGCTTTTATCCACTACTTGAAGTGCTTTAAAAAAATCGATTTTTGTTGTTTAAAAAAAAACAAAAAAAGAGTTCCAGCTGAAGAAAAAACGAGTCAAACGCTTAAAGTTTAGGCTAGTAAAAAACACCTGAAAGTGTGTACTTTCTCGAGCGCATGTAAAACCACAACGAGTGATGGGCAAAGAACGAAAAAGCAACTCAAGGAAGAGTGCGGTAAATGTGCCTGGGATTTACGTGAAACTGGATCGAGCTGAGGGTCTCCCCGCTGCAGACTCGAACGGCAAAAGTGATCCGTTTGTCAAGTTTGAGATCAAAGGTTTTTCAAAGCACAAGAGCAGTGTGATAAAAAAAACATTGGATCCTAGTTGGCGAGAAGAATTCTTTATGGAATGTCCTGATGGCACTCGAGTCCCTCTGTCGATTCAGGTATATGACAAAGATCCTGCGATCTCAGATTTCCTCGGTTCTACCGAAATCGACATTTCAGAATTAGACATGTTGAACGGCGAGAAACAATTCGAACTTCCACTTGTGAATAATAAGAAAAAGAAATCGGCGGCTGGCAAAATCTTTCTCACAGTGTCACGCGTGGAAAAGAAACTGAGTGAATTGTCGAGCAAGTCGTCGGCGAAGGCGTGGGCACTTCCTACTGGGAAACGTAGAGTGGTCGTGGAGCTTATCAAAGGCATGGACCTCATCAGCAAGGATAGCAACGGGTTTTCTGATCCTTATGTTGTGCTAAAGCTGGGAAAGCATAAACATACAAGCAAAGTGCGTTCCCGTAATTTGAATCCGAAGTGGCGTCAAAGATTCGAATTTCCTTGGGAAGAAGGAGAAAGCCCCATCTTGAAGTTGGATGTCTGGGATAAAGATTACTTGTCCAAAGATGATTCGATGGGGAGCTCCCAAATAAACCTGGAACACCTGCAGCTGAATGTCGTGAACGACAATTGGTACGACGTTATCCTCAAGACCGAATTGGCAGGTCATCTTCACGTTCTTGTCACAATTATGCTGCCGGATCACGATATGGAGCTTACGAAAGAGCAGCGCAAGGATGCAGTAGGCTCATTGAAAGTTCATTGCATTCGGGCCAAGGGTCTTTTGAAGGCGGATACATTTGGCAAGTCCGATCCGTACGTGGAGTTGGAGCTTAGCAATGCGAGAGCAACATCGCAGATTATCATGAAGACCTTGGACCCTGTATGGGATAGAGTGATGGAGCTTCCAGTGAATGATGTGTTTGCTTCTTTGAAGTTGACCGTATGGGATTATGATAAGGCCTCCAAGCCAGATCTGCTAGGAAGTCTTGAAATTCCGCTGTTGAAGATAAAGAGTGGCGAAAACCAATGGTTCGCTTTAAAGTCGAAGGATCTGCTTAAACGAGGACAAGGAGAGATCGAACTGTCGTTTAAGTTAAAATACAATGTGCCTAAAGCTTACATGGGTGTAATCAAACGAAGGGAGCAGAGTCACATGGCGCATTCTCCAGCATTCAGCACGAAGAGACTGAAAAACAACTTGACACGTCTCAATGCAGTAGGTGCCATCAGTCTGAAAGGAATGACCGTGGCGAATGACTTGCAATATTGGAAGTTGGGTGTTGCTCCGAGCGTCCTAGCCATGATTGCGACCGCTGTATTTTTCCTGACGTTTAGACTTTGGATGGTGCCCTTGGGAGTCTTGTTAGCTGTTGTGGTGGTGGGGTTGATGAGACTTGGAGGAAATCGAATGACCCTGAATGAGAGTGGTGTCGTGGTGACTGCTGTGAAGTCAAAGCGTAACTCGCTTATGGCCAAGGAAATGGCTGAATTGGGAATCGCAGGTGACGGAGGAAGTTCTAGTGATGATTCTGATTCAGAGCCGGAACCGGAAGAAGGAGAAGGGAAGAGCAAAAAGAAAACAAAGTCCAAGCAAAGTCTTGTGGATCAGATTAGAACATTGAATCGGATAGGCAAGCAGGTTCAAGACATTGTTGAGTTTGCTGCTGACTTTGGGGAGAGGGTTTTAAACTTACTTAATTGGAGCGTCCCGGTCATCACGCAGCTCGTATGTATTGGACTTGTGGTTGCGACGTTATTGTGTGTGATTATTCCACCAAATGTATTGCTCATGCTCTATATTGAATTCAGGTTTGTTAAATTCGGGGTGAGGAAGTATTTGAAACCTAGGTCCAAGTTTCATGTTCCATTCATCGAAGCTGTAGAATTGATTAGTCGTGTTCCTTCCAATATGGACAAAATAAGATATGAAAGATTAACCACCGAAAATGGAAATAACGAAACCAAAGTGTCCAAGAAAATGAAATAAATTATAAACTCGATTTTTTAAACACAACAAAAATCGATTTTTTAAAGCACTACTAGTAGTGATAAAAGCCATCAAATACTAATTTCTGAATAAACAAGAGTATCTTGTTGAAAGAAAAGAGCCTGATGGCAATCTGTGAGGTAATCAGAAGCAAGAACATTATGTGGAATCACTGAATTCGCATTATATTTCTCCTGATGTAATTTAATTTTTTTTTTTGAATTTGACAATTTGTATTGAAAACTGAAAACGAACGATATACCTTGAAAGACACTCGATTATGAAGTGCCTGTTATTAGTATCTCTTCCAATCACGATCCTCGCGAACGAGAAAGTAAACTTCAAGAACTGCAATGGACCAAGCACCATGAGTCCATCGTCCGTCATTGTTTCACAACGTCAGGTGAGTTGGTGCACTGTTTTCATCATGGTTTGATTAAAAATCTTGATAGGTTTTTCCAGGTGGCGCATTCGATATTTTATTAAGGGCTATCGCAACAGAACCATTCCTTTGCTCTGAGTATGCTCTCAAAGTGACACTTGAAAAATCAGGCCTTGAAATCAAACGAGGTTCACAAGACATGTGTCAGTCACTCGGCCTCCTCAATGACACAATAGTCCCCCCTGGCGAATTCATTGTGACTGTAAAGGTCCCCACACCCTCAGATATTTCCGGTGATATCTACCAATGCACCATACGCGTTGTAACGCATGGAAACTCTACCTTATGCGCATCGTTCGATGAGTACTTTGTTCGCGGTATCTCTGACTATTTTTCTGCTTGTGTTGCTTTTATCGTGGCATCAGCGGCTAGTTGGCATCTTGGTAAAGGTTTCCCGACATTGCGTCTGCCACTAATCACTGGCTATGTTATTATAGGAGTTATCGTGGGTCCATTCGTATGTAACTTGGTCACCAGCTTTCATGTGTATCTTCTTGGCAGAGCGATCAATGACTTTGTATTGTCGTTCATCAGTTTTGCAGCCGGAGAAGAGATTTATTTCCCTGCATTAGACGGATTGCTGAGACCTATTTTTGTCCAGATTGCAATGATCACTGTGAGTACTATGCTGCTCGTATCAGGCGGATTGTTCGCAATACCCTCTGAGATAACCGATGGCCTGGAGACTCGATGTCGATTTGCCATTGCCTTATTATTAGGCGTGATAATGGTTGCGAGATCTCCAGCTACAGCTGTTGCCGTTGTCCAAGAAGTGGGAAATGAAAACGTGAACATTGAATCTACCAAAGTTCTACTGGGTGTCACTGTGATGAGTGACATTGTGGTCCTCATTGGTTTCGCCATTGTTTCCACTGTTGTTGCAGGAGCATGCAATGGTGGATCGTTTGATGTCACATCCATCGCATTGCTTGTAGGTCAGTTTGCAGGCATCGCTATATTCGGTTTGGCTGTTGGTTTACTAATATACCTGATTCTATTGTTTCCTCTTAAGAGATTTCAGGTTCGAACGGTGGTTATCTATCGGTCCTACCTCCTTGGCTTGCTGATCCTCCCGCTTGGTCCTGTAACATTCTCGATATTGAGACAACTTGAAAGATGGTCTGAGACGACGCTGCACAGGAATCTCACGATAGATCCGTTGATGGTTTGTTTGTTTGGCGCGATGCTTGCAAGCAACCGATCTCAAGATAGAGGCAAGTTTGGAAACATCTTGCACAAGTGCGGACCCTATGTCTTCCTCCCGTTCTTCACACTTACAGGAGCCTCTCTTAAACTCGATCTTCTGTGGAAAACACTGCCTTTAGCTAGCATGGTATGTGCACTACGAGTATTCTCCATTTTCATAGCAAGTTTTGTCGGGAGCAAATGGTTTAAGGTCCTGGATCCCAACATGTCGAGTTATCTGTGGTTGACGTTGTTGTCTCAAGCAGGAGTCGCACTTGGACTCGCAATGGAAGTTGCTTCACGTTTCACTGAAACTGCCTGGGCAGAACAGTTTCAAACTTTACTGTTGTCGGTTGTAGTTCTGAACCAGGTTATTGGTCCGCCATTATGCAAACTGGGGATATTGTATCTGGCTGAGAACGATGAGCATGTTGAGACGCCTCGATTTGGAGAGGACTCAGATGATCTGCTGTTACCTTCTGATCCTCCTGTTACCATGTCCATGTCCAGGGCATACACGGCACTAGGCTCCCAACGAAGAATTAATTTGGTAGACCAGACAAATGATGATGTAAGAACCAACAGGATGACAAGGCCTCATTTATCATGCTAATAAGTTAAAACTTTGAAATATCAACAACTTTTCATGGCTACATATAGTAGTAGTCAAATATGTTCATCTTTTAAAAGTGAATTTTAGCATAGAGTGCATGAAACCAGATGTGCCCATTCAACTAAGACTGAAATATCAAACTCAAAAACTATTTATTATTAAATTACCTCTTAAGAAGAGTAGAGTGAAGGGTTCCGCTACTATGAATCCTTGCAGGTACAAATGGATCTGCAACAGATTCAGGACTCACTTCAACATCATCAAATAGTGGATCTGTCTTCAAATCATCAGTGTCTACTCCATCTTTCTTGAGTCGCCTCCTTACTAGCTTCTCCGTTTCCATGACAATAAATACGATAGTCATCATCAGGAACACAATACCCCACTGAACACCATCCATTCCTTCCATTTGGAATACTATGTTGTTCAGTCCTGGGATATAGGTGATCATAATCTGAAGAACAGCAGTAATTGCAGCAGAATACCAAGCCCAAATGTTTCCTCGGAAGATGCGGGGAGGTAATGACGATTCATAGGAAAACCTAGCACTGAACATGATTGAGATCGCTCCAAAGGTCAAGGTGTTGGATGCTTGGGACCTCAAGTGGTTCCAGTTGTACGGAGTATAGTCTGCTAGGTTGTAGCTACATCTATCAGGCATACTGGCACAAGCATCTTTCACTTGATTCACAGTAGTAGCTATTGAGCCAGTGATATTAGGACATGCAACACATCTGCAACTGGCACAAATTTCATTGATAGATTCTAATGTAATCGTATTGTAACCACTATACAACCAGAACACTGCCCCAATGCTCGTACCAGTTAGTACTACGGTACCAATAGCAATTCGAAGCAACAGAAAACGTCCGATAAGTTTCTTACCTGGTCTTCTTGGCGGTTCTGTCATGATTCCAGCTTCTGCTGGTTCAATAGCCAACACCATTCCAAGAGTCACAGCACAGATCAAATTGCAATAAAGTACTTGAATTGGGGTTAATGGCGAGTTTTCCAACCCACCAATGATTCCACAAAGTACAGTGAGACCTTGTGAATTATTAACTGGGGTATTGAACAGCAAGATCTTTCTGAGATTATTCCATACCGACCTACCCAATCGTACAGCTACAACAATGGTTGCAAAGTTATCATCCGCCAAAATCATCTCAGAGGCTTCCCGAGCGACATCAGTACCTTCCTTGCCCATTGCCACTCCCATATCCGCCGCCTTCAAAGCAGGAGCATCGTTCACTCCATCACCCGTCATGGATGCACATTGACCTTCCGCCTGTAACGCCTTCACAATTCGAATCTTGTTCTCTGGGGACGCGCGAGCAAAGATATTATGAAGCATCACCGCCTTGCGCAGTTCCGCATCCGTCATTGCATCCATCTCCGGTCCTGTAACAGCACTGTGATACTTTTCGTCCACGAGTCCCAGCATGCCACCAATGGCAAGTGCTGTTTCTTTGTGATCTCCAGTGATCATGGCCACTCTCACACCAGCACCATGAGCTTCCTTGATGGCATTCACACATTCCGGTCGAGGCGGATCCATAATTGCACACAAACCACAAATCGTTAAAAACGGTTCTTCTCTATCAAGGATAAAATCAGCCTTTATAACGGAATCAACAGTACACGTATCAGCAGGCACAGTTGTACGACACAATGCCAACACTCGTAGACCATGCGAACTCAGGTTGGCTGCTTGGTCCAACCAGTACTTGGTGTCGACGGGCTCGAGGTTGTCTGGTGCTACGATACCGTCTTTGTATTGATGCGACGCACGAGAGATTAACTTGTCAGGAGCACCCTTCACATGCATTACCATCCCTTCAGTGCTGATATCAATCTCTTGTAATGGAGCATGGAATGTCGCCATGAACTTGTACTCTGAGGAAAAAGGAATCTGGTTGATGATTGGTTGCGTTGTTCGCATGCCCATGAAATCCATGTTGCTCAAGTACCCTGCACGAACAATTGCAATCTCAGTTGGGTTACCAATGTCTTTGTCACGGGTTTCACCAGGGAGAGCATGACTGCACAGAATACCTCCCGCCAATAATCGCTGTAAAAACTCAAAATTTGGTGATTCCCCATTTTTCACTGGCGTATTAGGGGATGGCGACTCCCAAACAACGTCTTCTGGTTTAACTTCCTGGTGTTCTTTTGGTTTGATTGGACCTCCAGTTGCCTTGTACGCCATAAAAGAATCCTCGCGAACAAAATTACTAGGTTTCCTTTCCTTGCATTCAACATCGAACTTGTATCGTCCATTCGCTGTCACGACACCAACCAATGTCATCTCGTTCTTCGTCAATGTCCCTGTTTTATCAGAGCATATAACGGTTACCGATCCCAGCGTCTCAACTGCGGGAAGAACACGAACAATAGCATTCTCCTTCGCCATTTGACTCACAGCATACGCGTATGTCAGTGTGACAATCGCAGCAAGTCCTTCTGGAATCATAGCCACGGCAGTTACGAGTGCGGTAGAAAGAGCATCACTCCATTCCATTTGAGGTCCTCCGTACAAAGCAGTGAAAAACGTGATCAATGCAACAGCACACACAAATGCAGCGATCCATTTAGACACTGAATCGATTTGACGTTCTACGTTTGTTTTCTTGTACTCAGCGCTGTTCACCAGACTGTTAATCTGTCCGATTTCCGTGTCATCACCAGTACCAATGACGAATCCAAAGGCTTCACCTTGGGTCACCAATGTTGCACTGAAGGCGAGGTTCTTACGATCCCCCAAAGGCACGCTACTTGGATTCTCTGCTTCAATTGGAATAGTGATCTTGTCCACAGGAACAGATTCTCCAGTAAGAGCAGCTTCTTGACATGCGAAGTTACTGACCTTAACCAATCGAACGTCCGCTGGAATCTTGTCACCAGTTCCCAACACTACCAAATCACCTTTCACTACTTCCCTGGAAGGAACCGACATCTTCTCTCCGCCCCGAATCACAAGAGCATCCGCAGAGAGCATGGCTTTCAATGCATCGGCACTCTTCTCCGCATCTCCTTCCTGCTTGATACCTATCCAGGTATTCAAGACAATAACACCAACAATCAGCACCACTTCAATCCAACCGGTAACCGCATCGTCTCCGCTACTGGTAGCTGCCTTAGCTCCCGAAACTACAGCCACAACAATAAGAATGAACACAAGAACGTTGCTGATCTGCCTCCATATGCGTTCCAGCATCGAAGTTTTCTTTTTCTCTGTCATTTCATTCGGTCCGAACTCTTCAAATCTTCTCGCGGCATCTTCTTTGCTGAGTCCTTCCTTCAAGTGGGAGTTCAGAATATCACGAATCTTCTCCACTTCAAACACATGCCATGGTTCAGCATGATGGTGCTCTTCCTCCTCCTCTGCTACCTCGATATCTTTACCCATAATGATGATTCAGGTGATTCACACAATGCCAAAAGTAACGATATGATGTAAATATTAAATGCATTGAGTTTTTACTATGTGAAATCACCTTACATCCTTCTTTGTGTTTTTAACAATTGCGGTATAGTTTATAGTAGCCACGTGCTACTAGTTTTTCCAAAACCGCTACATAGAGCCGTTACGTTCATTCAAAGATCAGTGAATTTAGTATTAGTGAATGAACAAAGTGTGTAAACAGATATTTCACCGGCTACTAGATTCACATCTAGTACAAACGAATACTTCCAACACTTGGTACTGAATCACGAGTTCCAAAATTTAAATTCCTAGTTGAAGAACCACATTCATTATCAATTACACCCTTGTTCCACCCTCTTGTTTTTAATTATTTAATTAATTACGTGTGCATGCGTAGTTGCAATAAAACCACGTGTGGCACCTCGGTTTGATAAAAGTCATTACGTATGTTGCACGTGTATGCATCCAGATATGGATTTTGCATCCTGGTCAAAAAATAACAGCATGTTACCTGTGTGCGATATGTTGAATCAACTTATCATAGCGATCATGTTTTACAGTAAAACTATTATCCGTATCCTTCCGTACAACCGTACAAGGCCCAATGGCTCTCGTCATATGTTTGCTACGTCTTGAAGTAAGATAGAACAAAATCACTCGATCTCCAGGTCCAAATTGATTAAACTCTCCAACTGCAGATGCCTGTTTGCGTGATGTTGCTTGAAATCGTACATCATTTAACGGCGTGCGAATTTTTCTAGCTTCCTCATGAATCTCCAGAACCTCCATCTGAGTTACTACGGGTATAACCTTGATTTGGGGAGACGGCTATTCTTTCGAGACAGACGTAAAAAATTGAATTTAAAAACTGAAATAGGAAGTCATACACACATGACAACTTACCTACTAACGAGGTTTCAGTCTAAGAAGATAATAAACCATCGAGATTTCGCCTAATGTCACATTCCCTTTCTAGACACTAAGGCGTTCTTGCAGAAGGTATGCGAGTTTATTATTTCGAGAAAGATAAATGCTTACAAAAGTTTAAATGTTCTTGCGGCTGCATCATGAAAGTCATTTGCAGATGGTATCGCCGTCAAATAAACCATGCAGTTAAATTATATCAGATGCAATAAGTGATTTATTTTGAGGTTGCTTCTCCTGATTTCCTCACGGATAACCATCACGCCCTTTCTTGTTCACTTGTTAGTTTTGAATAAAGTAGCGATTGATGGTTATATGATGCTCTCATACTCGCAAGTATTTTTAAAATTAAACTGTTGCTGGAGGTTAAAAAGAGACAATGTTTTTGCCTCTGCATTAATTGTACCTGTAGTGCTTCAAAAAAAAAAAACTCATTCTTTCCTTTCAACAAACGACGTTTCCTCGCAGTGGCTGTATGAATGACAACTATCACTTCTTATTTCAGAACAGATGCTGATGAGTCCGACGTGGAGACGTTACCAATACCTGAAGCCGACACATGGTGCTCTTGCTTCCACGCATTTAACCCTAGTGATCCCCCATGTTCGAGGTTCTGTTGTTGGGAGGTTGCGAGAGTGGAAATTTGTGTGGACGCGAAATGTGATGATGAAGAATCTTCCTTCGTTTCCGCTTTGGAATCAGATAGCGATGAAACTCAGCCGCCTGTAAAAAATCTGAATAAAGTTGTTGGTGCAAGCTCCTCGTGTGATTTTGTAGATTTGGTTTCAGATGAAGAAGAGTTATGTGAACTCATTGATTTGACAAACGATGATGACTAATTGTCTTTCTTTGTTTTAGTCATTCAAATGAAGCATTGATTTGACAAAAAAACTGTGGCTGGTCTGCTATATTGATTACTAGGAAACGAGTTTATTTGAAGCGCCCAAAATGCTATTTAGCACCAGTGGTCTCATCAAATAAGGATGTATAAATATCGATGTTATTTAGCACCAGGTCAAAGAAGGATGTAGAAATATAGAAGTTACTTAGTACCAGTGGTCTCAACAATCAAAGAAGAATGTAGAAATATAGAAGTTATTTAGCACCAGATCAAAGAAGGATTTAGAAATATTGATGTTATTTGGTATTCTATTCTGGTCAGCCTTCATTCACTAGATGTATGATTATAAATTAGCTACTACCATTAACAGATCTTTTCCCACGTGACTTTCGTTGACGTTTGCCTCTCGCTTCTCTTGCATAAGTCCAAGAAGATGGACTGTCATGCTTATCAATTGTCACTACAGAATACTTTTCCAGTAAAACCGTCTTAATATCATCTGCCTCCTTCCACATCTTTTTCTCTCGTGCCACATTCCGTCGTTCAAAAAGCTCTTCAATCTCTACTTGCTGAGTATCAGGTTGAATTTGTTTGATTGATTGTTCTTCAATTATTGATTTAAACACCATCGTTTTGGCCAGTCCTGCTTCCTTGCCCGCAATCTGAGGAGCAGAGGTTGCATTGGATGGCCCGACGGTGGTTTGAAATTTGTACTCTGGTAGCACAAGGAAGTCGCAAGTCTTGCATAACTTGAAACCAGCTTCAGTGCCGCTTTCCTCTATCCTCCAATTGATATAAGGGGCTTGAAACTTCACCGTGATATGGATGATACCCACATGACTTCGAAACAAACGATGACAGGCTTCAAAAAAATCCATGATTAATACTCTGTTTATGTGAACTCGCTGCTCTCCCGAGTGAGGAAAGTTAAAGATGACCACATCGAACTGGCTGCTTTTGAAACGCTTGTCCAGTGTCGTGGCATCCACAGAGTGAAGTACAATCCCTCCGTACTTCTGGATTGTCGCAATAGTGTCTAAAACGGATTTACCGTATTTCGATATGAGTTGGTTTAAGCTATCCAATGATGTCACCGTGCATTTGCTTCCATTACCTAAGTGTTGCACAAGGCTGCTTCCTGCAAATGATTAATGGACATTTGACGGACTGCGGATGCTTCTACTTACCGAAAGAAAAGTCTCCATCTCCAACAATGAGATATGTTTTAGAGGGATCATAGTCCACCTTTTCTTTTTTGCTCTTTTTGCGACTTGGTGGGTGGTTCTTCGTGTCGTTCTTCTTTCGCTTCGCCATGACCTACCAAAGTTAATACATCATGAGATACATACAACTTGCTATACAAGTGGAGGTATTAATTTAGAAAAGGAGTTAAAATCAACCAATTAGGATTCTTCTTTTTTAAATGCTAGTGGACAGAAGTCGCCTATCGTTCACTTCCAGAAAAATAAATTATCTGTGAAGTAATCAGAAGCAGCAACAAAAAGTAAAGATTTTACTTTTTTTGTTTTTTCGACGCATTAATTTAATATAGTCGATTTGACATGAATATCTGCTGCAAACAACTTCCAGATGCAGCAGCAAGAGCTTTCATTAAAAATTCAAATAGCAAAGAGTCTCTCTTTTATTCTCTTTTATTCTCGAAATGATCGCGCTCATATATACATATATATATATATAGCCACAACTTATAGGAACCTACATGGTATGCAAGTGAATGTTCAAAATAGACATTCGAAATCATCGAATAGCCCCCCCCCAATACCGTGACTCGTCCAATCATAATCAGTATGTTGAGTCGTCATTCACGTCGGTTTTCTTCTGCGAAATCCTCTTCACTAATTTCTCGCATAATAGAACGAGAGCAATATGAGATGAAGCTTTTTCGCGATGGTTCTGTTAAGATCCCTCATATTGTCTCCGACGGTGTGCACTTCCGCGATGACACATGGGGCTTCTCCTTTGCCGATAGCTTTGGTCGCCGTACTTTTAAAACTGGTTATTCCTCTCGAACTGCCGCGCTATCTGCTTTTGACGGAGTTCAACGTGAGTATCTATCTCCGGAATTTGTCAAAGTGCTTTCAAAAGAACTGCGTGATCGAAACGATTCATTGCCTGCTTCCTTGGTCGCAAAGTCTAATGTGTACGACGCATTCAGTGAAGCTATACGGGAAACCGGGAAAACATCTTGTATATACCCTTTGAATACCGTCGCTAAACTGACCGATACGGAATGCATATCTATAAACAACAAACTCGTCAACAAAGCTTCCGTTGCGTGGCAGAATCGGGACGAGGGCAAAGATTCTGCTGCTTTATTCATTGCAGCCAGAATTCGTCAATTGCAGGATGTTCCACGTGCTGAGAAGGTGTATAAGACAATTTTCAAATATATTTGTCGACCTAATTGGAGTGCTAGACATACAGTGGACCTATTGAAGGACATTCAACGAGATCTTCCTATTTCAAAATCATTGACTCCTTGTATATTGAAATTTCTAGGATTGGATAAAGATCCTTTTGTAGGCGGTTTACTCCCACATAAAACCAACTTTGAAGCTGCCTTTTTCAAATCCCCAACTGTCAACGCAGTGGCATTTCGAGATGAGGAGAAATTTCCCAACGGTTCAAACCCGCGATGTGAAACGTTCAATAAAGTAGAGCAACAGGTAGATTCAAATCCACGATTTGAAACATTCAAAGCAGAGCAACAAACACTCGTTGAAGCTGAACTGGCGAACCTCCTTCGGTTTCAGCACACTTGGGCTGTTTTCAGTCCTACCTTCAGTGCTCCCAGCGATCACTTGGTGACTTGCTTGGATCGAATGGGGTTGTGTGATGTAGGCGTGTATGGTGATGCATCTGATGGAGTGTTGAGCCGGTTGGAGGAGAATGAAGAGTTCGTGGGTAATGTGGAATGGGTGACGCAAGCAGCTGTCGAGTTCAATCTCCTGTCTAAATCCAACGACTCGTTGATTTTAAAAGAAAACACCGTCAAGCTTTCTCCGTTGCTAAATCAGTTACGTCGAACCTCGTTGGGACTCGAAGAAACTCCTAATTCTTCGTCCTTGAATAATCTTGCAGTTATTGTAGAAAATAGGATGTTTCAGTACAGTGCACTGGATGCCGCTTATGTGTCTTGTATTTCCGATACATTAGGATTGCCCCCGGGTCTTGTAGAAGCTGGATCTAATTCTGCTGTTGTGGAGATCGCCGATCCGAGAGCGTTGAAGCATGCGAAGATGTTCAGGGAAACGATGGAGGATTTGCTGCCTTATGGCATGAGGTCTGAATTCTTCAGCATTTTGAAGCGACATCGCGATTCTATGGATGAAAATTTGCGATTCGTGCATCTCAAAGTAGGAGATGTACAGGTGCTTCATCTGAAAACTGCGAGGGACATGGCATTAGTACTTGGTCCTCATTTCAATCAACTAGCTCCTCTTTTTTCGCAATTTATCAAAGTAGAATCCTTCAGAAATCTTTTAGGAATCTCGCATGTTTGGAATGAATGGGATATATCACAAGCTCGTTTATGTCCCGAAACAATTGAGAACCATCAGCCGACTAAAATTGAGACCTCCCCTCTACTAGAGAATCGTAGAGTTCGTTCAGGTCAATTACCAGGAGGTTTTTTTCAGGATAAAGGACTCCCTGAATTCATGGGAGGTTCATGGAAAGGTCTAAATGGAAGTGATCATGCATCTGTTGACGAGGCCATCGCCACATGGTTCACTATGGATATCGTGGGAGGGGCTGGTACATTAGAAAGCGAGTCTTCTGCGTGGTGTGCTCTTGAAACAGCGGTTCGACTCGCTACCACTGGACAACAAGGTGAACTATTGGAGCTGCACAACATGATAAGACCAGAGTCCATCAGCAACGTATATTGGACGGCACATCAACTGGTAGAGGAGATGGATCAAATAACCAGGGTGCAGTTTTACAACGAGCTTAAAAAGTTTTGGATTGCTCCTGAATTATCGTTTGATACGAATGGGGTTGTATCCGTTACGGAATCGCAACAGCCCTTCAGTCGCGATGAACTCGTGTTGTCTTTGCAATCTTTACTTGAAAGTCAAAGTCAAGTGCCATATATAATTCAAAATTTACATTCACTCACTCCGGAGAGAATTGAAGGGATTGCCATGATGCTCGATCCGGACTCAACTTCTTCGGCTCGAAAACAACTTTTGAGTAACTCTCAAATATCACTCAAGGTCTCTGACGAACTCGACAACCGTGAGGCTTCTTATATACAGGACGTCAATTTGCAAGTTGCCTCTGGTGACCGACGATGGTTTCCCGATAGAAGCGTGACTGGGTCTACCACAGCTGCAAGTGGGGATGAAGACGAAGACTGGGTGATGCGGACCATATACTGCAACAATATCCCTACTAACTTAGATTCCAACTGTCTCAAAGCCTTTTTTGAGAAATCATTTGGCAGTGTGGAGAATATCTCCGTGCACACAGAGCGAACCTTGGCATGTGCCAACAGTGACAAGCTCATCTCGGACCATGGAGGCGATCTGGAGAAATACAAAGCCGAATTATACAGTGCATTCAGCAGCTCCAACAGCAAGAAACTAAAGAGCAAAGGCAACATTGCAGCAGCCGTGGCCGAGTCCTCCGAGAGTTTTGACTATCCTGCCAGAGCGTCTCAGGTGTTCTCCGTGAAGTCCGGCAGTAAACGCATACGTCAAAATGCAGAATTTTTTAAACATTTGGCTCTGGATCACTCTTATAGTCTCGATAAGAATTGGAATCGATCTACTGTTTTAGCGGAATCTCGGAACTCCGCCAACCCGTTGAAATCTATCACGTCCGAGAAGTTGAGTGTGAAGTTACTCTCGATGACGGATGACTTGACGCAGGAATTGGAAGTTCTTTCTGAGATTTCAGCTAGAATTCAAAGTTCTCATTCCAGACTACTGGATGCATGGGACGCCTACTTGACCGTTTTGCATTTTGTCCCTCATTCATTCACTGAAATACCAATTTCAAAAAACATTTTTGAATTGAAAGGAGACGAAGTTCTTGGCGATGATGATGACGAAGAAACTAAAATAGTGCGATTGCGACTTTTGGACAAGTATTCAAAATACAAAAACGCAGTTCGTTTCGGTGATGATTTGCTCCGTGTGTATCCGAAAGTATGTCGAACAGTAGCTACTAAAATGGAAGATTTACTTGTGCACTTAAATGAAGCTGCAATTCGACAATCAATCCACTCTGTTGCTGTTGCTGCACCCGTGATTCGAAAATGGACTTTTGAAGGAATATTCGGAGGCAAAGAAGATTCTTCCGAAGATGAAGAACTCGATGAAGAGGAATTACAAGATCAAATCGTGGAACATGTGGAAGAATTGACATTAACAGATTCTGAACGGGATAATTTAACCCAGTTCAAGAATCTATATAATTCTCTTGCCAATCGGAATGTATCCGAGCGCTTTGACAAGGCTTCGTCGTTGAACAAGGCATCCAAGTCTCGAAAGCGAGTGAATTCGGCTCAACTTTTGCCTAAAATCATTCCAAAGTCTGGAGCCTATGCCTTCATCACATTCGCAGACCATGAATCGTTCCGTAAAGCCACTACCCAAGCTATGAGACTGTTCGGAGTTACAATCGGAGTTGAACAGTACAGCACAGAAGTATCTGTTCCAAATGTGGAAAAATTCCTTAACCCTGATCTGAAGAGCCATGGGCTACAACACCACAATGCCAAAGTGGAACCGGGTTGCAATCGAAAAGGACTGTATATTGAAGGGTTTAGAAAAGGATTGCATTCCACTGAAATATCCGAATTCTTAACCTACATATTGAGACCTGCCTTTCCTGGGATAAAATTTGATGATGACACCTCGCTAACATCGGTGTTGGGAGATGGAGCTTGTTTTGTGCAGTTCAAATCACATGCAGAATCGAGAGTAGCTTATGAGCTTTTGAAGGATCAAATTGTGCTAGGTGGTAAATTGGTGGTGGGATGGAGAGAGCGAGAACCTACATGTAATATGGAAAGGTCAACTGAAAAGACGAATCAAGATAGGTCGATGATGAGATATATTGGGATTTAATTACTTTTGTATAGTGTACAATTCATATAGAATTGTATCAATAATGTATTATTGAGATTTAATTACTTTTGTATAGTGTACAATTCATATAGAATTGTATCAATAATGTATTATTGAGGGATTTAATTCATTTTGTATAGTGTACAATTCATATAGAAATGTATCAATAATGTATTATTGAGGGATTTAATTCATTTTGTATAGTGTACAATTCATATAGAATTGTATCAATAATGTTGTATTATTGTGGGCTTGACTTCTTCAAATCAAAACCCTACAAAGAGATTCAAGTATGACATAATTCTGATGGCATATTTATCTAAATATTTATAAATACTAATATATATAATAATGATTATCTCCTTATTCGAGGATCTACCTGTGAACGTCTCCACATTTCAAAGGATGGGACTGGCGCCATGGGACGCATTTGTCTCTGCTGCTTCAAAAAACACATATAATAAAAAGATAACTCATGCATCTGTTGCATCTGCATCTTCAAATCCTGTTCCTGTATATGTCCTATAGTGTCCTTCACAAAGGCCTTCGAAGAAGCTTCATGAGGAATGTTAGGCCGACCATTACTCTCTGACACCAACATACTCACCTTTGTTGTCCATGGTACTTCGTATTTGATAGCCTCTTTAAAGAAGATGGGATCTCCAGTGTTTTCAAAATATATTAATAACAACGAATGTATAGAACAAACCAACAAACACGAAGTGTCCCAACAAAAAAAATTTAAAAATGGTTTTCATCGAAGCCGGCGGGGACCTCAACGAATAAGTGCGGGGGCTCTATCACAAAAGTGTTGAGATCTATGCTGGATTTTGACGTGTCGTCGTTTGTTCTAGGCGCGATTGGGATTTTGTTGATAGGACATTTTCAGCAGCTTCTTACTTATCTCCTCTTCGGTAATGGACTGTTGCAACCTCCCAAGCAGGTCCAGCGTTCAATAGGCTGCTGTGAGTTTGAACAAGGTTCCGATTGTTGCGGGCGTAATGGCGTACCAGGGCGACTTATCCAAGGATCAAGAGGCATGATTCATTATATGTTGGTGCCTCCCATGAATGACTCTTTATTGAATGATACGTCTCTGTTGAATGACGGTAGCAATCATCTACTTTCGAACCAACAACCACTTCTGAAAAATTCAAGATCAGTAACAGGGCTTGGAGTAGAAATGCTTCCTGATGATATCACTGAAGACCTCGTAGTTATCCTGCACGGTTTCGCTGGTTCTTCACACGTCTTCCAAAGCGAAGAACGCAGTGGTCTCATGTATGCGCTTGCCTGCAGTAACCGTTGGGTGCTTACAATGGACAACTACGGTCACGGACATAGTGATGGTCCCGACACGGATTACTCATGTGAACTATTTGCAGAACAGTTAGCAGAGTTATGCTGGATGCTACGTATCCGCAAACCGTTTATTCTGATTGGATTCTCAATGGGAGGATCTACTGCAGTAGTATTTGCATCTCGTCATCGCACAATGGTGAAGAAACTAATTCTTCATTCTCCTTCCGTTGTGGAGGCGCCACTAAGATTATCTCTTCGAGTGGCTCTTAGGATTCCGATGTTTCGGGAGCTGCTTTCATTCGTAATCATTCCGCGTATTGGAGTGTGTTCCAAACATCATGGTGCTGTGCGGGCGTCGTTCCGTCTACTTCTGACTCGCATTCGTGGCGGTGGTCGATGGACTTCTCAAAGTGCTGGTGGATCTACGCTGCAGATGTTGCGTGAGGGTTTCAGTCATCCCGTGTTCGTGTTATGGGGCGAGAAGGATTCGGTGGTACCATTTTCTGAAGCTGCGGTGCTGATGAAGGTGGCGCCATATATTCAGTTGGTGACTCACGCAGAAGCTGATCACATGTGTTTCGCTGATGGTGAACAAATGTCTCTCAAGCTGTTCTTTAGGCAGACATTATTGGACTTTTGTGACAAAGAAACTGTTTAGAAGTGAATGTTACTACTTTTTGCTTGCTTCGTTGAATATAGAATTATTGATCATGAATATTTGCATTGCTTGGTTTGATCATGTATATAAAAATCATGACATAGAAACTGTTCAGAAGTGAATGTTACTACTTTGCTTGCTTTGTTGAATATAGAATCATAGATCATGAATATTTGCATTGTTTGGTTTGATCATGTATTTAAAAAAAATTGATTTTTGTTGTGCTTAAAATTATAAATTTAA
>Ga0105053_10005465_pt1 | contig 18053 bp, 9 predicted proteins | sample BON01_FD_78093 | JGI IMG/M metagenome (GOLD analysis project Ga0105053, IMG submission 78093) | Freshwater microbial communities from Lake Bonney liftoff mats and glacier meltwater in Antarctica - BON-01 | ecosystem: Environmental > Aquatic > Freshwater > Ice > Glacier meltwater | place: Lake...
AGGCCAAAGTTGGGCTTGAAGCCATTCGTGGTATTAAGACGATTAATGAGATTGCCCAAGAGTTTGGTCTTCACCCGGTACAGGTAAGCCAGTATAAGAAGTTGATCTTAGATCAGGCGGGTCGGATGCTTACGCTATAACGGCCACTGACCTTCAAACGCGACGGTTGTTAGTACCTTTTAAGGCTCGGCACAAATATGGGTTGGACCAGCAACCTTCAGAGAATGAGCGCTCTAAGCTACTGGGCGCGTTGATCGAAATTTTGGCAGCGGGTTTGGGAGCTCAAAATTCCAAAGTCGTTGAGTCTGAACATAGACTATCTCAATATGCAATATTCGGCGATCAGGTTGCCACGGCTCTCGGGTATTCCCACAAATACTTCAGCAATTTATATGCGACAGCTAAGCGCACGGCTGCCCAAGATTACGCTGCAGGAGATCCTACAGTGTCAGCTATCGTTAAGTTCATTAAAAGCCAAGAAGCAAAAGCTTTCGAGACGAACACACCACCTAAGGCTGTTGAGATCCGGCAAGCTCGTGGGTTCATTATTAAGCGCTTAAATGGCCAGTTTTTGGCCGGCTATACACCCAAAGGTTTGCGACTTGGTGCCAAGGAAGCTATTGATTCTCTGCCTTTTAGCGAGCGTATGGGTTTTGGACAGGGATTCACTTTTCCAGAAACTGATAGAGCGATGGTTGGTGCCATGAATCGCGTGAGTAGCTCGATATTGAAAGATCTTGGTTTTGAGATCATTGAAAGAGCCTTGGGATCGGAAAAAAACAAGGAGAAACTCTACCTATTTCAATGGTGCATTGACGTTAGTTGAGGTCGTTACGTGAGATCTTTAGTGCTAAAAACCGACTTTGAGTCTCAAGTCGGAAGCAAGTCGGAAAATGGAGAACGAGTGCTGGTGGGAGTTTGCGGGAGTTTTTCCGACAAGCCCCCCTATTCCGACATGTATCTATATTTCTTATAAAAAAAAGAAAAGATAGATAAAAAAGAAGAAAAAACTCAAAACATGTCGGAATTGTCGGAATGTCGGAATTTCGACTGGAGAGCACCTACAGCAGTGGTTCTGCGATTTCCGACTTGCTTCCGACTTGAGACTCAAAGTCGGAGTTTTGCATGGTTTTTATTTAATTAGCTTAGTGTTTACCTGACATTACTATTTTTATAGGAGATGTTCAGTGTTTCTTATCAAACAAACCAGTGTTCGAATATTTAGTATCTTAGGAAACAAAAATGCATATCGTGAAAAGCACCCCCCAACTAGCGCTTCGTCGTGCTTCTACCGCTCGCCTCATCAACGCCTTTCTCGCCCAGTCGGGCGAGCAGTCATACCGTGTCTCACAGCTGACACATGCACTCGGTTACTCGGCGCATATATTAGCCCCAGCGTTACGCACGCTGGGCTGGCAACGAATTCAGGTTTGGGACCGAACTCCTGATGGTCGCCGGCGCTTGTCAGTTCTCTGGACCCCACCGGGGATTCCCCCAATAAAGGCAAAAAGAGGAAGGCCCGAGCATGACCAAGACGCCATGTTGGTTAGGATGGTTCGCGGCTAGAAAAAATAAAAAACGTTCTCGTAAGCCACACGCGCTCACAAGCTTCAAAGTAGTGAAAACAGCTCATTTGAAAAATATATGTAAACAAACTTAGACCAAGTGTTATTTAAAACTTCAAGAACCAATTGATTTAATTGGCCGTGTTAATACCAGGCCTGAACCCAGTGGATTTAAACATTACCCCCTCTCAGGTTTTTGGTTGTTTAACTTTGCTAGTCGCTTTTTTCGCTCGCTTTGGTTTTTGCCACAAGGAGAGAATCACCTCATCGGGAACATCACCCATGAGCGGCGTGACCCAGAATTCATTGTTCTCCCCCAATGCAGCCCAAAACGCATCGCGGCTTTCCCATAGACCTTGCCAATTACAAACGGGACCACTTTGGCCGTGTATTTTTACCAGACAGCCTATGACTGCGGTTTCTTGCTCAGTCGATGTCAACTCGTAAGTATGTACACTTGGCATCCAATACTCGTCATAGTCGTTAATAATGCTGTTTATATGGCTTCTACCCCATTGAAGGCGGTCTTTATCGGTGATGGGCAGATCTTCTGGAATATCTTCACAAGCTCTGAGCTCGCGATCATCGAATTGCAGATCCGCAAATGCTCTAAGGCTAACAGCCATTTGATCACCCAGATCTACGATCAAAGCGTCCCACCCATCGTCAGTAAGCCAATCGGTAATTGCATTGAGACTATCAGGTATCGGCTTATTGGCTTTAAATGCTGCAATGACCTCATCACATACCGATTGTAAGTGCTCGGGCATTTGGTCGTCTGTCAGCATCGCTTTTCTCCGAGATGTGGATATGTATTGCACTACTGCATTCTATATTCATCTTACAGTTTCTACTGTTGCATCTTGTGATACAGCTAAGCGACTTATGTTTGGTTCTATTCCACAACAAGATAAACCTATACAGTCAGCTGGCTAGACTCACCGTGCCAAGCTTTGTTAAGCAAAGACAGAAATTGATGAATACTTTCGACGAGTAGGTGGCTTTGGTTTTTTACCTAAGATGTTGTGACTGGGTCTTGATCAAAATGCAAGCGGCCGATACCAAATTTGTTTTATTCTTTCACTAAATCATTAGTGACTGCTGCTTTATTGAACCATATGATTTAATTGGGCTTAGTCAGATACTAAAAAGTAAAAAATTCAATTTAGACAACCTATTGTTTACCCTCACCACTCACATAATAAAAACGACAAAATTGTGAAACCTAAATTACCTAAATCGACCCCTACTTTGAAAGGATTAAATGCTTTCTTGACACAACATTACGCTGAACGTGAAGCTCAGCGCGAAGATTATTTTGATCCACGAAACCCAGACGAGCCTGTACAGTCACCATATGCATTTGCTGAAACAGTTGATGAATTTCTTTTGAGTGTTGAAAAACAACTTGCTGTAATTGATAAGCTGCGCGTGAGCGGTCTTTTACACCCAATCGTTAAACGAATGCTTGCTATCGATCTAGAGCAAACGAAGCGAAATAATAATGAATGGTCAATGTTGTATGGTATTTCTAATAAAAAAATGACAGATTCACTCAATGCGTTGCTTTGGTCATTTGAAAAACTGGGGTTTCCAATTCATACTAGTGGACGAATCCACCTAAGACTGTCGGTTTGTATATTTGGTGTCTATAAAAACTTTACCGTTCGTTTATTGAATCAATACTTAAGTGGTTCACCTCTGCATATTGGTGGTAAATCTAGGATCAAATTTATTTGGCATGAAGGGGCTCGACCAAGTATTCATAAGATCAAGCTTTCATGGGATTTTGACACGATTAACGCACAAGCCGTGCGCGACATCATCATGGATCTAGTTCGGCAACAAGAGAATTTTTCTCGTAGTGACTTAACAAATAAATACACCGAAAGATTGAGAATCCGTCAAAATTTACCAAATGAATTAGAGAGTAATCGTCAAGAGCAAATAGAAAAACAAGCTGCGCAAGTAAAACAGCTAGAAGACTATCGTAGCCAACTGCTCTCAGAAGCACTTAAGAAAATACTAGAGGCCCAACGAATTCGCGGCCTTATTGCTGCATTTGAGCAAACACTTCAGCTCAATGACAAGGCAGACGATACTTTATTAACCTGGTTAGAGTGGGCTAACAAGAGGGCAGATGAGATTGACCCTAGACTTATGAATCCCATGGCTATCAAAGAGTGGGTGCATAAATTTAAGTTGAAATAATTTGGATGCTAAAAATATAGGCTCTAAAAAAGGTAGCACTGAGGGTCACCTCATCGAGCAATACACTATTAACCTTGGTTTAAACGCTGTAATTACCTCATTACATACAACTTGTAAGTGCTCGAGCATGCTTGTTGGTTCAAATTGACTTTCACATAAAAGTTGATGCATGCCGCACACCATTAAACCGTATTTTTTTTACCGGCTGTGTTTACTGTTGCATCTGGTGAGACAGCTAACCAACTAATATTGTTTTTTATGCACTACAAAATTAACTTATGAACTCAGCTGACGAAACTCGCCGTGCCAAGCTTTGGTTCGCAACGACACAAATTGATGAATACTTTCGACGACTAGGTGGTTCTGGTTGCTATCCGGGCTATTGTGACTGGCACGTGCCAGCCTTACTGACCTTGGCACTTGATCAAAATATAAGTGGTCGAGTCCACCACCAAGAACAGTCGGTTAAAGAATTAATCAGCCCCCACATGTTGGAAAAGACAGATGGCCTGCCTCAAACTGCGGTTGATCTTGTCGCCAAACTTGAACCTACGTCTGAAGATATTGAGTGGTTTATAACCCGTGTAACTGATCACTACCCAATGACCTACTGCTCCCATGAGATAGTAGGATGGGCAGAATTTCTTGATCAACGCCAACGGCGCAAGAAGGAGCTGTCATAAACCCGTGTTCCATATAGCAGTTTTTGCCAGTCTCAATGCTTGAATCGTTCAGGTCAAGGGAATAGAAACGTGTGGCGATTATTGTGTTGCGAACTCCCTACGGAGAATTAGGCAAAAGACATAAGAACTTCCTGCTGGTGCAAGGTTAGTGGGCACCCACACACAAAATTGCATAAGTATTATTAGGTTAGCAGCGAGCACCACATCAACCGTCAAAATGATAGAGCGGTGTGTCTGAATCTGCTAAAGTAGGATACATGCCATTTGAATAAGGATTTCAGAAGTTGAGCAAATAGAAGCGTATGCGCAGTGAGTTCGAATTATTCAACGAACCACTGCTTGGAATACAAAGAGCACTATAAATGGCTGCGTAATCATTAGACGCTTTTGGGTGTTGAGATAGGTGCTCTAACCTCCAAATACAACATCACAGCTGATTCAAATAGATGAATGCCATGAACTGCTGCCTAAAACAAGACCTAAATAAAAAAAGACCACATCATGGACGTTTTTGACCTTCGACAACAGATCGTTCAAGACTATGCCAATTTCGCACGATCTTTTACGCGAGTTCGAGCCGATGATCTGAAGCTTCAGATTGACGAGATCTATGCGAAAGATCAATTTTGGCCAGAGCCTCTACTACAGATCACTCCTTATTACGAGCGTGGCGCCTCCTTAGACGAGCTTGCGGCATCAGGAGAAGTAACCCCAACAACCGCCTCAATTTTTCGGGTGCCTGATAACCCTGAATTACCTCTGCAACTACACACTCACCAAGTACAAGCGCTTGCAGCAGCAAAACAGGGGCGAAGCTATGTAGTGACCACTGGAACTGGTTCGGGTAAATCGCTTTGTTTTTTTGTACCCATCATTGATGCGATTTTACGAGCCAAAGAGACAGATAAAGCAAAGAAGACGAGAGCAATCATTGTTTATCCAATGAATGCTTTGGCAAACAGTCAAATGGAGGAGCTTGAGAAATTTCTTAAGCACGTCCAGCCTTCACAGCCAATCACATTCGCCAGATACACCGGCCAGGAAGGCGAAGAGGAGCGTAAAAGCGTCGCAGCAAATCCGCCTGACATCTTATTGACCAACTTCATGATGTTGGAATATCTGATGACTCGCCAAGATGCAACAGACCAAAAAGTTATCGGGCATTGTCAAAACCTGCATTATCTCGTCCTTGATGAATTACATACCTACCGAGGACGTCAAGGTGCAGATGTTGCGTTACTGGTTCGTCGCATTCGAGCTTTACTCGCTCCCGAAGGATTGCAGTGCATCGGTACATCTGCAACGATGGCCAGTGGCTCCGCCGAAGACCGCAGAACAGCTGTATCAGCTGTCGCATCAAAACTTTTTGGGGTCCCGGTTCTTCCATCAGACATTATTGGCGAGACTCTTGTTCGGGCAACAAACCCCAGTCTGCATAACGATTCAGTGAAAAACCAACTGGCACCAGCAATTGAAGTGGGTCTATCTCCTTTAATAACTGATGCTGAACTTGTTTTGCACCCGCTTTCAATTTGGATTGAAACTCGGCTTGGACTCACATGGGAGGATGCCAAATGGGTTCGCGCAAGACCCCAAACGCTTCAAACTGCGGCACAGTGGTTGTCTGAGGATTCGGGACTCTCTCATGGAAAGTGCGCTGACTTTCTCCGTCAATTTTTATTGGTCACATCTCTGGCCGAGGCAGACCGCTCTGGCGGACACAACACCGGCAAGCGTGGGTTTTTTGCATTCAAGTTGCATCAATTTATATCAGGTGCAGGCACTGCCTACGCGACGGTTGAGGCACCTGGAAAGCGAACGCTCACAGTTAATGCGCAACAGTTTCTTCCAGATCAACCTGAAAAACGGCTATATCCCGTTCACTTTTGCAGGGATTGTGGCCAAGAATATCACCCTATTTTTCTTGAGCTAGGCGCGCAAGCGCAGGTACTTCCACGTGAAATTGACGACGTACCACCTACGATTAAGCGTAATGAAGAATCGGAGGGATTAGACCGTCCTCAGTATGGTTTTTTGATGCCTGAACCGCAAGACAGCCAATTCGAATTTTCAGGAAAAGACGAAGACTACCCTGACACTTGGCTTGAAGAAGATCGCCATGGCGATATAAGACTTAAGAAAGATGCTAGAAAAAATAAGGCTATACGAATTGCTGTGGAACCCACTGGTCAGATCGGTTCTGGCACTTACGCCTGGTTTATTCCTGGAAAATTCCGTTTTTGTTTAAATTGCAAGACGATCCATTCAGCACAAGGTAAGGACAAAAATAGACTTGCTGCTCTTTCTGCTGAAGGCAGATCGTCAGCAACCACGCTTCTTACACACTCCGTACTCCGTTGGATGCATTCTCAAGAGTCGATACCAGTTGATCGCCGCAAGATGCTTGGGTTTACTGACAACCGACAAGATGCTGCTCTTCAAGCAGGACACTTCAACGACTTTCTTTTTGTTAGTCTTTTCAGGGCGGCATTCTTGGGGGCTGTAAAAGTTGCTGGAGCTGAGGGACTCTCTGCAGATCGACTTGGCCTTGCGGTTTTTAAGTCTTTAGGATTTGAACGACTTGGTGAAGCGGGGCTTCGTTCAGAGTGGTTGCTAGACGCTGAACTGCAAGGAGCAAATTTTGTTAATGCGCAAAAAGCAATGCGTCAAGTGCTTGCATACCGTGCATGGTTTGATCAGCGTCGTGGTTGGCGTTTTACCAACCCCAACCTAGAGCAATTAGGGCTTGTTCGTGTTGAATATATTGGTCTAGATGACCTTTGCAGTAATGACGTCAATTTTGTAGATGCCCCGCCTCTTCTAGCCGGTGCCAGTCCGGAAGTTCGAAAACGTGCCTACCGAGTTTTATTGGACGTAATGCGTCAAGGTCTAGCACTGGATCCAGAAGTTCTTGAACCAGCTGAGCAGGAAACTCTGCGCAGCAGATCTCTCAATACGCTTCGATCACCCTGGGGGCTCGGTAGAGAAGAGCAGATGCGTGCTGCACGCTACCTGCTGGAGTTCCCCCCCGCACGGCGGGAAAATTCGCTAGCTGATGAAGACAAATTATTGCGAGCAGGTTTTCTCTCAGGCCTTGGACGTAATTTACGCAAGCCCGATTTGTGGGAGAGTTCAGAGGCACGAACTCTTAAACGTCCCGACTATCAAAATCTATTGAGTTGCATGTTGCAAGTCGCAGGCAAAGCTGGCCTTGTTGCACAAGTTTCTACACCTTTCGGAACGGCACCTGGTTGGCAACTCAAAAATGCTTGTATTGAATTTCATCTTGGCGAAGGCAAGTCTGAGCGTGGCGGCATGGACAACGCTTTTTTCCGCTCGTTGTACCTAAACCTGTCTCAGGCGATTTCATCCGACTTTCACTATTTTGGTTTTGAAGCGAGAGAGCACACAGCACAGGTCGATAAAAACCGGCGTGAGGCTCGCGAAATGCGCTTTCGCTATGGCTCAGAAGACAAGAAGAAAATCGCTGAAAACGCTAAAAAATTGAACGAACTGGGAGAGCATCAGCGATTCTTGCCAGTTCTCTTTTGCTCTCCCACCATGGAGCTTGGCGTCGATATCTCAGCCTTGAACACGGTTTACTTGCGAAACATGCCTCCAACGCCAGCCAATTATGCGCAGCGGAGCGGTCGTGCAGGAAGAAGTGGCATGCCCGCTTTGGTACTGACCTACTGTGCTGCACGCAGTCCACACGACCAATACTTTTTTTCAGATCCTCCGGGCATGGTTCACGGTGAAGTCCGAGCTCCCACCTTAGATCTTGGCAATGAAGAGTTAGTGCGAAGTCATTTGCAAGCTGTTTGGCTAGCTTGCACCAACACACCAATCAGCGCTGCAATCTCGGATGTCGTTGAGCCCAACGAAGAGAAAGACTTGCCTCTTTATTCAGCGGTGAGTGAGTCGCTATCCAAGCCAGAAATCGCACCACTTGCTTCTGAGCGAATCAAAAAGGTTCTTGCCCTATTACAAGTTGAGCTCAATCCCGAAGACGCTCCATGGTTTCAGGGAACTGATGTTTTGACAAAAGATATCACTGATTTGGCGCTCAACCGCTTCAATGATGCCTTCGACCGTTGGCGGGAACTTTTCCGAAGTGCCGCTAGACAACGCGACCAGTCACGCCGAACAATGGACACTCACAACTTGCCTCAACGTGAGCGAGATGCAGCACGATCATTACACGCTCAAGCTATAGACCAACTAAACCTTCTACAACGCGGCTCAGACAGTTCTGCAAGCGATTTTTATACTTATCGTTACCTTGCAACAGAGGCATTCCTACCTGGCTATAACTTCCCACGCTTGCCTTTAACTGCCTTTATTCCTGGTAGCGGTGACCGCAACACCAAAGGTGCCTATCTACAGCGCCCTCGGTTTTTAGCCCTTTCCGAATTCGGACCAAGAAGTCTTGTTTATCACGAAGGTCGGGCATACAGGGTTACTGCTGCACAATTATCGACACGCGGTGAATCGGCAGCTGGCAACATGCTCAATACGGATACAGCTACAATTTGCCGTAGTTGCGGTGGTGCTCATTTCCACTCCGATCCAGCAGATCGTGGCCGAAGCCATTGCTGGGCGTGCGAGGCTCCACTAACAGACAACGCAGACATAGTTTTGAATTTATACCGTATCGAAAATGTTCGCACTTCACCAGCAGAGCGTATTACGGTAAACGATGAAGAACGGCAGCACCAAGGATTTGATCTTCAAACAATTTTCAGATGGGCTCGACGCGAAAGTGGCTATCCAGACGTTCGAACAGTCAGAGCTGAAGATTCAGAGGGAGCAATCGCCACTCTTCGTTATGGTCCAGGTGCGGAGATCAGCAGACTGAACAAAGGATTGCGTCGCCGTGTGAACCAGACTCAACAAGGCTTTGCTGTGAACCCCTTGAATGGCAATTGGGCCAAGATGGACGAGGATGATGGCGCGGAACCGGATCCAACGCGAATTTCCAACCAGTTGATTGTTCCTTGGGTTATGGATCGAAAGAACGCGCTGCTGCTTCAGCTTTCGGATGAAGGCGCACCTGAAATAACCGTTGCAACAGTGCAATATGCATTGAAACGCGGCATCGAGTCTGTCTACCAATTAGAAGAATCAGAACTACTGGCTGAACCATTGCCAGATCGTAAGAATCGATGCGGTGTGCTTTTTTACGAAGCCACTGAAGGCGGTGCTGGTGTATTAACAAGACTTGTGCATGACGAGGAAGCTTTGGCGATTGTTGCGTATGCAGCTTTAAAAGTACTTCATTTTGATCTCCCAGCATACGGCGAGCCTCTTCCTGCCGCAGATCAATTGAATGACGTGAAAGGAACAAAATGTGTGGCTGGCTGCTATCGCTGCGTATTGTCTTACTACAATCAGCCCGATCACTTGGTTATAGATAGACGCGACAATGCAGCACGTACTTTGTTACTACGTCTGGCGGGTGTCAAAACGCAACTGCTTGCGGCAACTGATAACGGGTCTCAAACCAATCAACAAAGACCATCTAGTTATAAGCAAGAATCTCCGCTGGCTGACTTTCCTGAAACTTTAATGGGATTCAATGCAGCGAAGTTTGGACTTCCCGCGCCAAGTGAAACTGGCGCAACTTTGGCGGAAGTAGCCACTATTGCGCTTTGGAGAAGTAAAAGAATTGCACTAGTCTTGGAGGGCGTATCGCCCAACCAATTGATCGATCGAGGCTTGGAGGTCGTTCTGTGGCCACTATCGCCTTCGGGACAAGAAGCAGCTGTCAATAGGCTAACAAGTCTTCTTAACTGAGAAAATAATTTATGAGCGCAGTTATATCTGATTTTGGAAACGCCATCTTCCCACCGGGTGCTTTGGTACGAGCACGGGGGCGTGAGTGGATAGTCATGCCAGGCAGCAACACTGATCGCCTTCGTCTCCGCCCTTTGTCCGGTAGTGAGGCCGACGTCACGGTGGTGTCTCCTGCCTTAGAAGCCACGTTTGATCCGATAGTGCCAGCTACCTTTCCAACGCCCACAGTCAAGCAAGCTGCAAATCACGAAGAAGCACTCCTTTTACGCGATGCCCTGCTAATGTCACTTCGAAGAGGTGCTGGACCATTCCGAAGTTTTGGCAACTTAGCATTTCAACCCCGCGCTTATCAGTTAGTTCCGCTCCTAATGGCACTTAAACAGGACGTCATACGTCTCTTAATTGCAGACGACGTTGGTATTGGCAAAACCATTGAAGCTGGAATGATCGCGCGAGAGCTTCTCGATCGGGGCGAAATTCGACGATTTGCTGTTCTTTGTCCGCCACACCTTGTTGAGCAATGGATCCAAGAGCTCGATGATCGATTTCATATCAAAGCCGTAGCTGTCACTGCGACTAGTGCAGCTCGACTTGAGCGAGGCCTGCCAGTTACCGACAACATTTTTACAGTTCACCCACACACGGTTGTCAGTCTCGACTACATCAAGAGCGACCGCCGGAGAGGTGACTTTGCAAGTCGTTGCCCTGAGTTGGTGATTGTGGACGAGGCTCATACCTGCGCAGGTAGCGGTGGTGGGCGTCATCAACGTCACGATTTATTACGACTACTTGCAACAGACGATCAACGGCATATGTTATTTTTAACAGCCACTCCTCACTCTGGTGACGAAGACAGTTTTCACAGTCTGCTTGGCCTACTTCACATTGATTTCCAACAACTGGGTAGCGTGACAGGCACAGCCCGTGATGAATTGCGCAGACGCTTATCGGTTCACTTCGTTCAGCGTAGACGCCAAGATATCAACGAGTGGAACGATGAGGGTGTTTTTCCACGGCGCGAAACAACCGACCTTCCATACAGCTTGAGCGGTGGGTGGGGTGTCTTCTTTGACGCTGTGTTGGACTATTGCTCAGAAGTTGTCGAACGTGCAGGAACCGACCAACGCCGCCAAAGATTGAATTTCTGGGGCACTTTAGCATTGATGCGTAGTGCGGCAAGTAGTCCAGCCGCAGCATTGCAATCACTTCGAACCCGCATGGCAACGCAAGTAACGGATGCCGATGAGGACGTTTTGCGTGAGCGGGTTTTTGATGGTGCAGAAGATTCCATGGTCGACGATGACGCTGAACTACCTTCCGACAATGCAGATCCAGGTCTTAAGAACCTTATAGATCAAGCACAAACACTTGCGGGTGAAGGGGGTGACCCCAAACTCACCGCTTTGCGCAACCATTTAGAAAAAGAGCTCCTTAACAAGGGCTTTGCTCCAGTTGTTTTTTGCCGCTATATAGCAACAGCTCACTACCTCCACCAACACCTGAAAAGTAGATTCCCGGGTATAACCGTGGGAGTGGTTACAGGTGAATTAGCACCTGAGGAGCGTAAAGCTTTGGTTACAGAACTCGGCGGGGCCGATCGACCTATGCTAATTGCGACAGATTGCATGTCTGAAGGTATCAATTTACAAGAACATTTCAATGCTGTAGTTCATTACGACTTGAGCTGGAATCCAACCCGTCACGAGCAACGCGAAGGTCGCGTCGATCGTTTTGGCCAAGAACGTCGTGTTGTGCGTGCCACGCTGATGTACGGGCAGAACAATCCTGTTGATGCAGTTGTTTTGAAGGTCATATTGCGCAAGGCCAAAAAGATCCGTGAAGAGCTAGGCGTTCCTGTCCCGTTGCCAGACAATGACCACTCACTAACTCAAGCACTTATGCAAGCAGTGCTCGGTGGTCAGCGCGGTCGTCAAAAGCAGGCAACTTTTGACTTTGATGATCTTCCAGCCTTTCAGCAACTTGATATCGCTTGGACGGATATAGCTGAACGTGCAAAGAAAAACCGTACCGTCTTTGCTCAAAATCGAATCAAACCAGAAGACGTTCTGCCCGAATGGAAAAAAATGCAAGCAGCTTTGGGTAACTCCGATGATGTGCAGCGATTTACGCAGCGAGCGCTTCGTCGTTTGGGCAGTACTTTGGAGGCTAGGAGTCAAACAGGAAACAAGGGATACCGCGCACCGCTAGAAAATCTACCTGAAGACTTACGCGAGCGATTGTTAGCTGAAGATATTAGTGGAACTGTCGGGTTGAGCTTTACAGTACCGGCCCCAGTGGGTACACGATTCGTCCATCGTAGCCATCCGTTGGTGAGCACGTTAGCCGAAGGCTTGCTGGAACGAACTCTGGCAGATGCGGGTCTTGAACAAGAACGCAATATTACCGATCCTGCCATGCTCGGACGAACTGGTTGCTGGGTAAGCACAACGGTGCAATCTCAAACCACTGTCCTAATGCTTCGACTTCGCCATCAGTTGAGCAGTGCTGATGCTCGAGGCGGCGACACACTATTAGTCGAGGAAGCCGTTGCTGTCGCATTACGGTCAGTCGATGGTGGCAAGCGTTTTGAAATACTATCTGGAGATGAGCCGCTCCAATGGCTCACCGCGCCACCAGCCGAGACCATTGATGACCGCACACGAGAGGCACGGGTATCGGGCGCTTTAGCTCAGCAAGACCAATGGATGCCAGTTGTTGAAACTTTTGCCCACGAGCGCTCTGAAATATTGCTTGCAGACCATAGAAGAGTCCGAGAAGCGTCTAGATCTAAAGGCCGCTACGAAGTCACTCCTTTGTTGCCAGTAGATGTGATTGGCGTGTTTGTCTTACTTCCGGCTTTAGGTCTTTGAATCGTAATGTCTAAAACATCTACTCTATTGCACGTCGACACCCTCAGTATTGAGGGTGGGTTATTTACCGCAGAATGGCTTACAAAAGTAGCTTCTCAGCAAGCGGCTATGCAAACTGACACAGACTATGGCGTTCGCGCAGGTTTTAACTTGCGAGAAGAAATCGGCTTCGCTTGGCGATCTGCCCAAACACTATGGCGTCAATTTGACCAAGCACGCTTGCAACCCAATGCGGATGCTTGGGGCATCAGCCAACACTTTGCGACCGAACTTTTACGGCAGTGCTTTGCCTTCAATTTGACCAAGCAGACTTCGCCAATCGTTATTGCCGAACGCAACTTTCCGTTGCAATTTAGTGCTTTGAATGGCCATGTTCCTATTGTTATATCTCCACACGATGAAGTTAAAGCGCTTGATACAGCACATGACCGTTTGGGCGACAACTCGGGTGAGCGTGTCAGAAAGCGCAGCGCATTTGGTTTGTTACAAGAAAGTCTTAATGCCATGCCCGACGCCCTTTGGGGTGTTGCCACCAATGGCTTGCAGCTGCGAATTGCCCGAGACAACGCGAGCTTAACGCGGCCAGCATGGGTCGAGGTCGACTTGGAGCGTTTATTTGCAGAGGAGCGATATGCTGATTTTTCAATCATGTGGTTGCTCTTACACGCTTCACGTTTTGGCTCTGCGGGAAGTATTTCTGCGGATTGTGCATTGGAACAATGGCGTAACGCATGTCGTGAACGAGGCACGCGCGCACGTGAAACTTTACGTGGTGGTGTTGAAGCAGCCTTACTAGAACTTGGGCAAGGCTTTGTTAGTCATCCGGCCAATACGGCACTTCGAGATGCCTTGGCCAAAGGAACTTTAAGTTCGCATGAATACTTACGCGAATTACTTCGTCTAGTCTATCGGCAGATTTTTCTGCTCACAGTAGAAGAGCGTGAAATTCTTCACCGCAGTGATGCAGACCCAGTTGCAGTTGGACTATACGCAGAGGGATACAGTTTGCGTCAATTGCGTGAACGCGCAATTCGTCGCAGTGCTCATGACCGACATGGTGACCTTTGGCAAGCTTTGAAGCAGGTTTGGATTGGTTTAGGGATAGGTGAGCCACTATTGGCTCTACCCCCCTTAGGTGGCTTATTTGAATCAAGTCAGTGCCCATCGCTTGATGTATGCAAACTTGAAAATAGATTCTTACTTTCTGCAGTATTTCACTTAGCCTGGTTTCGTACCGAGGCTAATGCGCCATTAACTCGAGTTAACTGGCGCGATATGGGACCCGAGGAGTTAGGTAGCATCTACGAAAGTTTGCTTGAGTTGGTGCCCATGCTAAGCAATGAGCACAGGCAGTTTAGCTTTCACACTGGGGCTGCAACCAGGGGTAATGCTCGCAAAACTTCGGGAAGTTACTACACGCACGACTCCCTAGTTCAAGTTCAACTTGAGTCTGCTCTCGAGCCTGTCATTGCCAGCACACTTGAATCGCACCCAATTGGGCAGGATGCTGTAAATGCGCTTTTGGCGATCAGCGTTATTGATCCAGCTTGCGGGAGTGGACATTTTTTATTGGCCGCTGCTCGACGTATCGCAGGACATTTGGCTCGCGTACGAGCACAAATGCGAGATTCTCATTTGGGTAATAGCGGTCAACCAACACCCGAAGACTATCGGCATGCACTAAGAGATGTAGTGACCCACTGTGTCTATGGCGTTGACATGAATCCAATGGCCTTGGAACTTGCTCGGATGGCATTGTGGCTAGAGGGTTACACGCCCGACGCTCCGCTTGGATTCATTGATCACCACTTTTTGCTTGGTAACGGGCTATTGGGTGTGATGGATCCCAAAATGATATTGGATGGCGTTCCTGACGCAGCCTTTAATGCCTTGACAGGTGATGACGCAGCACTTTGTCGTGACTTGAAGAGACGCAACAGAACTGAGCGTAATGGATTGTTACGTATGCGAGAAGCCGAAAGGTTAAGTCAAAGCCTGCAATCCATGGATTTATTTGCAACAGCCCTACCTTTACAAGAATTAGATACATTACCAGACGAAACATTAGCGGAAATCGCTACTAAGCGCCAAGTCTATGAACGCTTGCAAAAAGTCTCAGAAGCAGATGGCCTGAACCTTGCACTGAACTTGTACTGTGCTTCTTATTTGTTGCCCAAACATGGTACTGAAACAGATACCGATGTGCCGACAACACAAGATGTGATGAATGCGTTATTGGGTCAACTCGTGCCACAGAGAAAGAAACTAGCCGCATCCAACCTGGCCAAACGCGTTCCACTTCTGCACTGGAGACTCGGCTTTGCTCAAGTGTTTGCGCGCGGGGGTTTTTCTGTGATTTTGGCTAACCCGCCATGGGAGCGCATGAAACTTCAAGAAGAGGAGTATTTTGCAGAGCGAGCACCAGCAGTTGCAGAGGCAAGGAATAAAGCTGAGCGTGAGCGTGCAATTCAAGCTTTGGGCCTTGCGCCCACAGGTAGCCCTGAACGCCGTATCTTTGACGACTTCAACGCTGCAAAGCAAATTGCTGAAGCCGGTAGTGTATTTTGTCATGGACCGAGGTATCCACTGACAGGTACTGGCGATGTGAATACCTACGCACTCTTTGCGGAAACAGCCTTGCAGATATTGCACCCACTAGGACGCGCTGGTTTGGTTTTGCCGAGTGGAATTGCAACTGATGATTCGACCAGTGCATTTTTTGGTGAGATCAGCAAGGGCCGTATCGTTCAATTGGTAGATTTTGAGAATAAAGAGGGTTTGTTTTCTGCGGTGCATCGAAGCTTTAAATTCTGTTTGCTAACAATTGGGGATGCAGTTGAAGCTCAATTTGCATTTTTCTTATTAAATACTGATCAATTCAGAGACACGCGCCGTACATTCACATTGTCGGCAGACGATATTAAGAAATTGAACCCTAATACCCGCACTTGTCCTGTATTTCGTAGTATGAGAGATGCGTTGATAACGCGTGGCATTTACGACCGGACCAAAGTACTTTGGGACGAAAATAAACCTGACGGAAATCCGTGGGGAATAAAATTCATGACTATGTTTCATATGTCTGCGGATAGTGCGCTGTTTCATGATTATCGAGAAAAAAATAAATTAAAAGATCCGGTGCCTTTGTACGAGGCAAAAATGGTTGATTTATTCGATCACAGATTTGCTACTTATGCAGGGCGCGGAGACGATCGAGGAAATCGTGTACTACCACCTTCAAGTGATATTCAGCATCAAGATCCAAGCTATACAACTGAACCATTTTATTGGGTTGATAGAGGAGAAGTTGATATTCGACTTAATCGGGTATGGGATCGAGAATGGCTTATTGGCTTTAACAACGTTACAACTACGGTAACTGAGCGAACCTTTGTGGCATCATTGTTTCCTAGAGGGGGTGTTGGAAATAGCATGCCACTAATTCTTCCTGTTGGTTTAGATGATTTGGGTTTGATATTAGCTTTTTATGGCAACCTAGCTTCATTACCGTTTGATTATGTGGCTCGTCAGAAAGTCGGCAGATTAAATATTAATTTTTTTATAGTTAAACAGCTGCCTGTATTATCGCCATCCACATATGACGAAGAATTATTGAAATTTATTGTCCCTAGAGTCTTGGAATTAACCTATACATCCACAGATCTTGATCCTTTGTATCGAGATCTCATAGCCCAGAATTCGGAATGGGATAAAAGAATCTCTTCAGATCGAGGGCGGCCTTGGAGATGGGATGAAAATAGACGAGCTGTTTTGCGAGCACAGTTGGATGCAGCTTATGCCAGGTTATACGGGTTGACGAGGGAGGAATTAAGTTATGTTTTAGATCCAAGCGACGTTATGGGGGATGAATATCCGAGTGAAACATTTCGAGTGCTTAAGGAAAAAGAATTTCGACTTTATGGTGAGTATCGAACCCGACGACTTGTACTTGAAGCCTGGGACAAATTGGAGCATGGGGAGCTATGAACGCAGCTACTGGCATCATCGGACCCTCAATGACAATGCTAGAAAGCCATGCAATCCGAAAGGCCGCACGCGATGCGGGTTTTGATATTTTGATTGAACTTGGGGGCTCTGTAATTGGCGAAAGCAGTCACGCCCCAATTAAATGCGCTATTGGAATGTCAAACAACATCGGATTCACTGTTGCCTTGTCTATGGCCAATGTAGTTCACGCACTTGAGTCCGATATCGGCCAAGCTTCCAAACCAGCTGAGCTACCTAGTTTGTCGTTCGACTTGGTCGGTGCCTTTGAAACCCCAGATTTTTCCAAGCTTGAAAACCTACTTAAGAGGGCATGGTTACTATCACGTACTCTGCCCAACGCACTGATTGACCGCTTTGAGAAGGCGCTGTCTGAAGTCAGCTCTACAGAACGTGAAGCAACAGTTAGGCAGCGAGTTGGTCAAAACCTGTTTCGCGAAGGTTTGCTAGCTCTTTGGGGTAATTGTTGTGCCATCACAGGCCTAGATACCCCTGAGCTTTTACGTGCAAGCCACGCGAAGCCGTGGTCAGATAGCTCAGACATTGAACGCCTGGATGTTTTCAACGGATTGTTATTAGCAGCTCACTGGGATGCTGCTTTTGATTCAGGCCTAATTACCATCACAACAAGCGGACATGTTTTATCTAGTGCTGCACTTTCTGCTTCAACTCGTGAGGTTCTAAGGATGTCTGAAGATATTTGTATACGGCTTCAACCACAACATGAACCGTACTTGGCTTGGCATCGTGAGCGAGTGTTCAAGCAGCAGTAATCGTAAGCTACTGAAGTTCTATCAATCGTAAGCATCCGACCCGTACCGTGTTGCAAACCCGCTAGTTTTATGCCGTTTCAGTTTCACTTTCCACTTGAGCGTGTTTCTCAAGCTTCACGTTCCATGGCAGCAGTTCACTGATCTGATTCA
>Ga0105053_10005470_pt1 | contig 18030 bp, 17 predicted proteins | sample BON01_FD_78093 | JGI IMG/M metagenome (GOLD analysis project Ga0105053, IMG submission 78093) | Freshwater microbial communities from Lake Bonney liftoff mats and glacier meltwater in Antarctica - BON-01 | ecosystem: Environmental > Aquatic > Freshwater > Ice > Glacier meltwater | place: Lake...
ATCCGAAAAGGACAATTCGACGCCAATGGCCTCACCGCCTTCCAGCAGTTTACCACGCTCGCAGTATAATCTTGTCCAGGGCCCGGCCACCTTCGGCTTCGTGAAAAGTTTGCGACACAACCACTGTCGCAAAGACAGATTGACAGATTCGCTGGACAGCTTTAGAAAAAATGGAACGTTCCAAACGGGTGTTTGCAGATTGAAAGCGCAATATATCAGAGATGCCGGTCCGCGCCGCCAATAGGTAAAGAAGGAGACGCTCATGACCAAATCAAGACTAAGGTGTTCTTCGGCGTCGGACTATAAGTGCCGTACTCTCACACTGCCCTGCATTATTTCCACGAAGCCCTTGGGCCCCGTGCGCCTCGCACAGAGCAGCATTTGCAAATTTTCTGGCCAGAACAAACCCGCAATCACCTGATCCTTGTGGCTCCTTAGCCTGACGCCAAAAATATAAATCTGAAGGACAAAGCTATGGTGACGCAACGGGTTTCCCAAGACATCCTTGATGCCCTGACAGACGTTGACATGCCCCGACTTGGTGCCGAACCGGAGCTATCCGAGAGCATTCGGATGGGCGCACACACAGTGCCTGTTCACCGCAGCGGCTGTGTCGTGATGGGCAGTGGCGCTGCGGGGTTACGGGCAGCGGTGGAACTGAAGCGTCGGGGCGGCAATGTGACGGTGATCAGCCAAAGCGCCTGGGGTGGCACGTCGGCCTGTTCCGGGTCTGACAAGCAAACGATCCATACATCAAATACCGCAGATCAGGGTGACAACTTCAAGGACATGGCCCGCGCAATTCGTGCCGGTGGGGCGATGGACGAAGACACTGCCTATATCGAGGCCGTGGGGTCGGTCCGCGCCATGGCATCACTGCAATTTCTGGGTCTGCCCTTGCCGCAAGACCCGCTTGGCGGCACCCTGCGTTACCAGACTGACCATGATGATGTGGGCCGCGCCACCAGTTGTGGGCCGCGCACTTCGCGTCTGATGGTCAAGGTTCTGGCTGCCGAGGCGATCCGGCTGGGGATACCCTTGTTCAACCAAACGACTGCGGTGCGGATCATGACGGCGGGCGCGCAGGCCCGTGTTGTGGGGGTGCTGGCCATTCGCCCCAAGGCGCAGACCGACGCGAACCCTTTGGGCCTGGTGTTTTTCCAATGCGCGGCCTTGGTGATCGCGGCGGGTGGGCCGGGCGAGTTATACCGTGACAGCGTGTTTCCGAATGCTTGTTTCGGCAGCCTTGGTCTGGCGTTGGAGGCCGGGCTTGATCTTGTAAATCTGACCGAAAGCCAATTTGGCATCGGCACAAGGCGCGAGGGGTTTCCGTGGAACCTGTCGGGCACCTATGTGCAGTCGATGCCGCATATCTATTCGGTGGACGGCGCGGGCGCGGAACATCACTTTTTGGCCGACTATTACCGCAGCACGCAGGAGATGGCGTCGAACGTGTTCCGCAAGGGCTATCAATGGCCCTTCCATGCCAGCCGGATGCTGGATTTCGGCTCCAGCCTTGTGGACCTTGCGATCTGGCGTGAAGGGCAGGCGGGGCGGCGGGTTTTCATGGATTTCAACCGCAATCCGGTAGCCTTGGATCAGGCTTTCAGCCTTGACCGGCTGGACCCGGATGTCAGCGCCTATCTGCAAAAGTCGGGCGCGGTACAGACCCTGCCCATCGACCGTCTGCGGCACATGAACCCGCTGTCGATCGAGCTTTATCGCCGCTACAAGGTTGATATCGCAGCTGAACCCTTGGAATTTGCGGTGAACAACCAGCATATGAACGGCGGGATTGCCGTGGATGGCTGGGGGCGCAGTTCCGTGGCTGGCATCTATGCAGTGGGCGAGGCTGCGGGCACCCATGGCGTGACGCGCCCCGGAGGGGCTGCGCTGAACGCGGGGCAGGTGTTTGGCACGCGGGTGGCCGAACATATTGCAGCCAGCGGTGTGGCGGAGGCGCCGCCTGTGACGGAACCTGCGGCGGCGTTGCGCGATGCCGTAGAGCGGGTGGGCTCGGTGGTGCGCGCCAACAGCCCGATCACCCTGCGTGCCCTGCGCGATGAAATTCAGGCCAGGATGAGCGACAGCGCCGGTATCTTTTGCACCGCCGATGCGGTGGCGCGCGCATTGCAGGACGCGCGTGCGCTGAATGCACGGATTGCCCGCGAGGGGATCGCGCCTGCGCGAGCGTCTGAAACGGCGCGCGTTATTCAGTGGCAACAAATGGCGCTGGCGTCCGAGGCGGTGCTGGCGGCGCTCGATCATTACATCCGCCAAGGTGGCGGCAGTCGCGGTGCGCGCGCGATCTGTGATCCGGCAGGGGACGCCTTGCCGATGGCCCGGACCGGCCCCCTGCAAGCCTACCGTTTCCGCAATGAAAACCCGCGCGACCGGCAAGAGCAACTCGTTGTACGGTTTCAGGCGGGGGCGATGCACGTCACCGTGCGCCCAGTTCGCAGCTTTGACGACGCTGCAAAACCCTTCTTTGAACGCGACTGGCCAGCATGGTTGAACGGCGCGATCTTTGATCTGGAGGTGGCCCAATCGTGATTGACTTCAAAAGCCTGAATACAGTCGCTGTGGGCGAGGCGATGGTGGAGTTGGCCCCGGTCGGGGGTGGGCACTACCTTCGCGGCTATGCCGGCGACACGTTCAACACCGCCTGGCATATGGCGCAGGCCCTGGTCGGGCGCGTTCGGGTCGGCTTTGTCAGCCGCGTGGGACAAGACGCGCTGTCGGATGCGTTTGTGGCCGAGTTGATCGCGGATGGCGTGGATGTGTCGGGCATCGGGCGCGAGCCTGCGCGCAGCATGGGGCTCTACCTGATTGGGCTGGACGGGGTCGAGCGCAGCTTTCACTACTGGCGCAGCACATCTGCCGCGCGTTTGCTTGCCAGCGACCCCGCCGCGCTGACGGCGTCTCTGACGGGGCCGGGTTGATCCACTTGTCGGGGATCACCGTTGCCATTCTGGCGCCCGACGATCGCGCAAAGCTGATCGCGGCCCTGAATGTGGCGCGTGCGGCGGGGGCAAAGGTGTCGTTCGACCCCAATATCCGCCCCAGACTGTGGTCTTCGCCCGATGAGATCCGCGAGACCATTCCGCGCTTTCTGGCAGTCACCGACATGGCCTTGCCCAGCTTTGACGATGAGATGGCCATTTGGGCCGACCCTTCGCCCGCTGCCACCCTTGCCCGGTATGCGGCAGCGGGGGTTGCTGAGGTTGTGGTCAAGAACGGGGCGGGGTCGGTGGCCGTGCTGTCGGATGGATTGATCACGCATTGCCCAAACGCCCGAGGCTGCGGGCATTGTTGACACGACCGGGGCGGGGGATGCGTTCAACGCAGGCTACCTTGCGGCGCGATTGTTGGGACATGCGCCCGTTCAGGCGGTTGCCAGCGGTCAGGCATTTGCGCGGCAGGTCATCCAACACTTTGGCGCAAGGATACCGAAACCCTCAATCCCCGCTGTTGGCCGCCCCACCCCCTGAACGCGCAGCGCCGCTGGATTGCCGGATCGACAGGCTGACAGGCATCCGCGTCTCTGGCATTGGTGCCGTGCCGTTCTCGACCCATTCCAGCACGGTTCTGGCCGCCGCAGCGCCGATCCCTGCGATGTCGCAGTGAACCGAGGACAAACTGGGATAGGTGTGGGCCGCATCCTCGATATCGTCAAAGCCGACGATCAGGAAATCTTCACCGACGCGCCAGCCGCTTTCGTGAAAGCCCGACAGCATCCCCATCGCCACAAGATCGTTGAAGCAGACTGCCGCGTCGACATCGGGATGGTCACGCTGCATAGCCTTGGCCGCGTTGCGCCCGAATTCCTGACTGGGCCGTCCTGCGATGATCACGGGTGCCGCACCCTGCTGTGCCAGCGCCTCAAGATAACCAGCCTTGCGTTCTTCGGTCACAGCCCGGCCTTCCAACCCCCCGACAAAGGCGATCCTGCGCGCGCCCGCGTTGATCAGGGCTTGGGTCGCAAGGCGGCTTCCCTCCAGATAATCGGGCGCAATAAAGGGGAAGATATCCAGCCGGTCATCAACCCGCCGCAGCATCTGCATTGTCGGGATACCCCCGCGCGCAAGAGCGTCGAACGTGGCCTGCGTGTCGCCGTAAGCCGGGCAGATGATCAGCGCCGACACCCCGTGTTCGATCATCGAGCCGACAACCTGATCTTGCAGTTCTGCACTCTCATCGGTGTTCGCGATGACGGTGGCATAGCCACGCGCGGCCAGCGCCATCTGCAACGAGGTGGCGAATTCGGTAAAGAACGGGTTGCGCAGGTCATTGATCACCAGCCCGATAAGCCCCGCATTCGACATCCGCATATTGGCCGCGGCGCGGTTGTAGACATAGCCGATCTGGGCCATGGCGTCGCGCACCTGCACCCGGGTTTCCTCGCGCACCGACGGGCTGTTTTGCAACACAAGGCTGACGGTCGATTTCGACACCCCCGCCTCGCGCGCCACGTCGATGATGGTCGGCCTGCGGCTTGTAGTCATGACGTGTCACCTTTCGACATTGCACCGCCTTGGGCGAGCCCCTCAGACCGGCAGATCAAAGCACAGGATGCCATCCTTGCCCCCCACCGCAGCCGCCACGAGTTTTGCACCCAGACGCTGATGGTCGGGGTGGTCCTGATAGGCCTGAAGCGCTTCCCAATCAGTAAAATCCGCTACAAAGCCGTGCTTATGGCCACGCTCCATCTTCTCGGGGCTTTCACTTCGTCCCGATGTGATGGACAAAATGCCGGGAAGCTGGCTTTGAATGGCTCGCAATTCAGTGAAAAGCGCTGTGATTGCGGCGTCATCAACCTCGCGGCGGAATTTGATAAGAACGATGTGACGGATCATGTGAATGCCATCCCGTTGTCAGATTTGATCATGTCTGCTCCTTTTTCGCCAATCATGATGGCGGCTGCGTTGGTGTTTGAAGAGATGACGGTTGGCATGATTGCATTGTCAACGATGCGCAGACCGTCAATCCCGTTAAAGCGAAGGCGAATATCCACGACTGCGCCGTCATCCGGCCCCATGCGGCAGGTTCCGACGCAGTGGTGCGAGGTTTTTGAATGCTGGCAAATGAAATTGAAATAATCCGTGTCGGTTTTCACATCCGGGCCGGGCAACCTCTCCGCCAGAATGTATTTCGCCAAAGGTCCCTGGGCGCAAATCTCTTGCGTCAGTTTCAGGCCGCGGATCGTCATTTCACGGTCCAGGGGATCGGCAAGATAATTCGGATCGATCAGCGGGGCGTGGGCCGGATCGCTACTTTGCAGGCGCACCGTCCCGCGCGAACGGGGCCGAAGATAGCACGCATTCAGCGTGATGCCACCTTGCGGCATCGCCGCCACGCCATGTTCAATCCCGGTGCCCAAACCAAGGTGAAGCTGAATATCGGGCGAGCGGGCATCGGGGTCGGCATACCAAAAGCCCCCGGTTTCAAAGAGCGATGACGCCACCGGCCCCTTGCGGCCCAAGAGATATTGCAGCCCGGCGAGTGCCGCCCAATGCGGCTTGCCGTAGCGGTCATAACTGTAGGGGCCGGAGAGTTCGCTGATGCAATAAAGATCAAGGTGGTCTTGCAGGTTCGCGCCGATCTGGGGTTGAGCGAAAACCACGTCGATTCCAAGTGCGGTCAGATGATCGGCCGGGCCTATGCCCGACAGTTGCAACAGACGCGGCGATCCGATGGCCCCCGATGACAAGATTACTTCAGAATTGGCGGTCAGACGCGTGCCGTCGATCATCTCGACCCCCGTTGCCCGGTTGTTCTTGAAGATCAGCCTCCGCACCTGCGCGCCAAGTTTCACGGTCAGGTTCTTGCGACTGCGGTTGGGCGCAAGAAAAGCCATTGCTGCTGAAGACCGGCGATAGTTCTTCTGGGTTAACTGGTAATAGCAGACGCCGTCTTGGGTCTCGGCGTTGATATCCATGTTGCGCGGGATGCCCAAGGCGGCGGCAGCCTCGAAATACGCCTCGCAGATCGGCAGGGGCGCGCGGGGTTGGCTGACACCCAGTGGGCCGTCCTTGCCATGAAAATGGTTGTCATAGGTGTCATTGCCTTCGGATTTGCGGAAATAGGGCAGAACATCGTCATATCCCCAGCCCGTGCACCCCATCTGGCGCCAGTCGTCGTAATCCTGCGCATTGCCCCGGGTGTAGATCTGCGCGTTGATGGCAGAGCCGCCGCCGATAACCTTTGCCTGGGTATAGCGGAACACCTTCCCCTGCATGTGCCGCTGCGGAACGGTATCCCAGCCCCAGGACCCGATACCCTTGGTCATCTTCGCAAACCCTGCGGGCAGGTGATAGAACGGATGGCGGTCACTTCCGCCCGCCTCCAGCAGCAAAACGGATGCGGCGGGGACTTCGGACAGCCGCGCCGCCAGAACCGAGCCAGCCGATCCGCCGCCGATGATGATGAAGTCGTAGCCTTCGGCCATATGGCCCCCTCCTGCGTGCGTCATGTCCGTATGGTCTGTCCGATATGCCGGGCTGCGCGAATGGCAATGCCCGCCACGGTCAGCGCCGGATTAACCGCCGCCGATGTGGGCAGAACCGAGGCATCGGTGATGAAAAGGTTCGGGTGGTCATGGCTGCGGCAAAACGTATCCACGACGCTTGCCGCCGGATCACGCCCCATTCGCGCGGTGCCGCACTGATGCGACGGCGTACGCCGGTCAAACGCGCGCGACAGCACAACCGGATAGCCTGCGCCGCGTAACAGCGTTTTCAGCCGAGCCACAAGCGCCAGATGCGCGTCCCAGTTGGATCGTTTCCAATCCAGCACGATCTGCCCATTCCGCAGGGTAACGCGGCTTTCCGGATTAGGCAGGTCTTCGGACATGGCATAAATATCGACGGACCGGCGGGCAACCCAATCGGCAATCGTGCCCGGCAATCCGGAGGACGCTTGTAAAATGGCACCCGAGATCTTGCCCAGCATCTGGATATTGCCCAAAGGCTCGCCCCTCGGCCCGCCTGTCAGATAGAAATCATTCACCATCAGCGTCTTTTGATAGATTGAGCGATTGCGCCGAAACGGGTGCAGCGCCAGCACCGCCGAGCAATTGTGGTTCATGAAATTGCGCCCGACCTGATCCGATCCATTGGCCAGACCCGTGGGATAGTCCGCATTGGCCGACGCCAGCAACAGCGCCGCTGACTGAATGGCCCCCGCCGCCAAAACGACCGTAGGTGCGGTTACAAACTCGCCTGAGGCGAGTTCAACACCGGAAATGGTGCCATTCTTGCCCGTGATCAGGCGTTTGACCAAGGCATTGGTGCGCAGGCTGACAGTGTCATGCTGCAATGCGGACTTCAGGGCCGTACTTTCCGCATCCATCTTGCCGCCGTTGGTGTCGGGAAACGCATCCCATGGCGTCTTTGCCCGCGACAGCCAGCGTTCAATATCGACCCCCAGCGGCAGCGATGACGGGTGCAACCCGAGCGACGCCAGCCGCGCGCGCAGATCGGCAATTGCGGGCTCATCGGGGACGGGGGCAAAGGGGTAGGGGGCCGAATGGGGCGGCTCGGTCGGATCTTGGCCGATCTGCCCGCGCACGGCATAAAGTCGTTCGGCGGTGGTATAGTCGGGCTCCAGATCGTCATAGGAAATCGGCCAACCGGGCGTGGTGCCGCCCATATGGGCCAGCGGAGAAAAGTCCTCACGCCGGTAGCGGATCAGCACCGCGCCGTAGAATTTCGAATTGCCGCCGACGTAGTAATAATTGCCTGGATTGAAGGGCCGTCCCTGTCCGTCCAGCCATTCTTCCTTCGGGCGGTAATAGCCGTTGGCAAAGATTGCCCGATCATCACGGTCATGCACCGAGGCGCGCAAATGCTCGCCCCGCTCCAATATCAGAATGCGCCGACCGGTTGGGGCAAGGGCGGCCGCCATGGTCGCCCCCCCAATGCCTGAGCCGATGATAAGCACGTCAGGCGTGGTCATGGCATGATGCGGTCTTCGGTTTTCGGGTCAAACGCCACGGCCTTTTCCATATTCACCGCAAAAGTGTACTCGTCGCCCGCGCCTATGTTCACATCGGCGCGCAACCGCGCCACGATGTCCTTGCTGCTCAACTCCATCGTCACAAACGTGTCCGCGCCCGCAGGTTCGGTCACGGTGATGCGGTTGGTCAGGCTGACGATGGTGCCGGAATTGCGGTCGGCCCCTTCGGGATCAGTGATCGATTCCGGGCGGATGCCCAAAAGGATAGCGCGCCCCTCCCATGCGGCCATATTGGTCTGGGCAAAGCGCAACATCTGCTCGGCCCCGTCATGCGCCTTTACGGCGGCATGCGGCATTCCGTCTTGCAAAACCACGCGCGCGGGCACCACGTTCATCGCCGGGCTGCCCATGAAGGTTGCCACATAGACATTGGCCGGGGTGTTGTAGATTTCCGATGGCGTGCCAAGTTGCTGAACATAGCCCTGATACATCACGGCAATCCGGGTCGACAGGGTCATCGCCTCGATCTGGTCATGGGTCACATAGACGATGGTGGTTTTCAGCTTTTCGTGCAGCTTCTTGATTTCGGTCCGCATGTCGACGCGCAGCTTGGCGTCAAGGTTCGAGAGCGGCTCGTCGAACAGGAACACATCGGGGTTGCGCACCAGCGCGCGGCCCATCGCCACCCGCTGGCGTTGCCCGCCCGAAAGCTGGCCCGGCTTGCGGTCCAGCAGGTTTTCGATCTGCAACAGCTTGCCCACATCGGCCAGCGCGCGGTCACGTTCCGGCTTTGGCACGCCGTGCATCTCAAGCCCGAAGGTCATGTTCTGCCCCACGGTCATGTTGGGATAAAGCGCATAGCTTTGGAACACCATCGCGATGTTGCGCTTGGACGGGTGCACGCCGTTCACTACGCGGCCCTTGATGGCGATATCGCCGGTGGTGATACTTTCCAACCCGGCAATCATGTTCAAAAGCGTGGATTTACCGCAACCCGAGGGGCCGACCAGCACGAGAAACTCGCCCTGTTGCACTTCGATATCAACGTTGTGCAGAACCTTGACCGTCCCGTAGGATTTGGTGACATTGCGGATATCCAGAAAGCCCATGGTGTTATCCTTTCACAGAGCCTGCCATCAGGCCGCGCACGAAAAAGCGGCCCGCGACGATGTAGACGATCAGGGTGGGCAGGGCGGCAAGGATCGCGCCTGCGAAATGCACGTTGTATTCCTTGACCCCCTTTGACGATTGCACAAGGTTGTTTAGTGCCACGGTCATCGGCTGGCTCTGGCCGCCAAACGAGGCCCCAAACAGAAAATCGTTCCAGATATTGGTGAACTGCCAAATCACTGACACGACGGCGATCGGCCCCGACACCGGCAGCATGATCCGCCAGAAAATGCGAAAAAACCCGGCCCCGTCGATCATCGCGGCGCGCACCAGTTCAGTCGGGAAGGCGGCGTAGTAGTTGCGGAAATAGAGCGTGGTAAAGCCAAGGCCATAAACCACATGGACCAGAATGAGGCCGGGAATAGACCCCGCCAAGCCCATTATCCCCAGCATCCGCGCCATCGGGATCAACACGATCTGAAAAGGGATAAAGCACGAAAACAACATCAATCCGAACAGGATCGTATCGCCGCGAAATCGCCATTTCGTCAGGACATAGCCATTGAGCGCACCCAGCACCGTAGAAATCGCAACGGCTGGCACCACCATCATCAGCGAGTTGAGAAAGTAGGGCCGCAACCCCGTCGGCTCGACGCCGATCTGCGCGGTCGACCATGCCGAGAGCCAGGGCGCAATGGTCCAGTCCTGCGGCAGCGCCATCATGTTGCCGCCGGTAATTTCGGACAACGGTTTCAGCGAATTGACCAGCATGACGAAGAACGGCAGCAGGTAGAAAAGCGCGAATAGCAACAAGATAAGGTAGATCAGCGTGCGGGAAAAGGCGCTGGTGCGAACGGCGGTGTCCTGTTCGGCAACGGCCATCACGGCTTCTCCTTCAGTTCGGCGTAAAGGTAGGGCGTCATGATCGCGGCGATGGTCATCAGCATGATGACGGCGCTGGCGGCCCCGATGCCCATGGAATTGCGGGTGAAGGTATAGGAATACATGAACGTCGCAGGCAACTCGGTCGCGCGGCCCGGGCCCCCACCGGTGAGCGCGATAACGAGGTCATAGGATTTCACCGCAAGATGGCTGAGAATGACGAAGGCCGACAGGAACGCGGGCCGCAGCAGCGGGATGACAATGCGGCGATACAGATTCCAGTTTGACGCGCCGTCGATCTGTGCAGCCTTCAGGATCTCGTTGTCGATGCCGCGCAGCCCGGCCAGAAACATTGCCATCACAAACCCGCTGGTCTGCCAGACGGCGGCCAGCACGATGGTATAGATCGCGTAGTCGCGGTTCTTTATCCAGTCAAAGTGAAAGCTTTCCCATCCCCAGAGGTGCATGGTGTTTTCCAGCCCAATGCCTGGGTCGAGGAACCATTTCCAGGCGGTGCCGGTGACGATAAACGATAACGCCATCGGATAAAGATAGATCGGGCGCAATACGCCTTCGCCGCGGATTTTCTGGTCCAGCAGAATCGCCAGCGTCAGGCCGATCGCGGTGCAGATGACAATGTAGAGCGTGGCGAAGATCGCCAGATTGCCGATCGCCGTATACCAGGCCGACAGCCCCCACAGCTTGGCGTAATTCTCGAATCCGACAAGGTCATAGCTTGGCAGCATCTTGCTGTCGGTAAAGCTCAGATAGACGGTGTAGGCGATAAAGCCATAGACGAAGACAAGGATCACGGCGAGCGAGGGCGACAGCACCAGCTTGGGGATCCAGTCCTGTAGCCTTGAGCGAATGTCCATCTGGGTAGCCGAACGCGCCATGACGGCTCCTGTCTGCGCACAAGGCGCATTTTCGTAGGGTAGAGTAAGGCAGAACGGGCAGGCGGGCGCGTGGCCCGCCTGCCACCGGTCACGTTACTGTGCGGCCTCGACTGCGTTGACGAGTTCCGCCGTCGCCGTCTCGGCGTCGTATTCACCGTTGAACGCCGCTGTCACCACGTCATAGATCGCGTTTTTCACCGCTGCGCGGTTAGCGTGGCCATGTGCCATCGATCCGACCAGCGTGCCGGCGTCCGAGGCTGCCGCTAGGTCGGCCATCCCCTGCTTGCCACAGGCATCAAACGCGTCGTTCGGCACATCGGTGCGTGCCGGGACCGACCCTTTGACCACATTGAACGCCGACTGGAAGCCTGGCGACATGATCGCGGTGGCCATGGCGTTCTGTGCTTCGCGCGCTGCGTCGGAATCGACCGCAAACATCGCGAACTGGTCCGAGTTGAAGGCGACGGTGCCTTCGGAGCCCGGCACGCGGAAGCAAAGGAAATCCTGCCCCGGCACCTGACCCGCGTTGATGAACTCGCCCTTGGCCCAGTCGCCCATGATCTGGAACGCGGCTTCGCCGTTGATCACCATCGAGGATGCCAGGTTCCAGTCGCGGCCGGAGAAGTTGTCGTCGACAAAGCCACGCAGGGTCTCCATCCGGCGGAACGCCTCGATCATCTGTTCGCCGCCGAGTGCCGCGGGATCGAGGTCGATGAAGGCAGCGGTATAGAATTCCGCCCCGCCGACCGAGAGCACGACGCCGTCGAAAACGGTTGCGTCCTGCCAAGGCTGACCGCCGTGGGCGAGGCCTGTGTAGCCCGCGTCCCTGGCCGTCTGCATGGCCGCGACGAATTCGTCCCAGGTGGTCGGCTGGGCAATGCCCAACTCGTCCAGCAGCGGCTTGTTCGCCCAGACCCAGTTGGTCGAATGCACATTGACCGGTGCCGCGATCCAGTGGCCGTCATAGCGCGAGAACGCCTGCAATGCGGCGGGCACCACCGCGTCCCAGCCTTCGGCTGCGGCCACGTCGTCAAGGCTGGCAAGCACGCCCTCGGCAGCCCAGTCCTGAATGTCAAAGCCAAGCATCTGCACGGCAGTGGGGGCGTCATCGGCGGTCACACGCGCGCGCAGCGTGGTCATTGCCGCCTCGCCGCCGCCGCCAGACACCGGCATGTCGATCCAGCCGATACCTTGCGCTTGAAGATCGTCCTTCAGAACCCCCAGTGCTGAGGCCTCGCCGCCGCTGGTCCACCAGTGCAGCACCTCTACATCATCGGCTTGCGCGATGCTTGTCGTGGCCAGCAAAGCCACCAGAATGGTTGTCTTTCGTCCCGGATAGTTGCGCATGGAAACATCCTCCCGTTGATGCGTTTCTGTCGTCCTCATGGCCCGATTTCAGGCTCATGCCGTCTTGACCCAAGGGGCGCGGGTGCGGCCAACGCGCATCACCAGCGATTTCACCTCAAGGAATTCATCAAAGCCGTAGCTGCCGATTTCTCGCCCCTGACCGGATTGCTTGACGCCGCCAAAGGTCACTTCGGGAAAGCCGTCCATCCAGGTGTTGGTCCAGACGGTGCCCGCCTGCACCCGGCGGCTGAACGCCAGACAGGTGTGGATATTTTCGCTCCACACCCCCGCCGACAGGCCGTAGCTTGCGTCATTTGCCAGGGTGATTGCTTCATCCAGCGTGCGGAAAGTCAGCACCGACAGAACGGGGCCGAACACTTCTTCGCGGGCGATTGCCATGTCGGGGGTAACCGCGCGCAGCACGGTCGGCTGATAGAACTGAGCGCCCACCCCGGGCACGTCAAGCGGGCCTCCGCCAAGGCACAACTCGGCCCCGGCGGCGACAGCGGCGCGCACATAGGCGTCAATTTTGGCGCTGTGATCTGCGGTGACAATCGCACCAACCTGGGTATCCGGGTGCAAAGGGTTGCCAAACCGCACCTGCCGCGACAACTCCACCACTCGGGCGACGAAGGCGTCAGCGATGTCTTCGTGCACGATGATCCGGCTGGAGGAATTGCAGCACTGGCCCACATTGAAATACACGCCAAACGCCACGGCATCGGCGGCGTTTTCCAGATCGGCATCGGGGAAAATCACTTGCGGGTTCTTGCCGCCCAATTCCAGCGCGACCTTTTTCAGCGTGTCGGCGGCGGTCTTGGTGATCAGCTTGCCTACGGCGGTGGACCCGGTGAAGGTCACCAAATCCACATCCGGATGCGCCGTCATCAGGCTGCCGACCGGATTGCCAAGGCCCAGCACGATGTTGCACACCCCCGCAGGCAGGCCCGCATCGGCCAGCATTTCGCCCAGCATCGCGGTGGTCGAAGGCGTCATTTCAGACGGTTTGACCACACAGGTGCAGCCCGCCGCCAAGGCGAAGGGCAGCTTTTGCCCCAAGATCCAGAACGGGAAATTCCATGGCGTGATGATCGACACCACGCCAATCGGCTCCTTCAGGATCACCGCCAGCATATCAGCGCCAAGGCTGTTGTGGCTGTCGCCATGGCTGGTGCGCGCAATGGCTGCCGCGTAGCGCCACAGATCAGCCGCCCCGCCACATTCGCCGCGCGATTGAGCAATCGGTTTGCCGCTTTCCAGCGTTTCCATCAGGGCCAGACGCTCGACATTCGCCTCGATCAGATCGGCCACGCGCAGCAGAACCGCCGCGCGTGCCTTGCCCGAAAGGCGGCTCCAGCGGCCATCGTCAAAGGCTGTGCGGGCGGCCTTGATCGCGGCATTGGTTTCCACGTCCGACCCCAAGGCGGCTTGGCTGACGAGCACCCCATGCGAGGGCGAAATACGGTCGGATTTCCGGCCATCGGCGCTGTCCATCGCCACACCGTTGATGAAGTGGCGGGCCTGATAGGGAGCGGCTGGCAAGCCTTCGGTCTGAGCGGTGATGATGTGAAGGTCGGTCATGGTTCAGCGCCCTGTGAATTCTGGTTTGCGTTTCTCGCGGAATGCCGCGACGCCTTCGGTCCGGTCGTCGGTGGCCGCAATGGCTGCACTTCCCAGTGCCTCGATCATCGCGGCGCGGTCTTCACCCAGCGCGGCATGAATCATGGATTTACTGATTTCCACCGCGCGGGGCGACAAGGTTATGGCGCGGGCCAGCAGGGCCTCGGCCACGGCGCGGGGATTGGCATCGACGCTCGCGACAAAGCCGCAGGCCAGCGCGCGGTCGGCCTTGATCCGGTTGCCGAACAGCGCCATTTCCTTGACCATCGGTTCGGGCAGCAGCCGCAAAAGCCGCTGCGTGCCCGACCAGCCGGGCACAATTCCGACGCCAGCCTCGGGGAGTGCAAGGCTGGCGCCGGGCGCCATGACCCGCAGATCGCAGGCCGCAGCAAGTTCCAACCCGCCGCCAAAGGCATGGCCGTTCAGAACCGCAATCGTTGGCTTTGACAGCCGCGCCAGACGGTCGAAAATCCGGTGACCGTCGCGCACCCAATGGCGGGCAAATTCGGCGGGGCCAATGTCGCCCCAATCGTTGATATCGGCCCCTGTGCAAAAGGCGCGATCCCCGGTTGCGGTGACCATCACAGCGGCAAGGGTCGCGTCGCGTTCAACGGACTCAAGATGGGCGGCCAACTCAGTCAACATCGACGCGGTAAAGGCATTCATCTTCGCAGGGTTGTCCAGGCGCAATTCGGCCACCTTGCCATGACAGATGAGGTGGATGGCGCTCATGTACCCCACCCCATGGGTGCGTCGGCCAGCAGCGACAGGGGCAGGGTGATCGCATCAGCAGCGACTTTCACCCGCCCGCCCGAGGCTGTAACGATGTCGCGCGCGGGATCGATGCCGGGCATGATCTCGGTGGCGACCAACCCGTCATTCGTCAATCGGATCACGCAACGCTCTGTGATATAAAGAATTTCCTGACCCAATTCGCGGGAGCGTTTTCCCGAAAAGGTGACATGTTCCACCGCCTCGACCATCTTGGTGAACTTTCCGGGTGTGGCGACCTTGATCCCTTGAGGCGTCAGCACGATCTCTGCCCCCGCTTCGAACCAGCCGGAAAACACGATCTTCTTCGCGCCCGAGGTGATGTCGACAAACCCGCCGCACCCCGCTGTGAGGTAAGGTTTCTTCCCCAGCTTCGACACGTTCACATTGCCATCCGCATCCACCTCCATGAACGACAGGAAAGACACATCGAACCCGCCGCCCTGAAAGTAGATGAACTGCTGGGGAGAGGGCACAAAAGCATCAGCGTTCGACGCGCAGCCAAAGGCAAATCCGGTCAACGGCATGCCGCCAACGGCCCCTTGCTCGATGGCCCAGGTGACCGCCTCGGGGTGGCCTTCTTCCAGCAAGATGCGCGGCACCATGGCCGAAATACCAAAGCCCAGATTGGCGGTCATGCCGGGGCGCAATTCCATCGCGGCGCGCCGGGCTATGATCTTTTCCACACCATGTTCGGCATGCGCAAAGCTATCCCAGGGCCGCATGATCTGACCCGAAATTGCGGGGTCATAAAGCGTTTCGCACGTCTGTTTCTGATCGGGGTCCACCACGATCATATCCACCAGATGCCCCGGAACCCGCACATCATGCGGGCGCAGCGAGCCGCGCTTGGTCACGCGGGCAACTTGCGCGATCACCAGACCGCCATGGTTCCGGACGCAAATCGCCTGCTCCAGCCCGCCCAGATAGGCGCCCTCATGCTCATAGGTCAGGTTGCCATGCTCATCCGCCGTAGTTGCGCGCAAGATCGCCACATCGGGGATGATATTGGGAAAATGCAGCCAGGTGTCGCCCGCGAACTCCACCCGCGAAACGATTGGAGCGGCGGCCCCCTTGTCATTCATCGCGCAGCCTTGGCGGATCGGATCGACAAAGGTTTCGAACCCAACCTTGGTCAGCACACCGGGGCGCTTTGCCGCCGCCTCGCGGTTCATGTCGAACAGAATACCCGAGGGCACGTTATAGGCCGCCACCCGGTTTTCCACGACCATCTTCCAGATTTCCGGCATCGGTTTGGACGACGGCCCCGATGGGTAAGATCCCCCCAGAATACGCGCCAAAAGTCCGTCCTTGGCGATGTGATCCACGCCCTTGACGCCATACATGTCGCCCGCTGCAATCGGATGGATCGTGGTCAGATCGCGCGGATGGCCTTGCGCGTCAAACCGCGCTCCGATGGCATGCAACACCAGATCGGGGCAGCCAAGGGACGAGGAGGAAGATACCGTCACAACTGCGCCGTCGGCAATCGCGGCAGCGGCTTGGGCGGCGCTGACAACTTTGGTCATGCCGCGTCTCCGTAGTTCAGAGTGTGGCGCTGGCCGGTGCGGGCGGCCTCGCGCACGCCAAGCGCGATCACCAGTGATTTCATCCCGTCCGTGCCGGTGGCAGAGAGTACGGGTTTGCCCTGAACCAAAGCGTTGAAATTGGCGATGACGGTTTCATAAAGACGGGTGGTGTCGTAGGGCACTACCACTTGTCCCGCCGATGTGACCAACTCAACTGTGCCGACCGGTTCTTGTGTCATCACCCCACGGGCGAAAATCGACCCCTCGGTGCCATGCACTTCAAGCCCCGATCCGGCAAAGGGGTGGGTGAAGCTTTCGTGGCTGAACACCATTGCCCCGGATGGCATCGACCAGACCGACATCGCCGAATCCTCGACCCCTTTGCCCAGGCCCGTCGCCGCCATGTCGGCCACCACGAAAACCGGATCCTCGCCCAGCAAAAAGCGCACCGTATCGGCATTGTGAACGGTGATATCGGGGATCACCCCGCCACCCGCCGCCGGATTGTCCAGCCGCCAACCGCGCAGGTGTTCGGGCAATTCCACCGCATGAAAGACGCGCAAAGACAGCACACGGCCGATCTTGCCACCTGCGATCAGCGCACGAATGGTGCGGTGGCTGCCAGAAGCGCGCAGGTGGTGGTTTGTGGCAAACACCACGCCCGCCGCTCTCGCGGCACGCACCATTTCCGCCGCATCAGCGGGAGTCATCGCCAGCGGCTTTTCACACAAGACATGCTTGCCCGCCGCAATCGCGGCAAGGGCCTGACCCTTATGCATTTCATTGGTGCTGGAGATGTAGACCGCACTTACCCGTGCATCCGACAGGGCGTCTGAAAGTTCCGTGGTCGACTGCGGGATCGTATGATCTTGCGCGAACGCCAAAGCACGCGCAGCAGAGCCGCTGACGATCCAGTCAATCTTGTTTTCTTCATATGAACGGATCGCGCCGACCATGTATTGGCCGGCAATCGTGCTTGCACCGATAAGCCCCCAGTTCATCTCCAGCCCCCCGAATGGATCGTTCCAAATTAGTAATGGAACGATCCAAAGATTGTCAATCAGAATATGAAGGTTACGAATTTTTGCGACAGGCGTGCGATGACCGTCAGAAAGCGAACACCTGACACGGTCATATCAACGCATGTTTCAAGCTTCTGACGACAGGTTCTGGCATCTACAGGCCCGTCATGGCAAAACGAGCTTTCAGGCGAGAAGAATTTCGGCTGGGCTGAAAACCCGACATGGCCAATTGCGGTAGTAATCAGGAGCGATCACGTCAGTTCGGCGCACATTGAACGCCGCCACATTGATCCACCCCTTGTTGCAAACCACCATCCGCCCGGCTAAGTGCGCCTTCTGGATCGCCCGGCGCGCGAGGCCAGAATGGGCGGAATATTCGCGCTCGGACATACCTTCCATGGCGATTGAATTTATCTCAAGATATGGAAACTAAAAAGAAAAACTATGTTATTCAGTTGATTACACTCCCCGATAGAGATGCCGCAATGGGCGGGTCTCTCTCTGATCCAGCGTTTTGCTGCGCTGTACATCATGGACCGGGTACCGTCTTGTCACTGCCGACCATCCCGGTCGGCGGCGCTGATCCTAAAGGGAGGACGACACCATGGATCATTTTGTTGGCATTGACGTATCGCTGGACCGTTGCGCCGTCTGTGTCGTGACCCCGTCTGGCGCGGTTGCGCGCGAGGCGAAGGCCGCCTGCGAACCCAAGACGCTGATTGCGTTCCTGCGCAATCTAAACCTGACCATCGCCTGCGTCGGCCTCAAGGCCGGGCCGCTGTCGCAATGGTTGTACCGGCATCTGCGCGAAGCCGAGCTGGATCTGCGCGAAGCCGAGCTGGAAACGGTGCTCATGGAGACCCGCCAGGTGAAGGGCGTGCTCAAGGCAATGCCGAT
>Ga0105053_10005476_pt1 | contig 18018 bp, 13 predicted proteins | sample BON01_FD_78093 | JGI IMG/M metagenome (GOLD analysis project Ga0105053, IMG submission 78093) | Freshwater microbial communities from Lake Bonney liftoff mats and glacier meltwater in Antarctica - BON-01 | ecosystem: Environmental > Aquatic > Freshwater > Ice > Glacier meltwater | place: Lake...
TCAAAACAAATTTTAAGAGTTCCTCATCTTCAATGTTCGAAGATTATTTCAGAGATATTATGTCGCCATATTTCGAATTTCAAAAGTTTAATAGTTGTTGTAGGTTGATCCATTTGGGGGGTTAAATTTTAATTATCTTCTGTTTGTTCAAAAAAAAAAAAAATCGAAGGTTATTAAGGTTTTGAATAGACGACTCTTATTCCTAGAACCCACCAGCGCTCTTGGGGTTGGATGGTTCAATTGGCCCTCGTTCGGATCTCAGATTCGAAAGTGAATAAATCATCACCATCTCATATATTGCTCCCCACGCGAGAGAATGAGTCATTTTCTATCGGAAGAGGTCCTCGTGAAAACATTCGCCTCATGTCACTAGATCCTTCTTCTTGTATTCTCTCTGAACGAGTTGCTTCTATAACGTTAAAAGCTGGCAAGTATTATATACGGGACTTGTGTTCAAGAACAGGAGTTCTTCTGAATCTTTCTAGTATCAAGTTCAGCCGAATACAGCAGCAGGTTCCCTATGAACTTAACGTCGATACCATCATATGTTTTGGGTCCTGCAACGTTACCGAAGTTGGCGATTCATCAACTTTCTACGACCAACGAACGAATGAATTTATTTACAGAGTGCAAGCTCACGAACCAGTTTTACCTGCCATCAAAAACAGATCGAAGAAGCGACAGTTCCCGAGCATCTCGCATGGCACCACGGTATCCCAAAAGCAAACTGAAGCCGCTGGGGATAATACGAATAAACAAACCGAGAGTATTTCCTTGTATAGATTGGATATGGAAAAATTAGTAGCACAAAAACAGCTACTGGATGAGCTACTGGCCCGATGGGATCAGGCCGAGATAGTAATCTGTCATATCTGCATGGAGATTCTCACAGAGCCGGTAGTTACTCCTGACTGTCACAAATCTGTATGCAAACATTGTTTCACTACTTGGCAAGCTGCGAAAAACCCTAAAACTCGAAAAGGGGGAAAAACAAAAACGATTCCTTGTCCAGGATGCAATAACTCAAACATCGATCCAAAGATGGTCACTCATTCTCACGAAAAACTTGCTCAAGTTGAAGAATATCGACATTATACAAAGAAACAAGCTTTGATCAGCGAATCTCTTAGGAAGATGAAAGAAATTAAAAACGAGCATCATCGAGAAAATGGGTCGACTCAAAAGTATGTCGTGTCTGGCACAGAAGATAGATCTCACCATACAATGGATTTGTATGCATTCTCAGAATCTCTCATCGCAATTCCCAACGATTTAATGTTTTCTGTGACGCAGAAACTCGTGAATGGCGTTCCACAATTAGTTTTTCAGACAGTTCCCGACCAATTGATATCCATTGGCGTTCAATGCGGCGACATTCTGGCAACAGTGAAAGAAAACACCCAATTCACGATTCTTCGGGCTAAAATGACTATGCCTGATATGAAATCTACTGGAATAATTGACCTCACCGACGATTAATATTGCTGTTTTTATTCTTCGTTTGCTTCCGAAATTTGAAATAAATATTTAGTATTCCACAAACATGAAAAATTCGGTCAAAGAAACATTAGCTGTTAAAAAAAATCCACATGTTATAAGGTACGCACACCATGGTACAACTGTCGCAAGCATGATTTTCAGTTTCAGGCCAGATCAGTTTTCATGTTCGTTCACATGGTAGACCATGCGAGATATTGCGATGGAATTTGTTTCCTTCAAATCCATCGCGATGGAGGTCATCGAGATACTAGATTCCGATGACGAAATTGTCAATTTAGAATTCGAGGACGAAGAAGCTATTACTATTGACGATGAAGACGATATGTTGTCATGCACCTGTTGTGGCGAATGTCTACCTGATCGAAAAGTCGAATGCGTAGAATGTCGAGCACTGTACCACGTGAGGTGCACCGCAATTCCTTCTTCAATGTGGGAGGACTTGCTGATTTGTGATTGGATATGCAAATGTTGCACTCAGTCCCACAAGCGAATAAAACTACTGAATTCTGCGTTGCTTGAACGCACCCCAAAAACAAATAATGGGAACTCCAGAATATTTAATGATCATTCTGAAAACCCCGTTCAAAATCTTTTCCACACACCAAATAAGAGCCATGCGAAACCTAAAAACACAATTCTATGTGGATCGAAAAGAAGTTTGAAAATGGCTCAATCTTCTTTATCCCCAAAAAAAAAACGTTTTCCACTCAGGATCTCAGGAAGGAAGTTGCCTCAATGTCCAGACATAGATTTGGTTCTTCTCCTATCCCAATTACAACAGAGAGTGTTCCGCCTGTCAGAAACCACCAGCTACGTTTCAAGCTATGCAGAGCAAAACTCTCATTACAATTTTCAAGGAAGTAGCTCAATATGGGAGGGAGTAGGCATCATGGGAGGCTTTTAATGGACTACTTTAAAAAATCGACGACGAACAGATGTGATATCAATTCATATTATACAAGCTTGGAGGATGTCGACTTGGTTTAAAACTGAAGTATCAAAATAGAGCTCTGCTGCAAGTAAAAACGCATCAAAACGATCGCTTCATATCTAATCTTGCTTCCAAGTCGCATTGGATTGCTTATTAATTCAATTTGGTATGAATCGCACTTCGAATTTTTTGACCAGTATCCGGAGTAATAGAATCGAAAACAAGCATTACCCACCTGCTGAAAGTGATTTTATTAATGCCCATCTCCTTCAGGCCTTATTCTCTAGATAGACATACCACCTATTTCTAATTTATGAATGAAAAAATGGATAATCTGAAAGAAGCACTATTATTATTGGTTGGTTCCAGAAGCTGATGAACATGTTTTTTTCATTATTCACTGTAACCCGAACTGATTTACAAAAGGAAAGTTCTGGGATGATCAATTTCGCGGATTTATGGCAGACAACTGGGTTTCAATTTCGCTAACAATGAAGCACCACCCCGAAGTGGTCTCGCATACGATATAACCAACAAAAAGAAAAACTTCAATTGAAAGAGGTTTAAATGTTTAAGTAACTTTGGCATCGAAGAAGACCACGGAAGATACAACTGGCAAGTCGAGCAAATAAAGTACAACAGCAGCATGGGACAAACGTTCGGCACAATGTGCTCAAATTTGAACAGAGATATCTTATCGGTTAAGCATCAGGGTCTTTCCTTGCAACAAGACACACGTGTGTACTAGCTCACTTGTTTTTAAACTATACTATCATCTTCCACTAGATGTATTCATGATACGTGGATAGCAATCGATGGATTAAAGTGGGGAGGAATTCAACTCATTAATGAATCCGTACTGGATAGTAACTATTATAATAAAGCATAGGTATCCCTAAGAATACTTGAATGACTCGTATCCACCAATCATATGCAGACTTGCTCCTGATCTGAATGCTATGGTCGATCCGATTCCAAGGACCGTTATTGGTGGAGACGAACCCTTAATTTAATGGGGAATTACAAAGTGTTGCATTCCAACCATCTTGCGGAAGGTGGCCGACAGCTCCACGATCCTACCTGCTACCTATGGTATTCACTAATATTCGGAGAAAGAGCTGTTTCGTGTCTCTATCGTAAACAATAGTACCCACTTTAGAGTATCAATTTCAAATTATTGGCGTTCGTTATTCAGAATATGATTCAGTTGTCTTTCGCGTTGTTTGAGTGCCATTTTACGATTCAATTAACGAATCATTTCCTGGAGACTAGCCTTAGCGTTCTATTTAGTCATTACTGATAGTAGCAGAAGACGTCGTCCCATGCTATGTCGGAATCGCACTATTTGCAGTTTTCAATCGTTAATGTACGGTCCCAACAACCGATATTTCGTCATCCGAAACCGCAGTTTCATCGTTATAAACTGTCAGCCACTTAAATAGATTTGAAAGCTCGAAGATTCTGTTGGTTTTCGTAACAACCATATCCAAAACTAAACTTGTGGACTGAGCAACGAAATATGGAATTCATGAGTTGCAGAAATAACGACATGCTAATGCACCATAAGAACTGTGGCAACTGCTCCATGCTTTTCGCTTCACACGGGGACTTCTGCTCCAACGAATGCTGCTTGTCGGCCAGTCTACGAGATGGTGAGCAATGGGCCTCAAACTTGGTCGATCTGGACAACTCCACTTTTGGAAGGTCTAGAACTAGCAGTGACCCGCTTGTATTCAGCTCTTCCTCCCCTTCGCTGGATCTTCCTGGTAGATCCAGATGTTTCGTTCCATCGAAACAGAATTTCAAGTTCTAGAACAAACCCCCTACTAAGTTGTTACATATGCTGCTGGTGAAGAATATAACAAGGAGGAATACCGCCTGCTTTTGCTGCATCTATTTATTTTGATCAAGTAATATTTATTTATTTTATTTAAAAGTTACTGATGCTTTTAATCAAGATTGAAGATTTGAGCTTCGACAAGATTTTGACAGACAGCAGACACCCTACAAGGAAACTTATTATCTTTCGGACCCTAAACATGCCAGAATAGAGTCTCCAAACTACCAAATCATGAAAGGTTGACACTCTTTTCAACACCTTCAACAGTGCTTCATGCTTTTCAGGATTCGACAATTGCATTTGACGCAGTAGGTGTAGATTTGTCCTTGTTCGCGAAGACACAAATTCAAAATTAAAAAGTTTGAAATAAACTTGGCAAAGTTCTTCCATACCGGGAATAACGTCCAGGCCTTTGCTTTCAAGATTTCCTATCTTATAGTGTTGAACTTCGGGTCGATTGAATATCAATGAATATGCCCCTTTCCAGTATTGAACTCCTAATCCCGTTTGAAGCGAAAAACCCTCAACAGCAGTTCGTCTTAGTTCATGCGAGCATTCGTGCAATGTAGCGAATCTTCTAGGAGTAAAAAGCATGTAGTCTGCGACACACGAGCTCATACGTTCAACCGACTCACAAACATTGAACTCATCTGTAACTCCCAAGTGATACCCAATGTATCGCCAAAGAAAAACCATATCGGCAAGATCCTGATCAGGCACTTTATCAAACCCCAGATCCTCTTGAATGATCAAAACGATCCCACTGAACCCCAGCAGTACTTCGGCCATGTCGTACTGGCTTAACGGAACTCCTTCCTCCTCTTTGAAGAATTTACGGGTGTTTCTTCTTGCAAGCCCGTGCATCGCGCGAACCGTGTAAATACTCTTTTTTCCACGAGAATTTTCACCATTTAACGGCTCCGTAAACCAGTCGATCACTGCATACCCTGTGGCCTGGTAACGTTTCATAGCAGTTTCCCCGTCCTACGAGTCATCAGAATACTTTTATATAGAGGTAGAATAAAAAACCTACCTGTGCATAGCCGTTCCTGAAAAGAACTTCCGCGAACCTTCGAATGGAGAATCCTGCCAAAAGCATCAAGCCAAGTGCACTGAACGAGCGCGCAAGGTGAAACTCACATAGCTTTTGTCCTCGTTCAATTCGCTGCCAGTCAACCCAGCAAGGCTCATCCATATGCGGTAGTTCAGATTTCTTTCCGTGACACGCCAAGTACGATGCCGACATGCTATCGACCCATTCGTCTCCGATATGGATCCCACTTAAATTTCTTGCCATCTCACCTTTGTACGGAGGTGGTAGCATGGTCGTTCGTTGATCCCATGACTCGAAATCCGCCTCAGTATACAATTGTTTCTCCATTTTATGTTTTCTCGTGTCAGGACAGAGAAATGTAGTCACAAAGGTGGGAAATAAAGGTGGGAAATAAAGATTTAGTAGTGATGAAAGTCCTCAAGCACGAGACGACCGGTGTTGAAGCCTGGTTGCTACTAATAATGTATCAATGCTCCAATTAATTTAAAGACGCCTTCGAGTGAAGTTTCAGTTCTGGTTAAAGGAGCGCTGAGTGCCCTAAACAATCGCAATATTCGCAAACAGAAAAGTACCAAGACAATTTTTTTTATCCTTTGACAACGGAAGTAGTGGATGGGCCTTGACTGTTCATCCCCGAGTCTGTAACTTTGGTACTCTTGGTGCTTTGTAAATATGAATGAACATAATGATTTTTTGTGATTCCAAATTGAGCCATGATTATACCAATTGGATAAGTTTGATATGGCCACAATGGAGGGATACAGAATATGGAATACAAAGTTGTCCCAAGAATAGCTGTTTTCATCTTGGCTTTGGAATTCGCGACGAGCGTCTCTAGCACTGCTTCCAGTTTCTTCGATTCTTTTGAAGCTGTTGATCCAGTGATTCCTGAAGAGATCATTTGATTCACCAAAATGGTAGTTTTTTCAACCACAGTTTTGTTGATCTTCAGCATAGCAAACAGAAACGCGGCAAGTGACAAGTTTCGAATTATTAAAGTGAATCGCTGAGGAGATTCAGTAGGGTTGCTTCGCCCTACAATGCACCCGGACAGTACGGCGGCAGTAGAGCAAACTACATATACACCTACAGATCCAAAGTAGTACTTTTGGAGATACTTTCGCAAATTTTTGGCGTCTTGAGGATTTTTGAAACATCCTTTTGAAATTGCATCGAATTGTCTGAGTTCTGCCAAAACATTTGCAACGAATCCCAAATTAGCGGTGCCTAAAAGCAGGAGACTAATGCCCCAATCGTATCCTATCTCGGCATATTCTGAGAAAATTTTCATCACGCCGCAGCCAAACATCATGGGACCTGTCGTGAGAACTCCAATGGCGAGTAATTGCAACGACGGAAAGTTGAACCAGTAAAGCCGCCTACCTTGTTTTGCCGATCTCGCTTTTGCCAATTTAAAACTTTCATATTGTCTAGAAATCGCAATGGTATGTTTGATAGTCCAAATGAGACCTCCTAGTAACGCTAAACTCCATACTACCTTTTCTGCAATGGTGGAATTCATGCAATCATACCCTTGATACGAAAGTAAATCTGACTTTCCCGACCACCCATCGTTACACAAACACCATTCAGTAAGAGAGACATTGTCGAAAATGCAACTTCCGTGGCCGCTGCAATCGTTCAAGCAAACCATGAAAAAAGAAAAAAACGGATATCTGGATATGGATGTGAACTAGATGGAACTGACAATCTGACATGGATCCGTTATTATTAATTTATTTATGAATCCGTTATTCAAAACACAACAAAAATCGATTATTTGATTATTTTAACGGATGTTTCCAAAAATAGATCCAGATTTATATATATAGAAACAGTTTTGCTTACAAGGGAATTAGTCGGTTCCTGCGTACGACGGTTGGACTACATGAATCAGCGTTTCTGGCGGTGGCATTTTCAGCGGATCAGGATGATCTACTTTGCCAGTTTGAAAAGACTGCACAGAGATATCGTTCACGCCTGCTCTCTTCAATATCTCGTAAACTTCAAGAGCGAAATCAGCTGGTGCGGAAATATAATACGAAGCAGCAATTGAATACCGATGGAAGAGCGTTTCGATATCCTCCCTCAAATTCAACTCTTCGGTATCCGAATATATAAAGTTAACATCATGTATGCCCAGATCCAGTATCTCATTTCGAAGCACATGCTTGTTGATACAGGTATCAACGTGATAGAGGGCGCTAGTCTGATCTTTACCAAGAGATCGCATGAGAGCATAGATTGGAGTAATCCCAATACCAGCAGAGATAAACACATGGCTGAAATTATCCTTGGCAACGAAATGTCCGCACGGCGCTGCTGCTAGAACAGTTGAACCAACTTTCAAATGCTTCTTCAGGAATCCGGACATCTCGCCACCCTTGATCTCTCGGGTGACAATATCGAAGTGGGGTTCTCCAGGCGCGGAAGTTATCGTATAATGCCGACGAGGAACAGCGTTTTCACCTCTGATGGTCAAATATTGGCCTGGGGTGAATTCAAACCCATCTTTGTACCCATCAGCTCGTACAAACCTGAATCGTATAGCCTCTTTCCCAAATTTTTCCTTCTCTGAGACAATGAATGGTGCCTCTCCTCTCCACCCTCCTTTTCGAGATTCCATCTTGCCATACTGCATTTCATCAGAACGAATACATCGTTCAATGAGAAATGTCAAGCTTTTGTTCCACGCGTCTCCAATTTCAGGAGAGACAGCCTCGCCAAACATTTCATACATGGACTTCATTAGGTTGGAATGAAATGCAGGGTACAGATCAGGAGTTACTCCAAGAGCACAATGCCTGTGCGAGATGCGTTCCAGCGTCGGTGCAAACTTTTCAGGGGTTTCTATGAAAGAAGCGAAACGGACAATAGCGTCGGTAAAAGCCCGCTGTTGGAGGCCTTTTCCCAAATGTGCTTCATTGAAAAACTTCCTGGTTTCGGGGTTGTTCTTGAAAAGGTTCTTGTAAAACAACTCTCCGAATTTGATTTCGTGTCGAGATACCACAGGCGTAGTAGCCTTGATAACCATTCGAACTGCTCGAGATAGCGGTTGACTCGCATCCTTTATGGAAACTTCTCTTTTAAGCGCACCTGCTGATGTCGCCAATCTTCTTCTCCACATAGTTGCCAGGAAATATCCTTCTTTTCGTCAATCTAGATTTTCACAATTCTTGGTAATTGTTAGTTCGTTAAAGCTGAACTTTTAGACCAAGTTAGGCAAAACTACTACAGTGCACTAAGGACAAATGCACTAGAGTAAATATTAAGGAGGGAATAGGACTTATCAATTCCGAAATCCGAATCGAAGAGGAATCTGAGGAAAAGAAAGACATTAAAATAAGTAGTTTTAAAAAATCGATTTTTGTTGTTGTTTTAAAAATCGATTTTTGTTGTTGTTTAAAATTAAATTCATCCAAGAGTCAAGATACGAAAGAAAATTATTATAAGGTAGGGTCTCTTCTCGATTCTGGCTCCCTTTTCTTGGTTCAAAGTTCGAAATGATCACAGTTTTGAACTTTGAAACTCGGGTAGGGCTTCGTTCTTAAGCCATCGCGATATAAACATGGCCGCAACCTGTGGTTTGTACTGCGGCACCATATGCCCACTTCCTCTGATGGTCATGTAATCCAAATTTCCTAAAATTTTGAAACCAATGAATCTAAAATTCAAAATGAATTCGATATATCGAAACTTACCCATATATTGTGTAATATATCCTACCACCAACTTTTTCCCATCTAGAGTATAGGGACGCCAACTGCGCTTGACATTCAAACCAAGTGAAGAAGTCCAAGATTCTCCTACGAATGAATTCAAACCAGGATCAGTATCTCCGTTATATATTAAAACTCGAAGTGGAGTTTCACCAGCAACGTGTCTGTAAAATGGCATGAGATTTCGTTCCGAGATGGAGTAATTCAATCCGGCACCATTATCACCGGAAACGAAATTGGAATCTAAATTCACATGCAAGGCCTCTCTAACCACATCAGATCCAACCCATATACTCAACGCTTTTTGGCCTCCGCAAGCATAACTTCTCAGTCGGGGAGTTTGACTAGATGAATCTTCATCAGTGCCGTCCCAACAATCGTCATATAAGTTGTATGGAAAATATGCACCTACTTCTGCATCCACTTTGGCTAGTTGTGTCAAACATTCCTCATTGCCATCAAGAGAATTACCGAGATCCATAGATTGAATGAAATCCATGCGAAACTTGAACTCGAACTGACGACATGCTGTCTTGATTCTATTATACAACAATGTTGAAAACTGACCATGACCATGCAAGAATTCAATTCGAAACATTTGCTGGTGTATGGGTCTTGGGCCAGTTCCACCTGAACATATTATATCTTTGCCAACACAGCCATCACCTATGGCAAACCCCTTCAGTACGGAAGCTAGTAGCGATTCGGGGTTATCGAGAATCTTTCTAGCCAATGTTGGTATGTATATCCCAGCATAACTCTCACCGCTAAGGAATAGGTCATGAGATGACAAATGGGGAAACTTGACATAAAAATTCTCCAGAAAGTTATAATTCGCCTCCGCTGTGAGCTCATCATTCCATTGACCGCATTGAAATCCAGAACCAGTTGGACCAGGAGGATTACAGTAGCCAAATGACACGGGAGGGGGACCACTCAAAATCAGAAGATTAGCAAACTTAGTCCATCCAAAATGATTTCTTAGAAGCGTTGGGACTCCCGTAGCATTAAAGGCTTTGGTGGTGAGAGATTCCGAAGACAAAGTAAAAGGGCCGATTTCCGTGAACAGGCCGAAAAAGGAAGACGCCCCTGGCCCTCCGTTAGACCAAAGAAGTATCGGATCCGAAGTTGGGTCATTCTCGCTTTCAATGAAGATGTAATGGTAGGTTAGATCGAAATCATTCACGGTACCTGCATCAATGTACCCTGAATACCATTTACTCGGGAGTTCCTCCTCCCATCCTGGAACTGTTTTCATTAGATGTGGTTCGTACGCCTGACATACTTGTAAGCAGAGCAACCAAAGTAAAAGATACATTTTGATTTTTGAAATAAGACGGGGGACTTGGCCGCTTTCGAGCTCTACGGGAAAAAGTAAAGATACGTCGTAGAGGACCTGTTCAGAGTGAAAATAGTTGGTTTGCTATTGGATTATTTGGATAGCTGTTAAACCGTTTTGTTTGATCCATTGTGGAGTTGCAAACAGTATGCGTTTAGATTTAGAATATATATATTATAATAGTGTACAAGCGTCATTGCCAATGACTTTGTGGGGATTCCGTTTCCCTCTCCTTTGAATGTTTTTGGATATACTCCATGTGATCATTCAACATCTCTGATTCGTCGTGAAAGCTATAGCCTACAGATTCGTCGTACTCGGTAGCCTCGTACCCAGCACTGTATTGATAGTTGTCAATTTGAATGGAATCGAATACATTGCTAAACTGATGAGCTTCATCATAAGGATGGATAGTTGTATCAGTCTTGGGAAGATACAATATTTGGTTGTGACAGTCGCGTGGTTGAAATTTCCAATCATACGCGGGAATTTGCTCTTTTTCAAAATGTGAAGAAAACCGGTTGTAGCTATTTTTATCATACATGTCATAGTCGTCCTGGTGCTGAAGCCTGGACTTTTCCTTGAGGAAGTGTTTTTGTGCATGCGTTCTCACTTGAACTGGGTTTCGTGTACCAATGATCCCGGAAATGATCTTCCATTGACGACCATATTCTCGAAGCCCGTCAAGGAATATGGAGTGCTCCCTTTCGGACCATCTCCCAGTTTTTGTACAACTGTCGGCGTCGTGTGAAGGTTTGTTCTCCCAGTGCATTGTTTGTTATTGTTCAAGAGCGACACCTTATTTGCATCTGGTAGATTCAAACTACAACCTGCTGTATTGAAAAGGTGGTTTTGAGTTAGGTTTTTGATGTGGAATTATCTTTTGATAGAGTATCATTATCAATACAGTCGCTTCGTATCATGAATGATTAATGAGATTATGAGAGTTATTGGGGGATTTTGAAAACTGATTTGAGTTATGGTGGAAGTTCCACTACATTATCGTATGTCTTTCTAGAAACGAACTGGCCTTGGATATTTTCGTATTATTTACTTGCCAGTATTTTGGTTGTAGCAGAACTATCTATTTAAAAGAAATAGTTCAGCGATTCAGCTGGTTTCGTGCCCATTTTCAGCAACTGTGGCACCTTCCTAAATTGAAAACTCGTTGTGATTCCCTATATCGAACTTCTTTTCAAATGCAAGATCTTTTTTAGTTGTGGTTCAGCAAGCAAAATTTTACAACAACAGCGGATAACATTCATTCAATCGCTATAAATGCGGTTATTTTGTATTAAACCGTGTTTCCAGTTTTCCTTGTCTGAGACAATTTGAGTGGGCACTTCAATTATTATTTAGGTCCGTTACAATTTTTTTCTTCATTTCAAGCACTTCATCATGTCACTTCGATGTTCGTGCTCATCGAATCAATATTCGCTCGATTGTTTGAAATTCAATTCCTCTGATCCACCGGGTTTAACGCTTTGTGAAAATTCAATAGGTTTCTTGGATATATGTCAACAAATCGGCTCACAAATACAAACTTTATAGCCAACAAATCGTTACCCCGTTTGAAATATTTGATATTCACAGACAATCTACTAGACAATATCGACGCCCTACGCTATAAAATATGCCTATTTTAAAGTCGATAACCCGGAATGACACAATCTTCATCGTCTATTGATGTCACACAATCGGTTTCCGAGTTGCAAGAACTATATCTTGCTTCCAACCAGATGACTTCAATCGGCCAAGATTTAAACACTCACGAGCCAGTTTTAAAATATTAGATACGTAGGCAAACAAGCTTCATTCTATGGATGAAATAGTCGACCAAGTTTGGACGACTCAGCTAAACCTCCATTCAAATAGTTCTCATGAGCAGAACAAGCTTCCCGATGCTGGATCCTTTTATTTCGTCATGAATCCGGTATGTGGATATACTGGAGGATAACTTTCCCTACGCCTACCGCTTTGCCTTCTGCTTTGGAAACAACAGCTGTGCCTCAAGCATACAACTTCTCTCCAACAGTAGCTTCTCAAGATATATCGGTATTTTTACTGGGATGTTTAGCTTTTGGGGCGCTATTCTAATGAAGATATTCAAGAAAGTCAGAGTAGTCAAGCATGAGCTAAATGGTAAATCTAGAAGCGGTCTTAAGAATTGCTATCTGTTTTTGAATTATATAAAGTACTTGAGGTGTGACACACAATGTGATATCTTTCATAATGTTGCTGCTGTAGATTACCAAACGGATTGCCATCAGGCTCTTTTGTTCAACAGGACAATCTGTTTTTTTAGGAAACTAGCGATTGAATGCTTCTATCCAATATTTGTAGTATGTTTAAATAATTAGAGTTGATTTTGGTTGTGTTCATCAAAAGGAAGGAATTCATGAAATCACAATTATAGATCCGTTAAATTTTGCACGTGCTAGTATTCTAGTAGGGTACACACAAGGCCACAAAGATGGCCCGCCGTAGGACTCCTTCGGAATCTTCTGCATCTAGCGTTGTGGAAGTGGCCATTGATAAACACGAGATGTTGAGTGGTGGTCCAGAACATCATCAACAACAGGGAAGTATCGATGAAAGCATCCTGGTCAATTGGAAATTTGAGTATTTCTCATCCGGAGCAAGCCTTATGTATGTTCTTGTTTTGGCTGTTCAAGTGTCCATGTGCTTCCCAAGGTCAGATTCTTGTTCAGAAGATGCATGGGAAATGTTGTCAGTCATTTCAGCTGGGTTTCTGTTCTTGTTTGTTTTGGAGAACATTCTGTGTGCGATCATTTTTCGATGGGCTTATCTATCACATATCCCAAGTATTGTTGAACTGATATTGACAATAGTAGCACTTGGCATCGATACATATATTAGCTGTGCACTAGCTTCAGGGGTAATCATACACTCAACCGTTGTTATTTCCTGCACATTCATCAAGATGTTTCTGATTATGTTTCGGTTACATCGAGCGAATGAAACGTATTTTTCTCGGCGAGAAAATGCTACTAGCAATGTTTATTCAGCAGATCGAGTATTGGAATTATTTAAATCGATCCGGCAACAACATAAACTTTCGGACGAAGAGTTGCACGAGATGAACAAAGCTATGTTTTGGTTGGTTTCAAAAAGGTTCTACAGCACCTCGCATTCCATTAATGAACGTTCTCCATCAGGAATTGAGGACTTGGATAAAGAGACAGCGCATTGGCTACTAAGCGAATTTTCCGGGCAAATTATGCCCAAGCCACGCAGGTCTAGCTCACTAGAGTCAGTAATGGACGACGAAATGGATTCGTTGTATTTTGACGAAGAGGAAGAGGAACTCGAACTAGCAGGTGTTCCAATTAAAGCACAACAATTCGTTTTAGCTCCTTGTATGAAACCATTTGCCCCCGATGTTGGAATTGAACTCGAAGATTTGCGCAAAATCCAACAACATGTATTATACGAAACCTCCTGCACGAAATGGAAATCAGACGATAAACCGCTTCATGTTCGTTCTTTAACTTCAGCTTTACCAATAATCACCACCGAGGATGATTCAGAAGATCAATCTCGTGTGTTCCACCTGCAATGGTCAGACCATCAAGTTAATGAATTCAACAGCAAGATTGATGATTGGAATTTCGATGTTTTTGACGCTAATGAATTCTCTGGAGGTCGACCTTTGTCTATGATAACCAGTGCTGTCTTTCGAAAACATAATTTGTTCGAACTCATTACGGACCTAGAAGAAAGCACTGTTTTGTCATTTGTAACTAGTATTGAAAACGGTTACCACATAAAAAACCCGTATCATAATCGCATTCACGCAGCCGACGTCGTTCAAACATTGCATTATCTCTTGACATGTAATGAGCTTCATCACCTTCTAGCCCCTGCAGACATTCTATGTGCCATTGTAGCTGCTGCAATACATGACTATCAACATCCTGGTATCACAAACTCATTCCTGGTGGCTACTGGTGACAACCTGGCTCTTCGTTACAACGATAGAGCAGTGCTAGAACACATGCATGTATCGGCCGCATTTAGCATGATGAAACGTCAGCGTTCAAACTGCGACGTGCTTAAAGCACTGGGAGGTCGCAGTGCTTATATAGAAGGAAGGGAGTCTGTCATTCTAATGGTCCTGGGAACAGATATGAGCCATCACTTTGAAGGGCTTGTGGCATTCAGAAACGAAGTGTTGAATTTCAAGCCGAAGAATGATACCCAGAACTATCCGTTGAATGTCCGTCGTGTGCTATTGGCGACCTCGTTGCATTGTGCGGATGTTTCGAATCCAGCTAAGAAGTCTAAGTTGTGCCAACAATGGGCGCTGTTGGTACAAGAGGAATTTTTTAGGCAAGGTGACCAAGAAAGAAAAAGTGGACTTCCTGTCAGCATGTTTATGGACAGAAACAAGCCTTCTTTCAACAAATGCCAAAGTGGTTTTATTAAGATGATTGTGCAGCCTCTGTTTGAGTTGTACTGTGAATTTGTTATATCGCTCAAACCGCAGGTGGATCAATGTCTGTCTGTGAACTTGACGCACTGGGAAAGCAAGCAAAACGAGGATGAACCTCCTCGTTCGAGATCTTCGACGTTGGGACAGAAGAGATCTTTTGCACGAAGTGTATCAGATATGACTTCAAAATTATTGAACTCGGCCCAAAATAGCTAAAACAAAGTAGGTTTGAAATTTAAGAAATTCTGATACAAAATAGCTTTCAACTTTTAAAAAGAGTAGGGAACTCAATAAATAAAATTAGTCATCTCTCCAGCTGATGAATACCTGGTCTGTTCGATATCGCTGGGTGCATTGTGACTTTTCCAAAGGGGTGACTTCTCCTGCCATAAACTGTAAAAGTCCAGCTTGAGCAATCATTGCCCCGTTATCAATACAATACCTATAATCCATTTCGTATACTTTAGCTCCCTTGCGATCCGCTACCATGGATGCCATCATCTCCTGGAGTCTCAAATTACAGCCAACTCCCCCTACTATCAACACCTCATCACTTCTACAATGAGCTAAAGCACGTTCAGTGATCTCCACGAGCATTGCAAAGATAGTTTCTTGTAGCGAAAAACACAAATCAGCCTTGGTGAGCTCCCCAGTTTCAAGTTTCAATTTGGCTTCTTTTGAAATAAACGACAGAATTCCGGAAAAAGACACATCCATACCTTTCACCGAGTAAGGCAACTCGATGAATTTCGAACCCTGTTTTGCACATTGTTCGATGTTGTATCCAGGAGAGGGATCGTTAGACAAGTTTATTTCTCTAGCGAACTTGTCCAAGCAATTTCCAATAGCAATATCGATAGTCTCGCCAAATATTCTATACCTCTTTTCCGAATATGCGATGACTTGGGTATTTCCCCCGCTGACGTACAATACCACGGGGTTACGAGCACCAGTGAGCGCTCTCCCCATTTCTATATGGCCTATGCAATGATTCACGCCAACCAAAGGTATGTTCCATATCAATGAAAGTGACCTAGCGCACATGACGCATGAGGTTAATGGACCTCCCATTCCAGGTCCTTGTGTAAAGGCAACACAATCTACCTAAGAAAAATGATTTCAAAAACATGAATTGAAAACTAACGCAAAGTCTTACCTGATCCGGAGCTATACACGCCTCTTCTAACGCATGCTTTACCAATTGGACTATGTGTGCCTGGTGGTGCCATGATGTTTCTCTGGGCAGGAAGCCTTGACCAGGGGCAGTGATAAAAGTCTTACGCGGATTGGATAGTATTTTAAATACTCCGCCATCACCACAAGACCCGCCACCTCCTTCGTAACGAACTATTCCGACACCGACTTTGTTTGCACTCCCTTCAATACCAACACATATCGTCATCGCCAAACTCAAGGTGGGTTATAAAAAATAATTTGGTTCCCTTCTTTGTTCGTTTTTGAAATACGTTTCGTCGCCACTTCACACTTTTGATTAAATCTGGATGCCATTTTAAATCAAAAACATGCAACCTGTTTTATTGAAAAAATCTCTCGAACTGCCTTGTGGCATTACCATTCCCAACCGTCTATGCAAAGCTGCGATGACCGAATGCATGGCGGACGTCCACAGCCGCTCAACACCTGAACTAGCCAAACTATACGAGCTATGGTCAAAAGGTGGGACTGGTTTATTAATCACTGGTAACATTCAGGTTGACCGCAGATACATGGAGCGCCCAGGAAACGTTGCCATTGAGCCGACTATTGATGAAAAAGGGATTTCAGCATTGAAGTTATTTGCATCCAGTGCCACCGTTGGAGGTAGCTTAGTGTTCGCTCAATTGGGTCACGCCGGGCGTCAATCCACCAAACTTTTGAACAAGAGCTTGATTGGTCCTAGTGCAATTGCAATGATTGATCCAAATCCAGAAGCACCAGCTGACTCAACAACAAGGGAGATGACACTTGAAGAAATAAAAGATGTTAAATCCCGTTTTGTGAATGCTGCCCTAGTGTGCCAGAAAACTGGTTTTTCTGGGATTCAATTGCATTCGGCGCATGGGTACTTGTTATCATCGTTCTTGAACCCATTAGCAAATAATAGAACCGATAGTTACGGAGGCGCGTTGGAAAACAGAGCGAGATTGTTACTTGAAATCGTTCAACTTGTCAGAGAAGCGGTTGGGCCCAAGTTTCCAATATCTGTGAAGATCAATAGCAGTGATTTTCAAAAAGGCGGGTTTTCTCTGGATGAATGCAAGCAGGTGTTGGAATGGCTCGATGCGAGTTCTGTTGATTTGATTGAACTGAGTGGTGGTAATTACGAAAGTCCGGTGATGTTGCTGGGCCCTGACTCCACGGTAAAAAGAGAAGCTTATTTCATTTCGTTTGCCAAAGAAATGCGTACAGTGGTACGTCACAGTACACTAATGGTGACGGGAGGATTTAGAACCACCATTGCCATGGAGAAAGCTTTGCAAGATGGAGCTTGTGATATGATTGGTATTGGAAGACCTTTATGTGTCGATCCAAAAGTCAGCAAAAAGATATTGGCAGGTGAAATCGAAATGATGCCTACTCCAGAATCCATGTTTTACCTCCCGTGGTTTTTGTCGTGGCTATTGTGGTTTGAAATCGGACCAAAGTTGGAATTTTTTGCGAGACAAAGTTGGTGTTATGAAATGATGATTCACTGGGGTAAAAGTGGAATAGCGGATCAAATTCCTTTTAGAGCTGTAAGGGGCATTTTGGGGATGCGTTCATACGACCAAAACCAGGCCCGCAATCTGGTGGGCGTGGATTGCATAGGCTCTCACCATACTAAAAAGTAAATTCAAAATATGTTACATATTACCAATGACGCATAGAAGGCAAAGATGGTTGAGATAGATTCGAGTCAAGGTATCTTTCTTCGTCGATGTATCTGATAGGAGTCAAAAACCTCATCTTTTTCTTCGCCGTGGTTCTCTTGTCCTCTCTACCAACGCTGTTTTGAATGCATAATGAATTTGGCTTTATTTCAGGTTTCTTTTTTTTGGGTTTCAGTTTTCGTCGAGTGGTACGAAATCAAATCAATTTTCATCGATGGAATAGGATGCCAAACAATTGATCGAGATAGCGATGAATTATTAAGTTTACCAGATGAAGTTATTGATTGCTTTCAAAACTGTCAAGTGAGA
>Ga0105053_10005480_pt1 | contig 18013 bp, 2 predicted proteins | sample BON01_FD_78093 | JGI IMG/M metagenome (GOLD analysis project Ga0105053, IMG submission 78093) | Freshwater microbial communities from Lake Bonney liftoff mats and glacier meltwater in Antarctica - BON-01 | ecosystem: Environmental > Aquatic > Freshwater > Ice > Glacier meltwater | place: Lake...
AAATATACGCCGCACTGGAACGGCATGTTTTACAGTGCGAGAGTGGGTCCGGTGAAGCGAAAATGGGTGCGCACCTTCATCCTCCGCATCCCAAGATTGGACGGGAAGCGCCAAGTGCGACGGTCAAATAACACAGATGATATGGGTCGCGATTTTCTGCGTGAAATGTCCTTTACCGATGCCATGACCGACGCTGCCATTGTGCTTGCAAGCAGCGTGGAGCTTCCCAACAACACAGAGAACTTTTTCCCGATGTTGGCCAAGAGAGACAAGAAGATTTCACGTCTTTATTTGAAGTCCGGGTACGCCGAGGATCCTGCGTTCCACAAGCTGTCGGATCGATGGAATAAGTACAACGTCGTTAAACGTCTCAGCAAAATGCGCAAACTGGCGGTTTACGATTCCCTTTTCAAGTGCTGTGCGCGACCTGCTACGGCGTGTAAGTGCGAGCAACGCAGCGTGCAATCTTTGCACAATAAGGTTGCCAACCAGAAGAGTCTTGTGTCTGCGCTGACTTTCTTATGCAGAAAGAGGACGTAGATTGCACGTCTTAAAACAGTGGCGCAATTGATACAGCGTGGAAAGAGAGAGAGAGAGAGAAGAACGAACGAGATAGTCGAAAAACTCACTCGTCGCGTTCGCCGATTACACTGGGAAGTATCGCGTGTGACGATTGAATCCACTTGTTTTTAACTTATTCTATTGAATGAATTGAAGACTTTCGTGAAAACGCATGGGAGCAGTCGTACGCGGTTAGTAGTGTCGGGCGCCCTGATTTTGATTAAATAATGCTTGAATGTGCCATAATCCTATTGTACCAGTCGCACTATGTGTTGACGCAAATTCGGTTCTGCCATATAAGAGTAATGTGGACATATTTGCATGTACGTGATGGTACTCCTGTTCATGAAAATTAAAAGTGCCAATCGTTCAAGTGCACAGTATATAAACATGACGTGTCGAGACGAGGCCTTTGCAGTACAGTGGTGTCCAACCAATTTGTCACGTATGCAGCGTCTGCAATATGAAGGTGTGAGTATCAGAGTATGTTTAAATGTGGTAATTGTGATGTCATTTTTATCAACTAGCATTGCTACGTGTCCCGGCAACAGCAACACGGTCACTCGCCATCAGGTGAATATGCCAGGCTTTGTTGCCAAGTATAAGAACGATGGGGCGCAAATTTATCGCTATGCAGGCAGCACATCTTGGGGAGCACCATTTTACAGTCGAAACAACGCAGCGCACGGAAGGCCTAGATACATTTACGGAACTGGCGGTTATCATTATCTTACAGCATCTACCCCAATCAAGAACAACTGGGATGACTATTTTGTGAAATGGCGAACTAGCAATTTCTTTGCATTGCCCAGCGCCTTTTATTGGTGGATCCCTAAGAACATACCTGTGACAGGAGGTGGACCTTCACCTACAATTACAGCATATACAATATGCGAGTGCCCGCCTGCTTTCGAAATATCTGCCGTCGGATGTACTTCCTGTCCTTCTGGTAAAAGCAAAGGTACAACCTCAGACGCCCAGTGCGATCAATGTCCCTCGAATATACGGATGCTCAACAGCATGCTCTGCACACAGTGTGACGGCAACCCCTACCAAAAGACAAGCAATGCAGTGTCTTATTGTTTGACGTGTCCATTTGGCACACACCCCGAGACGGCAAGTGTGGACAAATTCTGCGCTGTATGCCCTGCTGGCACCTATGCCAGAGAACCAGGGCCAACCACGCCGGATACGTGTGTGCCGTGCCCTTCAGGGACATTCTCGGACCAAATTGGAGCGTTGAGTGCAACTACTTGTCAACAATGTGCAGCGGGAACGGCATCTGATACGTTGGCCGCCACAGATAGTTTTGATTGCAGTATATGTCCCGCTGGCAAATTTTCAGCGGTGGCTGGTCAGAATACATGTGTATCATGCCGTGCTGGCACATATTCAGAATTTCCCCAAGCCAGCACCTGCAGCATGTGTCCGGCGGGAAAGGCGTCCGAAACGGTGGCCGCCACAGATATTTCGGTTTGCAATATATGTCCCGCCGGAAAATACACGGCAATGACAGGTCCGAACACATGTGTGTCATGCCGCGCTGGCACATATTCAGAGTTCACAGAAGCGGTGAACATCAATACTTGCAGCATGTGTCCGGGGGGAAAGGCGTCAGATACGGTGGCAGCCATTGACATTTCGTTCTGTACAATATGTCCCGCTGGCAAATTTTCAGCGGTGTCTGGTCCGAACACATGTGTGTCATGCAGCACTGGCACATATTCAGAATTTCCCGAAGCCAGCACCTGCACCTTGTGTCCGGCGGGAAAGGCGTCCGATACGGTGGCAGCTATTGACATTTCATACTGTACAACATGTCCCGCCGGAAAATACACGGCAACTGCGGGTTCGATCACATGTGTGTCGTGCCGCGCTGGCACATATTCAGAGTTCGCAGAAGCGGTAAACATCAATACTTGCATCTTGTGTCCGGCGGGAAAGGCGTCTGATACGGTGGCCGCCATTGACATTTCATACTGTAGAATATGTCCCGCCGGAAAATACACGGCAACGGCAGGTCCGATCACATGTGTGTCGTGCCGCGCTGGCACATATTCAGAGTTCGCAGAAGCGGTAAACATCAATGCTTGCACCATGTGTCCGGGGGGAAGGGCGTCCGATACGGTGGCCGCCATTGACATTTCATACTGTAGAATATGTCCCGCCGGAAAATACGCGGTAGGTCCAGGTCCGAGCAAATGTGAGTCGTGTCTCGCGGGCACATACGCAAGATTTCCAGAAACCATCACATGCAGCAGGTGTCCCGCGGGAACGTGGTCAGATACAGTAACATCGACCGATATTTCTTCTTGCAACCAATGTCCCGCCGGCAAATTCTCAGCAACAACGGGTAGTCCCCGATTGGCAAATTGTAACACGTGCGGTTCAGGTAAGACATCGATTGCGGGGTCATCTTCTTGCACAGATTGTCCACAAGGCACGAGAAGGAATTCTGCTATGACTGAATGTAATCCCTATCTGCAAAATTACGTGGTCGATGTGACAGATTACTACAGCACTATTTTCTGGTCAGGGGGAACACCTGGCGTGGCTACCTTGAAATTGGCAGATACGCATGCGCGTGTGCATTCGCAGCTGATGTATGATTCTGCGACTCGCGAGGAATCCTTGTGGCAACATCTCAGTGCACAGACCATCCGATCATGCCAGGATCTGATACTATCGCAGACAAACGTGTCAGATGTACCCGAACAGTATGAAGTGCTTGTCCGTCTTCTTATGTACTACGGCCCTTGCGCGCCTGGAATTGTTGGCTATGACTTACTACAGGACCCCGGAGATGATAATGTGGCAGACAGTGAGTGTGTGATGATAGCGTCCACTGCACAAGACACAGGTCGTGACGCACTGCTAGTGTTGACACGACGATATATGGGGCGTGACCCGACTGAAAAGCTTAAATATTACGACTATTCAGTACAATATCTCACTCCAATGATAGTGGGACAAATTTTTGGGAATTTATCGCACGCAGAAAAACACGTGAGATTTTGCAATGTGCGAAATCTCCAGCACGCACCGGCTTCAGTCGATGACGCCCTGTCTAGTGTGGCACTGTGGACAATGTCTCAAAACTTCGCCACACCTTCTCCCCATACTTTGGCAGAGCATATTATGCAAAGTGGACCGTGTTCGATTTGACATGTCGCAGTGGGTGCGCCTGTAACAGACTATGCAAAACGCATCACACGACACCATGACACGCACGTGATTGTTTGTTTGGGTTTTTAATGAATTGATTTGACCATGTAAACACTATGAAATGTACTGTCACTGGAAGAGATACGCTGTACGCAATTGTTATTTTCACGGTGCATAGTAATGCTGCTCTTGCTGGTAATATTGATACGGATTGAAATATGCAGGCATAGGCATTGGATTGAAAGCCGATTGTGGCATGTATATTGCAGTGGCTTCGTTTGGACATACAAATGTGTATGCTTGTGTATTGCTTTCGCGCATCGACCGGTGTTTCCACTGATGCGAAACAATGTAACAGCAGACAGCAGCACCCAAGGAGCCAAGCACGACGCCAGCGATCGTGTAATGTGACAGCAAGAAAGAACTGGTGTGCTCATGCACCGGGATTTGTATTACCTGCGACAGTGGGGCTGCAGGATGTGCAGACACATTCTGTGTTCGTATGATTAGAGGCATACTCATGCGGGCGTGTACACAAATGTTGTCGTTTATGGTGATATTGTTTTTTTGCGAGGGCGAACACACGCTGATTTGGTTGGCCGTAGATGTGGTGACTGTATTGAGACCAGAATACCCATTCAGCACCAACTGGTCGATGTTTATGAAGGAGCTGTTGGTTGTCACTGCTACATAGGTTATGTGCACTGTCTCTATTTGCAACAGTCGGCGTTTTGTGTTTGGTGCACATTTTGACGTGAACTGTGCACGCGCAACAGATGTGATGACAATGTCTATGACTGCGTCGGAGGTGGCGTTGAGTATTTCCATGCGGATCTCTGGAACGACTTGTAACATAAAGGTGTCTTCATCCAGGCAAAACTTATCCATCAGTAAGTCGCGTTGTACTACTAGCATATGACACGTGTGGTCATATGACTGGCTTTGTGATGTTCTGGCACACACCACTGCGGTCACGCGCTCGTTGTTGTTAATAGAGGTGATCTCGCGATTCAATGCCATGTTTTGGTTGCTCTTCCCGAGTCCGAGTAGGGATTGTCTCTGTGTTACTGGCGACGTTGTGTCGAATGACAACAACAACCGACCGGCCCCTGGATTTGCAGGCTGTGGTGCGAGTGTGCGTAACTCCAGTTTCTCTGTCCTGTGTGTAGGTCCAGACTTAAATGTCGCGTAGTGGCGCCGTGTGTGCTGTTTACGGCCATGTTCTGAATGTGCCTTCACACGCGCAAGTGGCGTGTTGTAAACTTCTTGTAGCCGCCGCGAGCCCCTGACACTGTACCGCAACAAAGATGAATCGGCACACTTGCGATATGGCGTGGTGAACACAATCATGCTTGTACGATTATTCAACGATAGCAAGACTGGGCTTTGCGCTCCGAAAGCGGAAGTCACTGTGTATCCCTTGAAGACTGTATTATTAGAATACTCGCTATCCTGCACACCTGAAGAATCTATTTTGAAGACGAGCATTACAGAATCTCCACTCCGCAGGTAGAGATACATGTAATACCTCCATGTCGAGTCGATTGATGATTGCCATCGACAGGGCATTACACTGCTGTGGCACGTGCCGTCGATACACGACGCACAAAAGTCAAAGTCAGACACACGTTGGTCACCGAACAAGGTGGTCGACATCTGGAAAAGCAACGCATTCGTCTGTGTGGTGTTGACATACTGTATCGCCGCAGCATGCAGCTCGATACATCCATCCTGAACGTCATGCTCTATTTTGTGCGGAATAAGGGCCGTAATGCTTGTGCCCTCAAAAAACGTAAGGGGATGGTGACCATCCGGATACGGTAGGTCATCAGCATAATTTTGCGCGTGTTCTGCTGCAAAAACGGCTTCGTCACAATTGTAAAACTTGCACGCTATTGACTCACCCACCCAAAACGTCGTATACAGCCAGTACTGTGGTGCTTGCACTGGTGTTGGACCCATGCGTATTGGCATTTTGGGCCTCCACTTGATGGTGCCCTGTGCGTTTTCGTACACGCCCGACGACGGACAGCGTTCTGCACACAGACCAACTCCCTCAACGCCGCCAAACAGAAGTTCGCCAATTTGCCACATGTGAGCGTCGTTAGGAACATTATAGTTGTTGGCGACTGTTTGTACATTTGATGCCGCTCGCATGTGCTGCACTTGCCAATCATAAATGTTGCTATCGGCAGCAGCGCCAGGAACACACGACAGCTGACCACACATCCGCAATGTGGAAGAGAAAAGAACGAGCAGCCATCCTCTTGTTTTCACATAGACTTTGTCGAATATGAACACTCTCCCGTGCCCTGCAACGAGTATTCCTGGCATAGCAAGATTCTGATTCAACATTGTAACAGAACAAGGGTACTTGTTGGTGTCCTGCTGGGGGTCCCAATTTCTTACTGACGTGTCTTGCAGTTGCGCACACGTTGGGGCCATGGTGCGCCATAACTCAGAGAGAATTCCCCCTCCACCTGATGATGCATTTCCGCCCTCGACAAAGGCGACGAGCATCTTGGTTTGATTGGCATTACCTAGTGCAATAACCCGTGCGTGGGTACGGATGAAGTTACAGCAGTCTGTCTCTGTCTGATCGGGATTCATGGTTTTCCCCAGTGGCACCACAATGCCATCAAGAATATGTGGATTTTTGGAATTTGTAGAACCAATGTTGTCAGGATCTTGTTGAGAATCGCATATGTCATAATGACCTGGCAACGACGGCAAAGTAGCATCAATACCAGCCGTACTAGGGTCAGATGCGAAATATACCGTGGGCAGCGCTCTTGTCGTGTTTTTTGTCATGTTTCCAATTGACAAAACGTCCCCTACGGCCAGTGCAGCGTCCGTCAATTCAGTAATGTATCCATGCGACGGCAGCGCCGAACTGCCTTGTCCAATCTCGGTCTGTGGGATGACTCGCACGATTTTTTCAACATGACGCTCTCCGTCCAAATCGAATGTGTAAGTTCTGGAAATAATTCCACACACACAATCGACGAGAAGTGTGTGCAGCATGTCTCCTTGAGGGATGGCACACGCAATGTCCGGGCGCAGCACAGTATTTTCGCCCTGGATGAGATACGGAAGGTTGTTATACTGTGGATGGCATACAAAGAGCGGCATGCCTGTGTTTGTAGTGTCCCTGCGGCTGCCGTATGCGACCTTTTGCGTGAATTCGTCCAAGCCTCTTTTGTTTGTAATGAGATCTGCGGCTGAGTCGGGATCTACTTGATAGACGGACATGAAGTCGGCCGACAACTCCAGATCAACGCTGCTTATTGCGTATCGTGTCATCACGTCACCTAACGTATACATGCACGGCAGTGCCTGATGTGTCTTCAAATTTTTCGTTAGGTCGCACCGTACGTATCCTGCTTTCAAGGCCGAATTGTCTCTTCCTGGGAAGTTCAGTTGGCCAAGTTTGCAAGGTGCGTTGTTGGGGTGTGTAACCGTGGAACCGCCCAATGGGGCCTGCGCCGAGACGCCCTCTGCATTGATGCTGGAAAAGACCCAGCACACGGGTGGGTCGGGTAAAAAGCCACCTTGTGAGACCCACAGATTGTTACTGGCAAATGCTGTAGAGAAAACACTGCTAATATTCAGTTTTTTCCGCAACTGAACGCTCTTGTCACTGGTCACTATGAGCGTGTCGGGGCCGTGAGTGTACCGTTCTGCAAGCGCAATCGACGTGCTCATGTACTTTGGTGGGTATGGAATAGGATTCTGCGTCATAGACCCACAGCGAATCCAGTCCCAGTCAGTGCTGCCAACAGTGGTATTCAGTTTTTTCGAAGCCACAAAGACAGCCATGTGGATTGGAGTGCCAGCGTCATAATTATTGTACATCTCCTCGCGCTGGTCGTTGCGAAATGGACGCTCAGAATCGCTGGGATAGCGCACATTAATACCAATATGTGGGGTCAGGTGAATTGTCAGATCGTCATTCCATACTGCTTCGGGAAACAATCGCTGCACAAAACCAGCTCCACCGGAACCAAAGTAGTTTTGCTCTGTTTGTAAATCCAGTGCTGTCCAGCGGTTTCGTGCTTGCGTGCGCTTTTTGTGGAGCAGAGGAATAATTGCCGTGGTAGATGTGTCCGCAACACGATTGCCAGCACATTCTGTGGACGAGCTTGGCGAGCACAAAAAGGGGTTTTCCATATATGATATGTCCTTGTACAGCATGGCAGTGTTGCCAAGTTCACCAAATCGGTTTACCACAACTGGGCGCGTGCTTGCAAACTGCACGAATTCGCCGCCTGCTTCTAAACTGGCCATGGTGGTCTCAGGGTCGAAGAAGGGCGACTGCTGAACTGCCTGTGGTTTGGCAGCAAAAATGTGGTCGCCATGAAGAACTTGTTCGCCGTTTGTTGGTCGTACTACGTGGGTGTAGTGCAATGGCAAAATGCTGTCTGACACGACCTGTGTGCGCTGAATAGATGTCACTACAGCAGCAAGTGAAATACCCCATGGGTCTGTGCGGCCGAGGTCTCTGTCACATGGACAAAGGGTGTTCACCGCTTCATAATACACCGTAATGTTACAAAACAAATCGCTTCGAACACGCAGATCTGATGACACTGACGCATGTACCAAAATAATGGCAACCGGCTTCGAGATGTTTGCATGTGCGTAGTAATAATACAGTGTAAGTGTCTGAAAGTGCGAAAAGTCCGTGGGCACCAGGATTGTGGTGGTACGCTCTTGCGCGCTGATTGTAACAAAGTCACTATTCATTCCAGTCCAGGGGTCCTTGCTCTCAGACTGGTTGGCGATATACACAGGGTTGTCAGCGTAGATGGTATCAGACCAGTCAATGACGGTCGCGACACCTTGCTGTAGAATAATGGGGGTTGGGTGCGCAAAATCAATAATGCCGTCTGTCACAAGTGCCCGATAGCCGCTTTTGTGTTTTGCGGCAGTGCCCAGCCTGTAGCACGAGTGACGCAAATCATATTCCGTGGTGAGTGTTTGCATGCTGTGATGGCATTCGAAGAAACTTACGTTGGGAGATTTCACCAAGAGCCCTCGGAAAACTCGTTCTGACAAAAAGCCTGCTTCAGTTTTGTTGGAGCGCTGTTCAGAACATTTGCACATCGTATGACCCGTGTGCCACACGTCCACAGACTTTGATAACACGCTGTCTGTGTTCAGTACCGGCAGCGCAGTTGCGTCTACCATCTGCACCCGGTGACAACATCCGACGCAATAGTGAGAGCAGATAACTGGCGCAACTGACACACATGGGGGGTTTTCGGGGTATTCCATGAGCACGATTCGCACGTAACGCGCGCGCACTGGACCATCTTCGAAAAACATCTCCACGCTGGAATTGTTGGCACTCAGCGTCGAGAGGTCTGTGTCCTTAAATCGGACAGGGTTCGAGTTGTACAACAGTGGCGCGATATCATAGTACACACGCACACTGCCAAAGCGTGGAGAAGCTGACACATGCGAAAACACAAAACCACTTACGGGTCTGATACTCTCGAGGTCCATTTCGACTGAAAACGGGGCAAGACCGCGGAAGTTGCGGTGTGTGAAAACCCCGACATCGTGCAAGAAGCATAACCCTTCCCCGCCAAACCACGGTTCCTGTGAAAGCATGCCCGGATTTTGGTCGCCTGACCACGACCATGTGCTGCCAGTTTCAAAGTGCCACCTCTGCCGATTCACTTTGACATGTGCAATAGCAATATCGTGACGCGTATTGCAATCGTCGCCGGTCGCGTTGCACGCTGCAAACTTGATGAAAATATAGCGTCCCAGAATGCTCGGAATATCCCGCTGCAGAAACATATTTTGGCCAAGCCATGGAATGTATGTTGGTTTCATAAATGCGGCCACATTTTTTGACAGTGTACCAGCTGTGGCAGTAGCATCAGCAGCAGCAGCAGCTGGCGTCTGAGCCGTTGACAAGATGATAATTTCGTCGTCTGAAAGCATGCGCTTATAAATCAGAATTTCGTCCAACTGTCCCTCGTAGCACGCATATGACACAGTGGCAACTCTTGGACAGTATGATGTCACGCCCTTGTTCATATGCGACGACAAGACGAGTGAACCGTAGAAATTACCCAACCCCAGCACTGTGTACGTGTTGGCATCATCCGCTTGTACGCTATCTTGCATGGTGAGACAGATGCCGTTCAAACATATTTTGGCAGTTTTCGATGCGGTGCACACAGAGAGCAGGAAGTGATTCCACTCGCCTACGGCAACGGTGGCTGAAGAGGGGCTGTAGATCAGATCCCTGAGAGAATCTCTGCTGATGGCGGAGAGAGCAGGCACGTTGTTAATTGTCAGAAAGGCAGTGACCGCACTCGGTTGATGCCAGTTCTGTTCGAAACGAAAGAACGACGTACCGTCGTTGGTCGACATTTCGAGGATGACATGTTTTTTCTGTCCAATTGGATGCACCATGCCAACGAACCAAAATGACACCGCAAAGTCGCTACTAGGCGCCAATGTGACGGCGCCCAATTCCAGATAGTGTGTGTCGCCAAGCGAAAGGCTTTCCCACAGCGAGGGCCCGTGCACGCTCTGTACACGGAGAATGGGAATTTTGTATGGGACATGTGTCTCCTGCTGCGAGTTGTTTGTGGCAATATTCTGCTGCATGAGACGCGCATCCGTCTTGTAATTCGAGCTGTCTTGGCCAATAAATGTGGGATCATCGAATCGCAGCCACACAAGAAGATCAGAATCGACGCTGGCAAGTTGCGGCTCACAGTCTTCACACTGCAGTATCTGGTGCTCGTCACCTGGCAGATAGCTCGCGTACACCGGATTAGCGTCCAGCAGCTGCTCGTCGCCAATCTGAATTTCGTAGTGTTTGATGGTATTCCACAGAGTTTCGTCAGGCACACCGCTGACCAAACTTTGTCGCTCGAATTCGATCTTGACCTCGCGGATCAGCTCGGAAAACTGCAAGTCCAGACGAACCCAGGCTGCGGTGTGCCCGGTTTCAGTTGGCAAACGCGTGAGTTCAAGTGTGCGCACTGGCACTATTTCGGAGCTGGCGGCGACCACAACGGCTGGAATGGTCACGTCGGAACACTGTTCGTGCAGAAATTCATCAAACCAAGGCGACTGCGGGTTGGCACGGAATTGTGAATCCAAGCCATGGCATTCGCAACAGTAACTAGTGTACTCCCAGTCACACAAGCGATGGTCGTTCAGAAGCTGCTCAGACACGTCCAAGCATGTCGTGTTGTCAACTGCATGTCTCCATTCGCTGCCGTCGGCAGCGCGACGCTGGTAACATGGAATGTCTTTCCAGGGACTGTCTGCATTAAAAAGCTGGCGAATAGCTTCGATGTTGGACTTTGAAGCTCCATCGAACCCATCCTCACCCCATCCGAAACAGCCGCAATCCAGGCCGGATTCCTGCCTTCCATTTTGTGAATCTTTGCCCCGACTCTCGGCACACTTGTTAAAAAACACCGTACTGCCTGCCACCGGAGTCTGTGCCCTGATTTTTTGGAGCAGAAGCAGACTTTCGGGAAATAATGTTGTCAAGTGTGCTCGCACACTGGCTTTGCACAAACATTTAGAAAAGCGTGAAGTGTTGCATTGGAAGCAGGGCGTGGGTCCGGATATCAACTTCATGTCACCTTCTGGGCAGGAAAGACATGGGCCACCAATGGGCCCAGAATATCCCGCATTGCACAAACATTCAATGCCCATGGTGTTGCGGGCAAACGAATTGGAATTGTCCGTGCACGCTTGACACGGCTGCGAGCCATTATTGCTTTTATAAGTTGCAACCGCACATTGCATGCAGTTCGGGGCTGTATTTTCGTCTCTGTCCGTAGGATCCGTTGTGCCCGCGTTGCAAATACAGGCACTCAGGGCAGTGCTTCGTGCAATCGAGCTTGAAAGAAATGGACAGGCATCGCACGTCTCGTTTCCAATGTTTGATTTGTATTTACCTACAATGCACCACGCACAGCTGTGTGGGGCTGTAGAAAAGTCTGTGTAGTCCAATATCAGTCTAAAGTAGTCTGTTTCGCCGTAGGATTTTTCGAGATTTGTTTCTGGCCAATTGACATCAAATGCCAGCGTTCCCGGCCACGAAATCGTCGACCAAGTCGCCGCCACGGACAACGTCCTTTCAATGTCTTCCCTGAAAAGAGTAAAAGCAAGACTGTTCGTGTTTCGTACAATCGTCAAGGTATGCCAGCGACCCAAGTCTGAATGCTTAAAATCATAGATTGTAACGCGAGCTGAATTCGCCGCCCATAGTAGTCGGTTTGTGATCGGGGCTAGCAAAATGCCCCACCCATCATCGAAAGCTGCACTCGTCCAGTCGCTCGCCAAAAACTGCAGCCTAGTTGACTGCCATTCAGGGAACTTTTCAGGCCGGAACCGGATCATCATTTTCCATTTTGTCGTGAACTGCAAATTGGGAGATTGAGTGAATCGACCGGGCGCATAGCTTTCAAAGTCAAACACTGTTTGCAATGTCGCACCAGGGATGCATGTGCAGTTTCTTGAAGCCAGTGGCAGATGCGAGACGGAATTTATGGGACAATCGTCGCACGGTATCGGACCAGTGCTCGTTTTATAAGTGTCAAGAGCACACGCAACGCAAGGTGATGTGACTTCCCCATAATATCCCGCGTTGCATGCGCACAGCAAGCTTGCTGGGGGCGAGAACGAGTTGACAATGCACTGTATGCACGCGGCTTCTCCTGGAAATGCTTTGTATGTCCCGGCAGGACACTCTGAACAAGAAACACCGCCGTCAAGCCCAAAGTATCCAGAGTTGCAAGTGCAATTGTAGACGGATTCGCTTGTCAACGGAGAATATGAATTCGATGTGCACGACGTACACACAGCACTCCCGATGGTATCTTTAAATTTTCCGTTGGAGCACGAAATACAAACTGTACCGTCTGGTCCCGTGAAACCCACATTGCAAATGCATTTTGTTCGCATATTGCTCGCAGTTGGTGCATTTGTATTCAATGGGCATTCTTGACAGACGTTGATTACAGCCCCAACTGCAGTCGAATATTCATCTGGCAAGCATTGGCTGCACTGTGCATCTCCAGTTGCAACTTTGTATTTGCCCGCTACACATTCCGTACACGGTCCGCCGTCAGATCCAGACGAGCCAGCGTTACAAGTGCAATCTGTTTGCTCGTCACTCGACTCGGGTGAATGAGAGTGGTTTGTGCATGCGTGACACGTACTAATGAAAATGGCCCCGACTGTCGTCGAATACCGACCTGCGGAGCAATGACTGCATGCTGTCATTGCTGTCACCGTTGCGTACTTTCCAGCTATACATTCTCTACATATGGTGTTGTTGACACCAGATGAACCAGCGTTGCAAATGCAGTGCGTTTGTCTGCCGCTTGCCACCGGTGCGTCGGAGTTTTCAGGGCACGATTGACATACGTTTGTCGTCGCATTGACCTCTTCAGAATATTGACCTTGTAAACACTTGCTGCATGTGTGATTACCTCTTGCAATCTTGTACTTGCCTGCCACACAGGCAATGCAAGTGCCACCGTCTGGACCTGTGTAACCTGGACTGCAAACACAGTCGCGCACTATCGCACTGCCGGCCGGGCTTTCTGAATGGTCCGGGCATAATGTGCATGCTCTTTCACCAGGCATCGAAAACGTGTCCGCTGAACACTGCAGGCAATTATCGATTGTAAGAGAAGTATTCACAGTTGAAAAGTAACCAGCACCACAAGGTGAGCATTGCGTACTGTTGAACTCTGAAGTGAAAAACCCAGGTGAGCAAGCGTGACACGCGTTGTCATAAATTTCATTCTGTGTGTCTCGTTCTTGCTCTGTACGATGCGCGAACCCCGGCGTGCATCTGCAGTCTCGTGGCGACGCCGCATCAGTACGATCGACTGGCGTTGTGAGTGAATTCGTGTCACATTCTGTGGCCACACCACCGGTGCAAAAGTACTGGACAAGGCAGGAGTGGCATATCTTCGAAGCATTGGGCTTGTATTTTCCATCCTGGCATGTTTGACACTCGATGGAGCCCGCCACCGACACTTGTGTGGAGCTGCACAAATTGCACGTCAGTATTGACACCGCTGCAGAAACGTTTGAAAAGGTGTCAATGGCGCACAATTCACATTCAGAATTTCCTTCGGGGTTTTCAGCATACGTCCCGGGAAGACATGGAATACATTCTGCTGGCAACGTGCGCGCGTCACGATTCTGCGTGGATGTTCCAAGCGAACAAGCTTTGCATGAAGAAGCTCCATTTGAAGCCACGGAACCAGAAAATTTGCCTGCGATGCAGTTTACACACACGTTGCCGCTGACTGCACCAAGTGTGACGGAGTATGTGCCAGCAGAGCAGTTGTGGCACGACGCCGATCCTCTTGCTTCTTTGTACGTGCCGATTTCACACAGCTCACAACCGCCACCGTCTGGCCCAGTAGAACCAACATCGCAAATACAATCTATGCGCTCGTCGCTACCTGCAGGTGCATCGGAATTGATCCCACACTGTTGGCATGTGTTCGAGGTGGCACCTGTCTCAGTCGAATACTTGCCGGAAAAACAGATAGTGCACGCAACAATTCCTGTCGCTATTTTATATTTGCCGGGATCGCACAGTGCGCATATACCACCATCAGGACCTGTTGCACCAGCATTGCATGTGCAATCAGTTTGTTCGTCACTTGCTACGGGAGCATCAGAATATATGCCACATTGTTGACATTCATTCGATATAGCTCCGATTTCTGTGGAATAATACCCTGCTGTGCAATTTGTGCACACGGCGTCGCCTATTGCAATCTTGTATTTACCAGCAATACACTCGAAACATAATCCCCCGTCTGGTCCAGTTGATCCAGCGTTGCATGTGCAGTCAGTCTTTTTATTACTTGCTTCTGGGGCGCTGGAACGTTCCGTACATGCTTGGCATACATCGGCGGTGGCACCAATGGACGTGGAATACTGACCTACTGCACAATTTGTACATTCATCATCACCAGTCTCAATCTTGAACGTTCCAGCCACACACTCTATACAAAGATCACCATCCATGCCGGTCGAGCCAGCGTTGCAAGTACAATCAGTTTGTTCGTCACTCCCTTCTGGGGCATTTGAGTTGACTGTGCATCCTTGACACACATCTGAAGTGGCTCCCACGGCAGTGGAATATTGCCCAATATTACAATTATGACACGACGCATCACCAGGTGCAATCTTGAATTTCCCTGCTATGCACAACATGCAATTGCCCCCGTCGGGTCCGGTGGCGCCAGCGTTACAAGTACAGTCGATTTGTTCGTCACTTGCTTCTGGGGAGTTCGAATTGACAGTGCAACGTTGGCATACGTTGGATGTGGCACCAACAGCCATGGAGTAGTATCCTACACTACAAAGTGAACAAAGCGCATCGCCCGTTTCTATTTTGTACTTGCCAGCTATACAATGCGTGCAAGTACCTCCATTTGGGCCAGTCGAACCAGAGTTGCAGACGCAGTCAGTCTGTTCATTGCTTGCCACTGGAGCGTTTGAGTTGACTGTGCATTCTTGACATACGTCAAAGACAGAAGCCACAGCCGTGGAATAATACCCGGCACTACAATTTGAACATACCGCATCACCCGTTGCAATCTTAAATTTTCCAGCAATACATTCTGTGCACCTATCCCCGTCGGGCCCTGTGTGGCCAGCGTTACAGGTACAATCTGTTTGTTCATTACTTGCTTCGGGCGCGTTTGAGTTTGACGTGCATTCTTGGCATGCGTTATATGTGGCACCAATTGCAGTAGAATACTGCGCTGCTGGACAGTTTGTGCAAACAGAATCTCCCGTGATAATCTTATATTTGCCAGCGATGCACTCAAAGCACACTCCACCATTCGGCCCAGTTGATCCAGCGTTGCAGATGCAGTCAGTTGCCTCGTTACTTCCTTCTGGAGCGTTTGAGCGTGGTGTACATGTTTGACAATCATCTGACGATGCACCAAAAGACGTGGAATACTGGCCCACTGTACAATTTGTGCATTCGTCGTCACCGGTTACTGTCTTGTACTTTCCAGCCACACACTCTAAACAAATGTCACTGTCCATGCCTGTTGATCCAGCGTTGCAAGTGCAATCCGTCTGTTCGTCACTTGCTTCTGGGGCATTGGAATTGGTGCTACATTGTTGACATACATTAGAAGTGGCTCCCACGGCTGTGGAATAATACCCTACACTGCAATTTGAACAGAGGGCATCGCCCGTTGCAATTTTGAATTTCCCAGCAATACACTGTGTGCAATTGCCCCCGTTGCTTCCTGTCAGGCCAGCGTTGCAAGTGCAATCACCCTGTTCGTCACTGGCTTCGGGTGAGTTTGAGTTGGCCAAGCATTCCTGGCATGTGTTGTATGTCGCACCAATTGAGGTGGAATATTGACCTGCACTACAGTCAGTGCACGCTGCATCACCTGTAGCAGTCTTGTATTTGCCAGCCACACACAACAAACACGCGCCGCCGTCTGGTCCATTTGATCCAGCGTTGCAGATGCAGTCTGAAACCTCGTCACTTGCTGCTGGTGCATCAGAGTTTGCAGTGCAGGCAATGCAGACATCGGACACAGCACCTACCAACGTGGAATATTGACCTACAGCGCACATTGAACAAGGCACATCGCCACGTTCAACCTTGAATTTTCCAGCTACGCATTGTGTACAGATACCTCCGTCGAGACCGGTAAAGCCAGGATTGCAACGACAGTCTGTATTGCTGGTGGAGCCTTTGGACGAGTTGGAATTTTCTGGGCATGCGTCACACGCTGTAGAGCCTGTAGTATTTTTGTACGTTCCAGGTATACACATCGTGCAAATATCTCCATCTGGCCCCACGAAGCCAATGTTACAAGTACAGTGATACTGCTCGGTACTTGCCGCGGGTGCATTGGAATTGCTTGGACACAGAGTGCAAACTGCAGCACCTGCTTCTGTCTTGTATTTTCCATCTACACACGCATTGCATGTACCACCATCCGCACCAGTATACCCCGCGTTACAAATACAATCAAATACTTCGCCGCTCCGGGTTGGGGCTTGCGCAAATTCCGGACATCGGGTGCACTGACTTTCACCCTTCTCTGAAAATGTATCTACAGGGCATTCTAAACAATTGTCCAGTGTAAGCGACACGTGCACAGTGGAAAAATAGCCAGCACCGCACGGCGAACATTGCGTGCTATTGAGCTCGGAATTGAAGAACCCAGGAGAGCACGCGTGACATTCATTGTCGAAAATAGTGCTGTTTTTACCTCGTTCAAGTTCAGTGCGGTGTGCATAGCCAGGCTTGCAGCGGCAATCACGAGCAGCAGCTGCATCTGTGCGGTTGGCAGGCACTGTAATCGAATTCTCATTACATTCGACTGCCACTCCATCTGCACAAAAGTGCATAACCAGACAAATCTCGCAGATCTTGGCATGAGTGGGCTTGTAACGGCCAAGTTGGCATACAGTGCACGTACTGGAGCCCTCCACTGCGACCTCGGTGTTACCACAAGGAGTGCATGTTGCATTTGACGTGGCTCCTACAAACGCCGAGGACGTATCTGCTGAGCAGTTGTTGCATACGACATCTCCTGACATAAACTTATACTTGCCTGCCTCACATAGCACACATACTCCGCCGTCGGGTCCAGATGACCCAGGATGGCAAATGCAATCGAGCCGTTCGCCACTGCCCTCAGGAGCGTCGGAGTTTGACGGGCATACTTCACATACATTGGATGTTGCACCAACCTCTGTCGAATAATGACCTGTTGAGCAGTTATTGCACTCAGTATTTCCTGGCACAATCTTGTATTTGCCAGCCTCGCACAATTCACACGGTCCTCCATCAAGTCCAGAAGACCCAGCCTGGCAAATGCAGTCAACCTCCTCGTCGCTCGCTTCTATCGAATAAGAGTGTAGAGGGCATCCTTGACACACATTGGAAGTGGCCCCAATTGTGCTCGAATACTCGCCAGCCGAGCAGTTGTTACATGCTACATCTCCCAATACTGTCTTGTACTTTCCAGCAATGCACAATTTACACTGTCCACCGTCAGGTCCTGTAGAGCCAGACAAGCAAATACAATCTATTTCCTCATCGCTTGCCTCGGGTGCAGAGGAGTACTGAGGACATGCTTTACACAAATTCACCGTAGCAGCAATATCTGTAGAATATTGACCTTGTAGACACTCTGTACAGAGATTATCACCAGTCTCATACTTGAATTTTCCAGCTGCACACTCTGAACAATTCCCACCGTTGGCACCTGTGAATCCA
>Ga0105053_10005483_pt1 | contig 18007 bp, 6 predicted proteins | sample BON01_FD_78093 | JGI IMG/M metagenome (GOLD analysis project Ga0105053, IMG submission 78093) | Freshwater microbial communities from Lake Bonney liftoff mats and glacier meltwater in Antarctica - BON-01 | ecosystem: Environmental > Aquatic > Freshwater > Ice > Glacier meltwater | place: Lake...
CCCACCCTCTACTCACGCACATCCTACAGACAGGCAGCTCCCTTCCCCACCGCCTGGACAACGACAAGGACAAGTCCGCCACGACCCTCTGCCGCCAGCACCGCATTCGCTCTCTACACCCGCCCCCAGCAAGGCAGCCGCCGACGAGCAGCCTCGCTAGGCCCATCCCCTTGCATGCATCTCATTCTCATGGTGGAAAGGAGGAGACCTCGCCGAGCTTGCCACGGCCTGCCTGCGGTCGTCGGCTTCCTTGCTCTGCTCCTGCTCTCAACCCCCCCCGCTTTCGCTGCCGCAAAGCGTGGGGTCCGCTTCACGGGGCGGAAAGCAAAGGTGCCGGCCAACATGACGGTACGTGCGCATGGGGTTGCTGGATCAGTAAGGAGGACTAGTTTCGTTCTCTAAAGCTCGCAAAACACTCACACACACCCCACTATCACTACACTACTCAACGAATTCAGGACCATACCTGGCACACGCGGGCACACATCATCCCCCTCTACCCTTTTGATGACGGCTCCTCTCGGGAGCCACCTCCACCACCACTGGCCTACGGCGGGACGTCGGCCAGCTTTCATGGCCAAGACGAGTTTCGACCCGGGGAGGTGGAGGACTTGGTGGCGTTTGCGCAGCAACAAGGCCTGTTTGATGTGCCGCCTGCCGCGGAGGAATGTGCTTTTGACGGTCAAGGCCAAGAAGAGGAGCAAACAGCAGCAGCAGCAACACCAGCAGGCGGAAAGACCGCTTCTGTGCTCGTGCTCGGTGCACGGCGGCTGGACTGCGAGATTACGATCGACGGGCCAATGTGCGAGCAGCTCGTGATGGAGGCAGTGGCCTACGGAGCAGACGGAGAAGCACGCAAGGGGTGGTACCGTCCCTCCACGGGCAGCATCTATTATCTGGAGCTGCAGCAGGAGACCTCCTCCCAGCGGCATCACGTCACGGTCTCACGCGACAGCCATCAGCATCTTTCCATCCTGCAACATACGCACTACGATCCCACCGTACTACCCGCACCCGGCTCAAGCACGGAGTTGCCCTCCATGTCCTTCCTCTCCTACAACATGTGGCACAACCAACCAGCCGCGTGGGTCTATCCCGACGCCTCCACCCGCTGGGCCAAGTACTGGGAGCGGCTCGCGTACCTTGCCTCGGTGATTTGGACTGGCGGCGCGGATGTGGTGGGGCTGCAGGAGGTGAGATATGATCAGACATTTGCCCCAGCGGGGTATCACTCGGGCTTGAGTCACTTGCTGGACTTGCTGGCGGCCTTGGCGGTGGGGGAGAAGGGAGGAGGTGGTGGGGGTCAGGGGAAGGCGGCGCTGTTTCAGTATGTGTATCAGCCGGCCATGTCTTTTGCGGGGCACCAGGGTCATTTGATAAGGGAGGAGGAAGGAGTCGCGATTCTGAGTAAATTTCCGGTGCGTCGGACTGATTACCTTTTGCTGCCGCGGGATTATGCTGATGCTGGAGATGGACATCAGCGGGTTGTTTTGCATGCGCAAGTAGAGCCTCTTGTGGGAGGTGCATTGGTCGATGTGTTGGTCACTCATTTTGCCTTGAGTTCTGCGGCGCGTGATGCGGCTGCTGCTAGTATAGTGGCGTGGGCGGCAGAGCAGGGGCATGAGAATGTGGTTTTGATGGGGGATTTGAATGCCGAGCCTGAGGAGGAGAGTTTACAGATTCTTCGTGAGGGAGGGTTTCGGGACGCGTGGGAGGATATGCATCCTTTTGTGCCGGCGCAGGCTGAAGTGTGCGAGGTGGCTGCGCAGGAGGAAGATGAGGAGGAGGGAGGGCAGGAGGAGACTGACAAGAGAAGAGAGGGTGGAGATGGCGCCGCAGAGAAGGACGCCTGCGAAGAGAGAGCGAGAGCCAGCGAGGCGCAGGCACAGGAAGGGCATGTTCAAGCTTCCTTCACATTTCCTACGTGCGACCCTGTAAAAAGAATAGACTACGTTTTGTTTCGAGGCAAGAGCCTTCGGCCCGTCGCCGCGCGTTTATGTGGGGCAGAGCCCACGGAGGAAAGCAAGGATTGGGACAGCCCTGGTGGGGGCATGCTTGAGCGGAACGGTCCTGTATTTGCATCCGACCATCTTGCCATCCTTGTCAATTTTGAAGACGTGAGAATATGAGATGAGCTTTGAGGAAAAGACGTAGATCTATTTATAATTGTAAAAATCGAATGAAAGGAAAAATCACTTTAGAGCAAGTACACAAGAGCACAGAATTCTTTTTCTTTTTCTTTCTCTTGTTGTGGTTTGACGGCGCGCAAACAGTATTTATACACATTTGGGGTGTTTCCCACCATGGCGGGTGGGTGGGTTGATTCTCTGGGAATAAACATTCTCGCAGGCGTACATTTTGAAAGACTTTTCAAGCATCGTCACCCTTCCGTCTTGTTTGTTTTCCCAGACAAAATTCTATATCACATAAACTCTTTTCCATTTCCCAATCATTCCTTTCTCTAATGGTAGTATCTTGTCCGCGAGTGGGCGTGTTTCTTGATAATTCCATCCTCCCTTCTTGGTTCTGTTGCTGTCGCCGTGCCTGGCTTCACCCGCAGCATTCGGCCGTCTGGACCAATGACAGTGGCCACACTTTCGTCCACTGCCTCTGCCTGTCCACCACCAACAATCTTCTCTCCCGACTCTTGTCCTTCTCTATTCTCCTCTAATTGCTTAAATTCATGCAGGCGCTCCTGCTTCTGCTCTTCCAGTTCCTGTTGCTGCTGCAACTTCGCCGCCGCCGCCGCCGTTGCAGGGGTGACCCCACAGGCATCAGCGCTATAAAAGGGGATGGAGCGGATGGAGACGGGCAAGTTGATAACAAACGGCACCTCCGTCGGACCATGGTCCTTGCTCCGAATAGTCACACCAATGACAGAGTCCAAAATGTCGGCACACAAACGCTTATGCACGACTACCTCGTCAAAGAGCCGCGCCAAACTCTCCATCAGCTTCTGCTCGTCCATGCGCGGCCGTAGGATCGGCGTCCATTGCCCTTGCCCGGGCGCGATTATGAGACCCGGCGTGGGCAGGTCCACCTTGTGGAGCAGGCAGTAGTCGTGAGAGGGCGGGTAGACCACAGGGGAGGGCCTGGACTCGGGCACGCCGTCCGGGTCCCGGAAGAACATGGTGAGGCGGAGGTGAGAGACCTCAAGGGGGAAGGAAAATACATTGACCATAAAGACCTTCATCGCCACCTCAACCGTCTCCCAAAACCGCAGACTCGCGCCCACCGTGTCCTCCAAATTGATGTAAATGTCCTGGATCAGCTCGCGGGCCGCCGTGCAGGAGAGGCTGGACCCGGGGATGGGCTTGGGTGGTGGAGGTGTGTAGTCGTGCCAGCCCCATAGCATGGGGTATTGGTCTGCACCGCCCGCGGGGAAGCCGTAAAGCTGGATGGGCATGCGCAAGGACTGCAGCGAACCAGGCTTGGCTGGGTTTAGGTACGTGACCACGATATCTCCCTCAAATGGCCCCGAGTCTCCAAACGTCATGAGCTTGCCCAGGGCCTCCCCGAGGATGCAGAGCTCCGGCGTCGACGGGTAGTGGCAGGGGCCAGGACTTGCGCCGGGTGGAGCCGTGAGGGTGGTGACGGATAAGTGGTCAGTACTCCCCTCCGGCCCCAAATAGAAGGTGCCGCCTGGAGTGTCGGCCCGCAGGATGGCCACATCTTTGTAAAAAACAGTGGCCGTGAACTGCTGCATCGTTACGGGCACGGGGCTTGTCAAGTGCGGCAGGTCAATGCGAGCGGTGAAGCTTGAGGCCGTGGTGTTCTCGATGGTCCAGTGCCCGTCGCAAACGGTGGGCAGCGTCCGCAGGCTGTCAACGTAATCCTCCGTGCCCGGCGCTGGGGCAGGCACGTCGATCGCAATCGGCAAGAGGCGAAGCACCGAGGCCAGGACATCGTTTCCCCCGTCGGCGCCGCCCACCAGCAGCACAGTAAATGCCCGCTGCCAAAGGCTAAAGACGGTACCTTGCAGCCCGTACGCGTCCGTCAGCTTCGCCTGCGCCGTTACCGAGACGCTGGCCCCGTCCCGCAGACTTAGTTGCGCCGGCTCCAAAACGACCGTGCCAAGGTTTTGCGAGGTAGGGTCTACAGCCACGTGGAAGGCCAGTCGCGGCAGGTCCAAAGTCAGACCCAGGAAATTCTCGGGCAAGCCCAAGAAGATGGAAAGACCCGTGACGGTGGCCGAGACCAACGCCTGCAAGTCCGTGCTCATATCTGCTGCATCCCCTCCTGGGCCTCCGGGCCCTACCCCACCATCGCACCACCCCTTAAGCAAGCAAGGCAACGACACAGGTGAGCCCACGCCGTCCTTCCCGCCCACCACGGCCACGTTATCGACACGGAAGGGAGAGTTGGGGTTGTGCAGCAGCTTGTCAAGCGACATTTTAAAGAAGACCATGCCGCCGTCCTGGAAGAGACCCAGTTTATCCATCAACGCCGGCGTCAGCAGCAGGCTCGTCTTGAACCGCCCAATCGGCGCATTGGCAACTATTCCCTCCAGCATCAACTCCGTCACCTCCCGGGCCTTGAGACGTACCATCAAGATGCGCAGCGTCTCCACGTTGGCCGGCTCCATCAGCACTTTTGCCCCCACGTGCATGTCCCGCTCCTGACTCAGCACCAATGGAGCAAGGGAAATGTAGGCGAGCGGCTTCGTGGCCTCGGGAACATCCTTGAGAATCAGCCGCAGCTCCATGGCACCCGTAAGCAGGGTCATGACCAGTGGGTTAGCCTGCTGCGGGATTAAGATATCCGCGTTAACCAGAAGCGCCGAGGCCGTGGAGGAGAGGTGCGCCGAGATGGAGACGCGCTCCGTAGGCTTGCTCGCTGCCGATTTGTGGGAAGGGGCCTTGACGGGTGGTGCCGCTGCTCCGTCGCCGTTGTCGGCATCAGCTGTGCTGGCAGGCTCATCAGGCACGGGCTTGGAGAACATGTCCAGCTGGATTTTGATGTGCGAGAAGACGCGGGAGAAGAGCGAGGTCGAGGTTCCCTCCGTCCCGGCCACCGTCATCGTCACGTTTTTCCCGCTCAGCACGTCCTCCACCAGCTTGAGCGCCTGCTTGACCCGCAAAATATCAATGTGCAGGTCCACCGTGGAGGTGTTATCGTGCTGACTGTCGTAAACAAACTTCGAGAGTTGAGCCGAGGCCCAGGGCAAGGGCATGGGAGGGTGCCCGCCAGCCACGCCCTCCTCCTCCAAGCCGATGACGGGCGGTAGGAGCAGCTCGCTGAGGTTGCCGTTGTGGATGTGCATGCTCAAGGGCGGGATCTGCAGGTCGACTTGCAAGATGTCTGGGATGGTGACGATGCTGCGGGCCACCAAATCAGCGCCCAGGGCAATGGAGGCCGGATCGAGGGGGTCGATGGTGTTGGATTCAAAATTTTCCAGCATGACCGTATCCACCTTGATACTCACAGGCTGCGTCACCGAGAGAATGATAGGGTCCAAAGACGCCCAAATCTCCGCCAAGGACAGCTGCCGCCTTCCTTCCTGCAGGGCCCGTCGGGCCACCTCCCCCACCTGGTTCACGAGATCGTTCAAGGGAATGTTGAGCGGCGGCATCTTAGGCAAGATAATAGAAGCATCCATGTCAAAGAGCGCCTTCCCATCCTCGTCGACAGCTCCGTTCTTAGTCTTGAGGTACAATCCGACGCGGGCCCCACCGACGTAGTCACTCAAAATGTGCCCCCAGAAGCGCCCGCCGTCCTCCGCCGTCATGTTCAGATTCGTGTTCACCATCACCATGGCCCCGCGCGTAGTCCGAAAGGTGCCAGCCCTAAAATCACCCAAGAGGCAAGCATGCGCATCCGTCACACAGGGCGCAGCATCGGTCAAGAGCGGGGCCAAATGCCGGTCGCCCTCCTCCACAAACGAGGTATACACAGACATGCCCATCGCCGGGATACGCACATCCACGGCCTCGCTCCACGGCCGAGAGAACGCCAGCTGAGTCTCCGTCACAATCAGGTCCGGGAACGAGGCGGCGCGGAACAGGATCTTGCTCCAGGTCTCGTTCACGTTCTGCTGCAGAAAGGTAGCCGGAGCGCCCGGCTCGCCCGTTTCCGGGGGGGGCTGGCCAGAGGTGGAGTTGATGGCCGTCAGGACGTCAATCTTAAGTCGGAGCGGCGCCATCATGTAGGACCAAACGTCGCCCGTGCTCACCGGGTGAGCAATCACGTACTTGTCCGTCAGGTCGGCCATAATGTCCTCGAACCAAAACATGGCGTGGTAGATGTTGCTGATGCGCACCGCCGAGTCCACCAGCAGGAGAGAGCTGTGGGCATCCTTCTTGTCCATAGCGGGAAGCACCAGCGTGAAGAGGGACGTTTCCGCAGCTTCTTCCTCATCGTCGGCATTGTACCCAATCGTCACTGGCGTCACTTCCTCCCCTTCCTTCTCCCCTTCCTCCTCCCCCGTCGCTCCCTCAGCCGTTTTGTCCCCCACCGGTGCCGGCGCGCGTCTTGGGGCCAGCTTCGTGGGCAAGGGCGCCGAGATCTCAACGGCGAGGGGCGGGACGACAAAGGTGAGATCAACGCTCTCAAAGATGCCAATGGAGAGGTTGACGCGAGCCCGCACCTCTACCGGGGTCCCGTCAGGCATGCCCACGCCGCGCTTGTCCTCCTCAAGAATGATCTGCAGGTCCATCGGCTCCTCGGGCGTGCTCAGACTCAAGACCTCAACCAGATTCACTGCCACCTTGCTGGCCGTGCTAATGATCTGCTCCAGTACTCCATTGGCAATGCCGCGGCCCACATCCACCACCTTGGCCAGATTAGGTATCTCCAAGTCCAGCGCGCCGCGGGGGAGCAAGATCTGGAGGCAGTGGTGGGAGAGGACGCGCCCGCCCAACGCCTGATTCAAGCAGGCCCGGGTTTCCGCAGAGCTAAGATTCGGGCAATGCGTGACAATGTCCTCGGCGCATTCCGCCTCCACGTCCGCGTAGGAGATGGGCACTTGCTGCTTCAGCCCCTGAGCCGTGTCCACCACCCCATCCAGGATACGCAAGCCCGAAGGCAGGCTTCTGGAGAGGGAGTCAACCAAGTTGTGCACGGCCTCGGCCTGCGATCTGTCCGAAATGAAGACCTCCGCCTCCAGGTGCGTGAGCTCCCGGGAGAGGATGGAGTGCAGAACCGTCACCGTGGCCAGGGCCGTCGAGTTCCCGTCGGCAAGCAAGAAATGCATGGAGCCCCCGCGAATGTCAAAGCGACCCTGGAAGGCATCAGGGTAGGTGAAGTTGACATAGGCTAGCAGGCCCGTGTCGTTGCTGTGCTCGTAGGAGATGGACTTGACCTCCATGTGGATGCGGGGCTTGATCGGGCTGTCCGCGGGCGTGAAGAAAAGCCGGCCCTTGGTCGCCTCCCCGTGGTGGATCAGCCGGTCCTCAAGGCTGGCCAGCTTGATCACCACGCCGTTCAAGAAAGTTTGCATCACATTCCCAGGCTCCGAGGGCCGGGAGCCCACCAAATCAATGTCCAGCTCCTCCAATTGCGACAACACATCCGGAAAAATCGTCTCCAACCTATTCACCCCCCACGGCGACAGCTCCGCTTCAGTAAACAACACAACCGTCGCCTCCCCCTTGGGCGCAAACAACGACATGGCCGCCTTGCCAAACGTGTGCGCAGGTTCTTTGTCCCGCTCCAATCCCTGCCGCGGCGGCACAGGTGGCAACGTGACGGGAAACGCCTTGAAATGACCCAGCAGATCGGGCCCGGCAAAGCCATCCATATCCAACGTGGGCAGCTCGCCTTCCAGAGCAAAAGGCAGCATGAGCGTAATGTTGACAAAGGAGCGGAGGATGGTGTTGTTCAAGCTAAAGAGATCCACGGAGTTCACCCGAAACACGTCCGTCAAGGCACCCATGTTGCTGAGGCTGCTGTCCGAGGAGTCCTTAGTGCTAAAATTTGTGTTAAGCGACAAGCCAGCAGGCGGCACCACCAACAGCGGGTTGCGGAGCTGAGGGCAGGTGGTATCAACAGGAGTGGCCGCTAGGTAGAGGTACATGGGGTCCTTGCCCAAAAAGCGCGTGGTGAAGTCCCGGGCGGTAGCGGCTTGACCGGCCGTGTCGTTGTAGAGCCGCAGGTCCATGTTCATCGTAAAGGGCTTGCCGCCCGAGCTTTCGAGGCTCTGCAGCAAGAACTCGTGCAGCGTCACCTGGAAGAGCTTGTGGTCCTCTTCCAGGTCGCGCCGCTCCCGAAAACCCGAGATGCTCCCCGGCTTGGTGCTGTTGTAGAAGTACATGTCCACGATGGACCGAGGGAAGGAAGTCGAGGCCTTGAAATCCCGCAGCCACACATTCACCTGCGGGGAGATAATGTACTGCCCTTCTTCGTCATAGGCCAGGCCCACCTTCTCCACGCGCGTCACGTAAGGGTAGGGGGTGTCGGGGTCGGGGTCCTTGAGCGGGTAATCTCCAAACTGACACAGGTACTTGCAAGCGGCCTCCTTGCAGGGAAGATGGCCGCAGGTCAAAAAGAAGTTGGATTTGATGGGGGCTTTGACGCGGATCTGCAAAGGCGTCTGCACCACGACCTGAATCTTGGCCGTGATGGCCACTTGAAAGTCGACCTCGTTCAGCAGGTAGGCAAACATGAGGGCCAGCCCCGTGGTGTTGGTCACCTGCATAATCGAATTCACCGTCAAATTCTGCTCTCCCCCCTTGAGTACCATCGAGGAAAGCGCATCCGCGTCCGTAAAAGACGAGGTGGCCACGTGCCCCAGCCCATGGTCGCCGCGCAAGGCCACGTCGATGACTGCAGACTTGATGTGTAGCCGGGAGTAGATTGGGGGCAGCATGGCCGTCGTCGTCAGGCGCACCGGCATGCGTTCAAAACTGCAAATGTCCTGGAACTCGGCCAGGGCCAAATTGAAACACGGAGAATCGGGCTTCATGCAGGACATGAGGAACACCACGTCTGTGAGGAGGATGCACACCACAATCATCACGGAGAGGAGGATGAATGAACACCCCATGCACACCGGCGAGCGTCGCCGCCAGATGCTGGTCCCACACGCCGCGGCCCTTCCCCGGACGTCCAACAGGTTCAGGGACTGGCTTTCGTCCAGGTTGATATCCCCTGCTCCACGACTCATCCACCGTGTGCTGCGCCATCTTTGTAGTTGGTGTCGCAGCGAGTGTTGGGTCCGCAACTCCTTGACGCGGAGTCCATCCCCCCTCTCCTTCCTGCTGCCCCCACTGCCGCCACCATGCCCTGCCCCAGCCAGGGACATGGCTGCGGAAGTCTGTGGGTGTGCGTGTACCGAGGAAGGAGTGAGATGCTTGCCTGGGAACCTGGGAACCTCGAGGCCGTCGCTGGCTGTCGTCGGACTTGCGACACATATTTTTGAGTCACGCAGCAGATGGCATGCCTCGCCGTCTTGCTTACCTTTGTGGTGGCTCTGACTCCGCGCTGATCAAGCAAGCCTTCCTCGCGCCACGTCCACGTGTGTGCACTCCACCGGCATGCTAATCTGCCTGGACACTGTGCGGGGGAAGTGGAACAGGGCACGGGGTGAGAGGGTGGCGTGGGTGCGTCGGGGCATGATGGCGTGGGGTCTAGGCGTTAAGTGCGAGAGGCAGATGGAACAGAATTGCCGTCGTGTTGCTTGCTTATCCCTAGCCTAGAAATTGTCCCCCGGACCATCTACACACGTACAGACGGATGCCTGGCATGTGAAGGTAGGGTTGCCTTGGTGGTGGCATTGGCATTGGGGCCCACAGACAGCCATGCCGTGTGGAGACGCCACAGGGCACAGGGCTTCCGTTGACGAGCTGGGGTGATTTGAAAATGGCCATGAGGTCAGGGTCACCAGACCAACCCTGCTTGCTCAGTTCTTTCTGGTGATTTCTTTCTTTGCCCACGCCTCTGACCTTCTCTTCTCTCTAATTGATTACCTAGCTAGCTCTATATGTAAGTGTCTCTTGCCTTGCTTGCTTCTCCCTCCCTTGCTCCACGCCTCCCCTCCTCCCTCCCAATGTGCATATTCCTCCAACTCCACCTCTCTCTGCCTTTCCCACCCATCACCCTTCTCTTTCTTCTTGATCGGATCCCATCAACTCACACGTACGCGATCATTTTCAGTACCCCCCGCCCCCCCCGCCCCCCCCTCCCCCGCTGCCAAAGACAAAGTCATCCGGCTTGCGGAGGGGCTTGCGGACACGGCCACGCTGGCTCGCGGCGGCAACCAAGTCGCCCGGCTTGAGAGAGGGGACCGAGGCCGCGTCCACAATGGGAGCCGCAACAGGGGGCTCCACGCCCGCCATCGCCACTGCCCCGCCGTCCGCTCCGCCACCGGGAGCAGGAGGAAAGGCAGGTGGCTTCTTCTTCTTGGATTTGCTGTGGCTGCCCCCACCCCCACCTCCACCATTCACACCACCACTTCCTCCCCCTCCCCCCTTGGATCCGCCTCCACCGCCCCCACCTCCGCCGCCGCCGCCACCCGCACTCCCAGAGAAGGCAGGCCTCTGCTTCTTCTTGCTCGCGCCCTCCACCGAAGAGGAGAGCCCCGGCGCTCGGCCGTCACCCACTCCCCCAGTCACAATCTTCTTGCGCTTCAACGAGGCGGGCAAGGGCAAGAGGTAGACGTCCACGTGGTTCGAGGCCTCGTCCAACGAGGACAGCTTCTTCTTGCACGGAAAGATGCCCTCCAGGCTGATCTTGTCAGCCATGATCATCTCCTCGTCCTGGTCCAGCACGCCCACCCCGCCCGCCGCCCCTGCCGCACCGGCACCTCCAGCAGCAGCCCCACCAGCGCCCCCGCCCAGAGTGGCTTCCGCCACGGCCTCTTCCTCCTCCTCGTCCACCTCGGCCAGGGCCAGGTCTGGGTCAGGCGCACGGTAGGGCAAGTAGGGGTAGGAGAGCTTCTTCTGCTCCGAGCAGGCCACGCATTGGTACTCCGTCTTCTTGTCCAAGTCCTCCGCCCGGATCTGAACGCACTTGCCGTGGAACCACTCGTTGCAGGCAATGCACTGCACCATGAAATACCCGTCGTAAAAGCCGCGGCAGTGGCAGTACCGCTTGCCGGGCAGCTCCTCCGAGAGCATCGCCTCCACGCGCCGCTCCAACAGCAGGCGCACGGGGATGTTCCGCTTCTCCTTCATCAGCTCCCGCAGCCGCTCCACGTCAATGACGGCATGGTCGCCGCTCAGCCAGCCTTCGCGCAGCAGAGGCTTGGTCTTGTAGATCCATTCCATGGCCCGGGAGATGAGGTTGTTCAACATCACCTGCAGCGGCTCGTTGTGAATCCCCACCGACTGCATCTCCGCCGTCAGCGCCTGCAGCGGCACCAAGCTCGGCCGGCGCCGGAGCTGACATACGAGGCGGGCACCCCAGAAGACCACGCTCAGGTTCCAGATCACCTCCTTGACGTCAGCGCACTTGTCCACGTCCGCGTCCCCCTTGGCCAGCCGAATCACCTCCACTAGCACGCTGCTCTTGACAAGCTTAGACGTGCCCAGCGTCCGCACCTCCTCCGCGTTCCGGTCCGCGCAGACAATGACGGCGTGCAGCAAGCGCTTCATCCAGGCCTTGACCTTGCCCGTCGTCACCTCCAACGCCCGAATATAAGGGTCCTCGAGCATGGGGTTGCCCCCACCATACAGCCCCTGCGCCATCATCGACTGCCCGGGCAAGGGGATGGGGCCTAGCGGCGAGGCATTGGGGACAGCGATCCACTTGCTGACAATGACCATCGTCTTAGCCAGGGCATCCCGCATGTGCCAGCGCACCAAGCAACGCGGGCAGCACCAGCCCCGCCGCTCCCAATCCGCCGCGTCCGTCTCCCCCACGGCCAGGCAGCGCTGATGGTACTTCTCGCCACACTCCGTGCACCGGACAAGGGACCCATCCACCGTCTGCCGGCAAAAGCAACACCGTGTTATTCTGTGCAGCACCGCCTGCAAGTCCTTCCCCAGGTCCATACGAATCTCCTTGGCTTCCTCCGCCAACGCCATCATCTCGTCCAGCTCCTCCGGCCGCGCCTTCTGATAGCGCGCCACCCACCGCTGCCCGCTCGCAATATGCTTGCGCAGGGTCTTGATCTCCTCCACCAGCACCTTGCACTTATCGCCTTCCGTGATCAGAGATTTGAGCACCGGCAACTCCAGCTTTGCTGCGTCGTCCCCCTCCAACGCCGACGTGGCCCGGGCCAGAATGCTCTTCCCCCGCTCCACCTCAGCCCGCACGCGATTGACCAGGTCCATGTTAAAGTCCCACTCCGCCGTCTCGGCCAACAAGCCCTCCATCACGTCCATCTTCACCTTCTCCCCGCCCGGGCTCAGCAACCGCGTGGCCCGCTTGGACCATTCCCGACTCGTCTTCCAAATCCTGCGCAGGCTCCCAATCTGGTCCCACCAAAAGAGCGTCATCTCCTGCAGCACGTCATCGCACTCCCCATGGCTCTCCACCAGCACCTTCTTCTTCTTCTGCTTCAAGCGCCGCTTCTTCACCTCCCCCTGCTCCGTGACGTACACTTCGAACTCCTTCTTGGTCGCCGTGCCCGCCCCACCCTCCTCCTCACCTTCCCCCCCACCCTCACCCTCCTCCGCGCCTTCCACCTTCAAGGCCTCTCCCCCGGTAGCACCTGCCGCTGCTGCTGTCGACGACAAAGACCTCCTCTCCCCCCGTCCCGTGGCAGGCGCAGGAGAAGAACCAGCAGAAGGAGAGGAGCTCGCGCTGCCACTACCACCTTTCTCACTGGCGGCAGGCGAACCCCCTCCCCCCAAAGTGGTGGAAGAAGGCTGTCGGTCCAACGTCCCGTCCTCCGCGTCCTCGTCAACCACCTCCTCGTGCAGCACCGCCTCCCCGTCCGCCACCACGTCGGCAATCTCGGCCATGCACACCTCGTTGATGGTCGACTTGGGGTCAACAAACTCCAAGAGATCAATGGCGCTCGAGGCCCACTTGTGCGCCTTCAGGTGCCGAAGAATCATGTCGTCTTCCGCCGACTCGATGCCCACGTCGCTCGTCTGGTCCACCAAGGCCTCCAACCGCTTCAGCCGCTTCTCATGCGTCTCATTGAAGACATCATCGCCCTCCTCCGCTGCCTTCTTGGCCTCCTCCGTTTCCTCCTCTCCCTCCTTCTTGACCTCCTTCAGCTTGTACGCCTTGCTTTCCCGCAGCCCATCCCGCGCAATGTCCAGCAGCTCGGCCTGCACCTCCGTCTGCCACTTGAGCGTCGCTTCCAAGCGCTCCGTGATCTCCTCCAACTCCTCCGACAGGTCCACCGGCAAGGCTTTCCCCTGCTCCACCAGCTCGTGCACTTCCTGCACCGTCACCTTCAACCGCATCCCCCGCCGCTTGCTCATCCGCTTCGGGCACACCACCCCCAACTGGTCCAGCCAGCCTTGCACGCGCTGCAGCAGGGCCTTAAGCTTCTCCGCCTCGTACAGCTCCAGCCCAATGTCCGACGCCTCCCCCACACACTCCACCAGCGCCTCCTGCTCGACCTTGGGCCCCGTAGGTACACCCTCTGCCTCCTCGTCATCGGAGCTCTCAGCATCGTCCTCGTCGGCAACGTCCACCTCCTCCTCTTCCTTCTCCCCCTCCTCCTTCTCCCCTTCCTTCCCTTCCCCACCCTTGCCATCCGCCGAGTCAACCTCCATTTCCTCCCCGCCCGCGGCCTTGGCCTTGGCCTTGCCCTTCCCCTCCGGCAGCACAAACGTAGTCCGCTGCCGAATCCCACACGACTGCAAAATGCCCGCCGAGCCCTCCAGCCACTTCTCCGCCTTAGCCACCGCCTCCTCCAAGTGCTTCATTGGCTCCGACAAGTCCACAGGCACCGCCCGCGCGCGCTGGAGCAAACGCAGGACCTTGCGCACGGTGATCCCCCTCCGAAAGCCCAATCCGTTGGGGTTCACGCAGGCGCGATGGTCCTTCAACCAGGCATACGCCTTCTGCAACCGCTTCCGGGCCTCAATCTCTTGCGGCAACCGCCACGACTTCTGCTGCTGCGCGGCAAGGGGTAAACGCGCCCGCAAGCCCGCCGCCTCCGCCACCAGCTTCTCCAGCGCCTTGACAGTGACCTTTGACCCGGCCAAGCGAGGCTGCACGCGCAAGCCCCACCGACGCGCCTCAATCTCCGCCGCCAAGATCTTGTGCTCGTCCATCTCCACGGGGATGTCATCCGCCTCGCACAGCAAGGCCTGCAAAGACTGCAAGCCCGCCTCGTCCGTCGACTCTTCTAACGCCTCCCGCACGCGCTGCAGCCAGGTCTCAGCCGTGTCAAGCACCCCGGCAATGTCCTCCAACTCCTTTACGCCCACGCGGATGCCCTCCCCCTCGTTCAAAAGCGTGCGCGCCGCCGTATAATCCACCTTGCCCACGTCGCTGGCGTTGCTGCGCGTCTTGTTCTTGCGGGGGAGGGCCTTGCGGACCTTCTCCACCCACTGGTGCGCCTGCTCTACCTTGCCCTTGATCATATCGCACGTCTCGCTCAAGTCCACCGGGATGGCATTCGCCTCCTCCAACAAACTCTGCAACTTCCGTAAGTCCGGCGTTTCCGACACAGCGACGTTCGCCTCAGCCAGCCATCGCTCCGTACGCCCAATCACTGCCTCCAGCACCTCCACCTCGGGAAACTGCAACCGCGCCTCGCGAGCCCGCTCCAGCAACCGGCGCAGCGCTTCCACCGTCTGGCATTCCACCATGCTCCGCGCCGCCCGCAAAGGCACAGCTGCGCAAATCTCCTCCCCAATCGCCCGGCAGTCGTCCACCTTGCCCTGCAACCAGGCCTTGAGCTCGAAGCGCAAGGGCAGGGCGTCCGCCGCCGCGATCAGGACCTCAGCGTCGGGGAGGGAGGCCTTCTCCAAGTTTTGTGCCAGCTCCTCGGCTGATGCTTGCCATGCCTCGGCCTCGGCGATGATGTGGGCGAGTTGGGCTTCCTCCTGTTTGAAGAGCAGAGGAGGGAGGGAGGGAGGGAGGGAGGGAGGGAGGGAGGGAGGGTGAGATAGCGATCAGCAAGGGAACTTTAGAGATAGTGCAGCACAGCGACAACAACCTCGCTTTCCTGATTCCCACATTAAACGTACCCGAAGTTGGATGGGCTGCTGCTGAAGTTCCTCAAGAAGGGCCTTGATGTCCGCAAGGGTGCTGGGCTGGCCCGCCGTGGTGTTGAGCGCATCGTGGACCTTGGCCACGTATTGCCGGGACATCGCCAGCACCTCCTTCAGCCCCCCCAGGGACTTCTCCATCTCCTTGGCAGGGATATCTGGGGTGGTGGGAAGGGGGTGGGAGGGAAAGAGAGAGATACGTACATATGAGGATTTTGCGGAGGAGGTGGAAAAGACAACCACACGCATGAATGAATACACGCACGTACCACCGGGAGGGAGCTCGATATTGGGCAAACTGGCAATCTCTCGGAGAAGACTCATCATGTTCGCCTGGCTTGGTCTGTCCGCCACCGGACCCGCAGCTGCTGCCGTCGACGCTCCTCCGGCGGACTCGCCATTGAGGTTGTTGCTGCTGCTGCTGTTGGCCTTTTTGCGATTAGCCTCCAAGACGCGCCAGAGGTTGCTTGCCCGCTCCGCTAAGAGCACGTACTGCTTTCGCGTTTCGGTCTTGTCGGCCGAACGCTTCTTCTTCTCGCGCCTGTAGGAAGATAGGGAAGGAGAGGGTAGGGAGGGAGAGAGGGGTGAGTACCGAGCGAGAGGAAGAAAAGGCATCGTCACAGACACAGAGACATAGACAAGAGAAACACAAAACACACGTACCCTTCGCCCGGCGCCTCTTCTTCCTCCTCGTCCTCCTGCTCATCACCACCGCCGCCATCCTCGTCGTTCGTGGCCGACTTGCTCGCCACCAGAGGCGCCACCTTGGTGGGGAAGGAGTACTTGTAAGGGAATTGCGCTGCCCGCCCCCCGCGCGCGTAGCCGACGTAAGGCGTGCCTCCTGAGACAAAAGATCCCACGAGGGTGGAACGATCGCGCCGGTCCAGGGAAGAAGCCGAAGCCCCGGATTGGTAGAGCGTGTCGAGGGCGTGCAGAAACTTATGCTCTTTTGGGTGTGGGCAGGAGGGAGTGAGGGAGGGGGGTCGGGGAGTGAGTGAGGTGAGAAAAGGCGAGAAACATGCGACGTGAGAGGAAATAATACGCGAGAATAGAAGAAAAACACGGACGAAGGAAGTAGATAAGTGTTCGATGACAGCATTGCGTACCTTTCCGCATCCCGAGCTCCGAAGTCAGGCGCAAGGACGTCATGTCCAAGTTGTACTTCTGCTGGTACAGGTAAAACAGCGCCTGCTCGTCAGCCTCCAACGGGATAAGGTCACCAGTCCCTCCTCCCGCTGCTGCTGCCGCAGCCGCCGCTGCTTCTTGCTCCGCGGTGAGGGGGACGCCGCTGGACGAGACGCCGGGCCGTCGCCAGCAGGGTTCGTGGCGGTCGCGAGTGTGCGAGGTTTGCTCGACCAGGCCACGCGTCATGATCAGATAGTTGTCCACCTCCTTCCCAAAAAACGCCGAGGGCTCCCAAATCAACCCGTCCCGCAACGAGGTCTGATTCGGTCGCAGATCGTTCGTGCTGGCCTCGGGCGCCGTCTTCTTGGTGGTGGTGCGTGTCCGGTGGGCATGCGTCGTCTGTGATAAGAGAGGGAAAGAGGTGAAAGTGGATAGGAAAAAAGAAGGGTTTGAATGAGCTTGCGTATAATAAGTCCCGAAAAAGAGTGTTATAAGTGTGTGGTGGCATAAGCTTTGGCCACTTCGTTGGAAAGGCCGAGACATACGATCTGCCAATGATGCGGGCCACGACAGACAAGCCATACACAACAACAGACGAGGGACGTTGTTTTGTTTGCTGCGCCAGCACTTACCTCGGAACCAAAAGTGGGCACGGTGGCTTGGAACGAGTCCCCCATGCGTGGCGGGCGGTAGGCGTACTTCTTCTTCTCCGGGACGGAAGCTGCAATCGCCGCCGCCGAATCAGGAGCTGGCGCTGCTGCTGCCGCTGTCCCTCCCGCTGTGTTTCCGTCGCCTTCCTCCATGTCGTCGTCATTGCTGTTGTTGCTGCATCCTTCCTTATTCGCGGAAGCCGAGGCAGCTTGCGCCGGTGCCGGCGGGGGAGCCACCACCTCCTCATCGTCCGTCTCGTCTGTCGAGTCGAACACCATCTCAACCTCCGCCTCCTCCTCCGTCTCTTCCGCCTCTGCGGCGGGCGTCGTCGTTGTCGTCGCCGCCATCGTCATCGTAGGCGCCTCGGCCTCTCCAGTCCCGGTTGTGGTCCCAGCGGCCGTGTCCTCGTCCATGATGTCTTGCTTTCAAGCAAGGTACTCGCCCCGCAGAAGATGCTCACTCACCCGTCTCGGAGCCAAGCGTTCCTGGCACACGGCGGACCCGATGGCGGCCTGCCTTCCGTCTCTGGGTTGAGAGGTAGAGGATGAGAGCGAGGATGAGAGCGCGGCTTTTGATTGTCTGGGAGCGAGTGCTGTCTTGTGTCTCCGTATCAAGCAGGGGGCAAGGCAGGCAAGGCAGGCCGCCGCCGGGCCGGTTCCGCGAACCCCTGCCCCCACTCGTGAAAATTAAATGTGCCCACCCGACCTTTCGGGATTGATGGGTTCCGGTGCACCACCAGAGGGTGCAGCGTTGCGATTGCGACGTCGGCTAGTCTACCGGTGGTACAAGGCGTATGCGCCGGGACAACAAGAAATGAGGGGAGAGGGGAGGCCGTAGACGTTGCTTCCCTTCTTGTTAGTGATGAGGCAAGGGGTGATGTCAAGGCAGGGTCAAGATTTCAGCCTGTAGGTCAGGAAAAGCCGCGGAAATGCGCCCCCCTCGACGACAAAATGCCTGCAAAGGTCTCCTCTTTGTTGCCCGTCCTCTCGTGCTTTCCTTTAATCACAAGTGACCCACCCCACAAAGGCATGCATTGCAGAGGGGAGGGACTCGCCGAATGAGGCATGATGATCTGAGGAACCCAAACCCGAAGCCCAAGCACAAGGCAAGAAAGCCATATCCCCCGAGTCCTTACACCAGCTTGTTTCCGTGGTCAACCGCACTAAGTGTAA
>Ga0105053_10005494_pt1 | contig 17983 bp, 17 predicted proteins | sample BON01_FD_78093 | JGI IMG/M metagenome (GOLD analysis project Ga0105053, IMG submission 78093) | Freshwater microbial communities from Lake Bonney liftoff mats and glacier meltwater in Antarctica - BON-01 | ecosystem: Environmental > Aquatic > Freshwater > Ice > Glacier meltwater | place: Lake...
AAAGAGCCTGATGGCAATCCGTGAGGTAATCAGAAGCAAGAACATTATGTGGAATCACTGAATTCACATTATATTTCTCCTGATGTAATGTTTTTTGAATTCTTTCTACAAATACCGGTATAATAATACTTTGCGCAGCTGGAATACCGATCATGATGATATATGAATTGAATATTTAATATTCATATCAGAAAAATACACGCGTTGCAAATGATATTTCTTGGTCAGCCTGGCACGTTGGACACTTGAATCTTCCATTGGAGCGCGATATTTTCACAAGTGATTGATTGGATATCACATGGCCACAGGCGAGAAGCATGGGAAAGTCGCCCGCGGCAAGGCTGGCTCTTGTGACAGGACATATAAATACAGAATGAAACTTGAATTCTGGAAAGCGCACTTGCACTGGGAACTCTGCCATTGAGATCCAATTGAAATCGTTTCGTTCCTCCACCAGACCAACTAGAATTTCTGATGCCACGGCTTCCTCCGCTGCAAACGGGATACGAGACAAGATGTTCCGGGTTCTTTTGTACAGTTGAGATTCGTTTACTTCGGGGCACAGTATATTAGCTTTTGTTTTGATCTTGACAAATCTCTCCAGAGTTTCATAAGCCTGAATGCCGGCGATACAACTAGTTTCAAGAAGACTTGTTGACGAAATACTGTAATAGTTGTATAAATGAGATTTTGTAATCTCTTCCAAGTGTTTGAATTGCTTTTCGGCAATTCCGGATTCAGAAAATATTAAGTGCGCCATCAAACTTTGTACTTCTTGATGATGCGTTTCCGACAGGCCAGTAAGATGAGAACGTGCATATTGAATAGACGCAAACGGGTTTTCATTTTGTATTAATGACATGAAACGAAATTTATGAGTCTCTAGGATCAGAATTTCAGAATTTTCAGGATTCTGTCTTGCCCATTCGAGGATGACTTCAACTCCGTCGAAACGCTCTGGAGGAAGGAAATTGAAGGCAGCCAAAATCCTATTTATGGTCTGGTATTTCAAGCAAAACTCATTTTCTATAGACACTCCGCATTCTGAAGCTATGCTTTCAGCGATTTCAAACTCGTTTATTAAAAGGAAATGTGATTGAATACCTTGTAGAATCGCTTTCATCAACTTGGCTTCCTCATTCTCATCTGGAAACATAGAGCCATTTCGAACAATTAAGCTCTCTGTTTGATTTTCTGTCTCCTTCGATAATTTCATCAAGCTTGAATGTATTTTTTTGTTGCTTCTCTTCAATGTTTCTACCAAGTTCGATTTCGAAAAGGAATTGTTCAATGTGCTCAGAGCATCAATATTGGCATCAGCATTGACAGCAAAATTTTCTCTACTTAATACTTCAATACATGCGTCAATTTCACCTATTAATTCATCTAAACATTCAATACTATTGTCGTACAAATCCTCCATGGAAACGTTGAAGAACTATCCGGAGCCCCCCTCAACATCATTCTTTGGATAGGTTGAATTCTTTTTCTATGGAACCTGGAACGCAGGTGGCACTATAAAATATAGCTCAGAGTCTCAATTGGTTCAAGAGTGAAGAATAAATTATCATTATTAGTTCGCTGCCTCCAAAAGTTAAAAGAGCATTGTAAAACAATCGAACTTTCGAATACACATTTATAAAGATTCGGCTACGCAATTTTTTTCCAATTTCATGATTGCGGTGATGAAACCACACGCCAGTGCGGCTGAATCGAAGTTTCGGTATCGATGCATAAATCACTGAACATTAGGTCAGTCCTTGTTTTTATTCTACATCTTGGTGCGACATTTTGAATCCTGAATTCAAATACTTTCGTCCTAGAAACCCGGAATGTTTTAATTCTTCTTTCCTCAAGATAAATATGGCAATTAGTTTTAATTGGTTAACTGAATGATACCCAAAAATGAGTTCAAACTCGTCGAATATAAAAGAGAAAACCGATATTTACTAGTTTACATGATCTGGTGTTAACAAATCGTCATTATTATCACTTGTAATAAATGAATGTTGAAGTCTGATCTCTCTCTCTCTTTCTAGCTCTTTTATTCTTCGTGACAATGAATTTTCTTGGACACGAAACATCCTTTGCTGTGATTTCAACTCTTGCTGTGATTTTTGGTTCTTATTGGACAAATCTCGAATTCGACATTTGCACTTTTCTAATGCATGATGATATATACTTAATTTTTTTTCCATCTTCGCTAGGAGCTTCCTAGAATCTTTACTGGATTCCAAAATCGTTTCAGCTACTTGATCCTTGAGTAAATTTTCTTTTTCTTCTACCGATACATTCAGAGCACGATGCTCATTCATCAATCGTTCGTTTTTCATTTTCAAATCCACTTTACTAGCTTCTAATTCACAAAGTTCATGCTCCATATCGGCGAGCTTCGATTCGCTTCTCTCATGTTTTGACTTGAGTTGAATCGCAGACGACATTAACTCTCGATGAGCTTCCTGAAGTGAACTAGACAATTTAGAATTGCAATATAATTGCAACAATCAACTTACTTGTATTCTTTTTCCACTTCAATTACCTGATTTTCGGCCCGCTCGCTCACTTGCCTAGTGTCCCTTAGTTGGTCAGAAAGTGCCTTGACTTTATCGTGTAGTATATCTTTCTCCTTGATTGCTCTTCTAGCATCTCCTGAATCTTTATCACTTTGCGACTTCAGTCTTTCTCGGGCATCATCAGATTCACGAAGCTGGATTTTTATTAGTAAGAACGTCAAAATGTTCAACTAAACCACTTACCCGAAGTTCATATTTGTTCGATGTTTCTCCAATATCCTTCTGAAGGCTTTCTATAACACTTTGTGCATCCATGAATTTCTTGTGAGTTTTTTCATTGACTTGCTCTTGTGATTTCAAAAGAGAGGCGAATTGCACTTCTTTCAGTTTCAGTTGCTCCATATGTTTGTTTTCGCTTAAAGTTAATTTATTCTCAAGCGTATCGGCGGTTGATCTCAATTCATGTCTTTCACGATCGTATTTACTTGTGATTTCAAGAATCTGTTTGACGTCTCTAGCTCTTTCTTCGTCAACCAATTTCTCAGCTGCATCTAATTTCGCACCAAGTTTGGATATCTCGGCTTGTTGCTGAATGTTCTTACCGTTCGCTGCGTCCAATAAGTCTTGTATCTGACGCGTTTCAAGATTAGCCAACTCTATCTTGCGTTTCATTAAAGTCACCACTGAGTTATGTTCCTTCACACAAGTTCCAAATTCTGATCTCTGTCTCGTTTCTGACAGAAGTTTACTATCAAGTTCAGTTTTTGTCACTTCAACTTCTTTCAGTGCTTTACTCAGCTGGTGAGCAATATGATCTCTCTCTGCTCGTACTTGCTCAAGTTCAAGCGAGCGTTCACGAATTTCCTCCTAGATTCATCTAATTAGAGCGCGATTAAATAGTGTAAATACAAACGTACCTGTCGGTTCGAGTCTTCGAATTCAGAATGCAACGTCGCAATTTGCTTATGGAGCTCTGAAACCTCAATTGAATGGATGGATTTGAGAGAAGACAATTCCTTGCTTTTGTCAATGGTGAACTGCTCGAATTCTGTTTTCAGCGTTTCGTGGTCTTGATGAACTTGCGCATATAAGGTTCTAAATTTTTCAACTTCATCTTCCAGTTTCGAAAATTGCAGCTTATATGCTGCTTCGTACTCTTCCTGAAGGGTAGCTCTAACAAAATGAGGATCTCGTGGAGGTGTCGATTGTAACTCATCAAATTCCTTAGCTTTCGTCTCCAACAGTTTCTGCCATCGCTTCACTAAATCATCTTGCCTTTGCTCCATTGCCAATCTAGCTTCAGTTTCTTCATTGGCGTATCTACGGCACTCCAATAATTTGTCTCTCAAACGAAGATGTTCATTTTTCAAATTGTCGTAGTGACGCAATAAGTCTTCGTTATCACCTCTCATCTTCTGCGACACACTAATAGTCCTAGCAAGGTCTTTTTGCAACTCACCAAATTGAACAAGTAAATCATCATAAGAAGATCCATTGGTATGAGGAGCGCGACCGGCTTTGTTTAAATCCTGTCTGTATTGCTTCAATTTGTGTTCAAATGTCTTGGACCGTGCCACATCCTTCTGAATGGCAGCTCGGATGTGCTGATGCTCCGAAGAATAAGCAGAAGCACCAGAGGAGGACATGGACACATCAGTGGTCAATCTAGATCCTGAAGAGGAGCTGGTATCCGGTTTCTTTGCTTCTTTGTTATCATTGAAGGAAACCTTCATAGATTCTGTCCGCATTGATTCCGTCAACGTCACTTGGTCGTCTTCCTCTTCTTCAATTTCTTGCATCATAGTGACATTATGCTCGTCGTCGTCTTCCATTTCCTTCAAGCTCATCTTCAGTACTCCTTCAGTCGCCATTCTTGACAGTTGGATTTTGAATTTTTTCATTCACGAAAAACGGTAATGATGGTGGATGATTGGCTTGAGTCCTTCACGTTCCAGCAGCGCCACGGGAAACTACTCGTTCGGCAAATGGCAAAGATCGACATCAATGCCGTTGTTAGAACCGTTGATATCGAAACCCTACAAGAATGTCTCGAGAATATCGCGTTTTGCAACTTTAAAGAATCTGATTTGAAAAATATTCCAGACAGTATCACGGTCAAAACATTTCGAATCGCCCAGCTAATCATTGAATACTTGATTAACTTGCAGAATTCGTTGCATCGGCGGATTGAAGACTTCAATTCATTAATCGAAGACCGCGAGAGTGAATTAGAACAACTTCATCAAGATAACCTCGTCATTTCTGATGACAATGACCTTCTGAGAAAGGATATCAAGCAGAAGAGGAAGGCGCTAGCTACGTATGAATACGTCATGACTATAAATGGAACTGCTGGTCATCCAGATGCAAGTCGTCAAGCTAGTGTGTGTTCCACTTGTGGAAAAGCATTTTCAACCAACGAATTCCTGCGACGACATTGCGTAAGGAGAAAACATTTCTTAGCTGATTCCGAAAATGTGAACCCTAATTTCGATAAATTTACATCAAACCATCTGGACTTGGAGAAGTTGAAGGAAACACACAAGCGTGAACTCGAAGAGAAGCAGACGTGGTATGAAGCTTGTATCGAACGATGTAAACAAAATGAAAAAGATCTATATAATGAGCAGCTTCAGCGACTTCGGGAGGATAGGACTATACAGGAACAAAGAATGGATTCTCATTACAGAGTAATGGCAGCTGAACAAGCTTCAGTGCATACAGCCAAATTGATGGAACAGAAGATAGAATACGAGCGAAAGATAGGAGGACTGGAAGCTAGATTGGAACTTTCTCTGAAACAGCCAGCAGAGTGGAGTCGATTGGAAGCTCTCGAGAGAGAACTTCAGACCACGAAATTGTTGCTAGCGAATATCCGCCATCAGTCTATTCTGCCTCAAGTGGAAACCGCGCCTGAGATACTTGGCGTATCTGATGAGATTATAGACGAAATTCCGGAGCCAGAACCTAATCAAGATCTTGCCGCGCAATCTAGGAAGTTGACACTGAAGAATTTGGTAATCCTTGTTAGCAATCAGCGTAGAACAACCGAGCGTTCCGCCGCAACAAAGGCAATGTCCAAGTTCAAAGTCTATGCGATGTGGAAAAAGCTTATTGAGTCAAAAGACCAGCATTTGAATGAAGGATCTCCTCGTCGCGCAGTAGCTGATCACGTAGCACAGTTCGTCAGTGATCCATTGTCCAAGCACCCAATGTCAGACGACGACGCGAAACGCACCCTTTTGAAATACTTGCATGCGCAGAAAGAAAACCAAATATCAGCAGAAGAAAAGCGAGGAATGGAGCAGGTGGAATCGTTTCTTTCTCAGAATGCATCAGTCATAGAGTCTAGGTTCAAACCAGTCCAGCAACCTTTGGGATATGCTCCGTTGACTGACAAACCGTATGTTCGAGCCAGGTGGGATCACCGAGTCGTCGATGTGAGATCTTCTTTGGAGCATGCTCAAGAAAAGCTGTTTGATGCCATGGAGGATATAGAAGAAGGTCTCTCATTGAAATCAACGTTGGCCAAAAGTAAACTGGCGGATTTACGATCTGCATTACGCACAAGACGATTGCGTGATCCAAAACAGCTGAAAGCTGTGGCAGCTGTTGAGAATCTTGTGAGTGCTCTCGCTGAAGAATACTTTTATGACGCCCACTCGAGTAGTGACGAAGATGCCGCAGATCCATTACTAGTCCAGGCCATGCAGCCGCTAAAACGAGCACCGAAGGTAGCATATGACTCAGGCTCCGGCATGGAGTCAGATTCCCAGCAGGAAGAAGACGAATTTTATCCCGTCAGTGAGAATGTCCCGCTTAAGTTTGATGACGAGTTGATTTATGAGCCGAATCAATTTGATGACGAGTTGAAATACGAGCCATTGACAGATACTTCACAAGAAGACCTTTTTTCAAAATCGTTTGTTGATAAGTCGTTTGTTGCGGAAGAGGAGGATGAATTGGAAGTTGAAGCATATAAGCAAGCTCTTACAAAAGACATAAATAAATCCGTTGTTTCAGACGGGGAGGATGAAATGGAAATTGAAGTAATTAAACAAGGTATTAACACTGAACAAGGAACGAATGAGTCACCAATGTCATCTCCCTCTTCGGTTGATCCATCACCGTTACCAGATCCACCAGAGAATTCAAATGTGGTTCAATCGGTGGTGAAAGTCAGCGTTGAAACATTTGAAGATCAAATTTGGGATTCTTACGAAGACCTTGAAGAAGACTAATCAAAATTATTTTATGCAATCTGCTCATATCCAGAACTACCTGGCAAACAGCGCCATATGCAAAACAATACGGTTAATGCAGAGACGAAAACCAAACCATACAAATTCCATCCAGTCCAAGTAGTTTCCCCATCAGATTTACCAACCTTTGCTGCATTGGCTCTTAGAACTGTTTCATTGCCTACGGTCTCCGATTCTGGAATTGTCACATTTGTCACAACCTTTTCCGATGATACAGTCTTCTTATTTTCAACGAAAACGAGGTGCTTGGAAGTTGGATTGATAAAACTAGGATTATGCTCGTTATCAGTAGGATTGTAGTGCTCAAAATCACAGATATCATTCCAAGGACCTCCATTGGCCTCAAGGTAGCTATTTAGCTTAGCTCGATACTCATATATACTCATATCGGGTTGAAGTTTACGAGGTCCATGATCCATAGAAGGATGGTAATGAAGGGTTCGAATAAACAACTTTCCGTCTTCTCTATGCAGTTCCCATATAAAAGTCGACGCAGAAAGAACACGACCTGATGGTTGACCATCGAGCTTTGTAGACCACCCGAATAATTTCTGAAGGCCATACAATAGCTCACGAGAACAACTGTACAATTTCATCTTGGCAGATTTCTTCTTCGCTCGTCGGGGATTGTTCTCCCATAATTCATAATCGCTCAGAAAGGTATCTGGGAACCCGCCTGTAAACATAATCGCTCCTTGAGGGTCTTCATAGTGGCTATCCTGCTCAATGTCAAAGGCGAGAGCTGTCAATTTTTCGTGAAGTTCAGGCGTTATTGAATCTGGTAGATGTACCGAATTGGCAAACGCAGCATCTACAGAATCACTGATATCTCCTAGCCATGCATGAGGATTAGGTCCCCCTGGTTCCGCATTTCTATCATCACAGTTAAGAATTTCTCTTGAATTATTACGAAGCAACTTACACTGGATTTCCCGTTAAATTTACTTGACAGATTTTTTCGATAGGTTTGATAACATCATCCATGTGCTGCTGAAGCATTTCCCATCCCTTCTTTTTATGCCATGCAGAAATCATTGCAGCAGTTTGTTCACCGCAAGCAGGGGCAGGTCCACCCAATACGTAATCCTTTATTGTTTACTTTCATATTTCACAACGACTGATTATCAACTTACTTGAGTTCTAGGCAATACAATAAAAGCCACTGGTTCATTAGGAAGTATCCCAAGAACAATAGCGGACATCGACCGTTGTTGTCTATCCCCGGACCTTGCTGTGAAGATCCAGTCTTCTTGGTGAGTTTGGTAGTCACTCGAAACAAATCCATACTCGTCAATATATCGCTCTCTGAGATACTTGCCGATCTTTCGCATTTTATTAACACCAATAGGAGTAAGGCGACCTGGAGAAGCCTTGTAATCGGTTTTGATATCATCTTTATTCGTCCATACACTCGTACATGACTGTTGCGCAATGATCTTGTCTGGAGCTCTCTCTCCATGACGAGTTAGAGTATGAACCATCACCAGTTCTCCAAATGACATACTCGACAACACAGCACATAGAACAATGTAAAACGCATTCATCATCGTTGTAATTTGAAACAAAAGTTTTCGACCAACAAAACAATTCAACAAAACACATTAGAGGAAAAAGATACAGTTGTCGGGGGGCTCTACACCATGGGAACGGTTCTGATCGATTTTTGTTGTGTTTTGAAAAAGTGACTGTTAATTTTGATCGTTATTTTGTGTTTTTTTTAAATAGATTAGTGCGTTTGTTTCTGAAGCAATCCCAACCTGTTTGCGAGGACTATTGAGGTTTTGCCACGAGAGTCTCAACATGAATGATTCTAAATATGGAGCTATCGAAGCTGCTGATGAAGCTGAAGCACAAAGGCGTGAAAAAATTAGAAAGAAAGTTAAATTTGTATTTGGAATTCCGTTGATATTCCCAAAACCAAGTAGATCTATTGCGGGGGTGGAAGATGCAGAAAAGGAGTTCAAGTACTTGAAGGTATCTCAGGAACCTTCCAAGCGAGAATTGTTCAAGCATAGTGATGATACTGAGTATCACATGCCGCCATATGTTGGTTTTATCCTTGTCATTGTTGGCGCCTTGGTGGATGGTTTTAGACCGATATCGTTGGTATGGGCCAAGGACGGACATGCCTCCTATCCATTTCTATTTAGTATCTGGATTATTCTCGTCAAGTGCCTAGTAGTATTGTTTTCGGTATTTTTGTATTTCTTGACTCCGTCAGACCAAAGACTGTCAGAACTCTCCGTGGAAGAAAGATTGAAGCTTTCTTTGTGGCTAGTACCACCCAGTATACTGTATGTCACGAGTGATATCATTAACTTTTTCATGTTCGAGTACATTTCAGCGTCCACTTTCTCAGTTGTTAAACAATGCAGACTGGCCATCGTTGCTGTTTTATATCGCTTTTTTCTCGGACGATATATTTCTGAAATCCAGTGGTTAGCTGTGGTGCAGCTTGTAATGGCGTCTATTCTATTCGAAACGAACCAGACCGCAAGTGCTCCCGGTGAGACTACCCAATATTTCGGGATACTGCTGTTGCTCTTCAAATGTTTGTTGGATTCTTTGGCGGTTATTTGGATGGACAAATATTTCAAAAAGTTGGATGTACAAGGATTTCCTTATTGCCAACAGCAAATAGTATATAGTATTTATGGTTTAGTAGTAGGAATCATGTTCACTGTTTTTCGTGATGGAACGACTATTGTCAACTATGAAGGAAGCATTCTAGGTGATTTTACAACTTTCGCTTGGATTTCGGCCTTTGTGACAGCCTTTTATGGACTGCTAGTGTCTCTTGTCTTACGCTACTTGAACTCGATGATCAAGATGATTCAATCCTTGTTTGCTGTGATTATTACAGTTTTGTTGGATTTCCTAATCTTCAAAGAAGACTTATCCGCGTTGAAAGTTATAGCCATGTGTTTTGTATTTGTTTCTGTCTACCTTTATAAATTAGGAACGGTGGCCAAAAAAGTTCACGTCTAACATCGTTTTAAATAAAGAATAGGTAATGAAATTTATCCCTTTTCCAGCACATCTTTCTTTGGTCGATGGTGAACCACGTAGGATGTTGGAAGCACATCGTGTTCTTTCCGTTTCATCATGAGGCAGCAGGAAATCGTCCCAATGAATATATTTACAATAAACAGAATTCTAACCGAATCAAGAATCGGAAGGAACTCTTCCATAACCCATGTTTCCACCGCGGCTATACATCCTTTATCGTCTTGAAATTTGACGCACTCCGCAGCGGGGAGAAAATACGGGCAACCTGGACGATACCTATTGATCGTGATCCTCTTGAACACACAATAAAATCCAACTTACTGTGCACCATTGTCTAGAGTAATGACAAATTCGCATCCTGCTGCTGGGGGATACCATAAATGCTCAAAACCACAATAAATAGGAACTTCAAGAGCGATATTTGCATTTATCGTGACATCCGATTCGCTTCCGAAGGTGCAACTATACGGCGGATCGAAACCACAACATTGTCCAGCTGATTGAATGTCTGATAGTATTCTGGTATATGAAGCCCCTATAGATGAAGTATCTTGGGCATAAGCATACATCTGGGACCACATTTCCCGAAGCATGATCTGTATTGTTCCAATTAGTGAATAGGAACACGCATTTATTCAACTTACTGTTCTGGAATCTTGTAAAATTTCCGTGCAGTCTACCTTAGTATTTGAAATGTTGGCTTGAACAGAGCATTGAAGAAATAATTCTGTGCTAAAATGCGGAGCTGTAGTGGCCTGTACAGCTGCAATAAAAACAATCATCATCAGTGATGAACCCAAACTCCAGATAAAATGGGTTAATAAACAGAATTTATTATGCGATCGATTTCCCATACTCAAGCAGGTGACAGAAACCCCGTTGCATAAACTCACAACGGATATGAAGCCACCACAAATAGCAGGACCATTTCCAACACCAATTCGAACAAGTTCCTTCTTAACCAATATGATACCCAAAGAGAAGGTCGCAATAGACGAGAAGGCTTGAAATATCCCAGCGAAATGGGATATTGTCACCAGGCTGTCCTTTTTACAACAAACCATCGAACAAACCGATATCCGTTAGAGTTGTACTGGTAATATTTATTATAAAAAAATCATCTCCGTGGTTCTATTGCAGTTATAATGGGCACTACAGTTGCAGTGCTTAAAAAATCTATTTTTAGTGTTTAAAAAAAAAAAAAAAACTTATTAGCATTCAAATCATGAAGTTAGCAGCAGCTTTGAATCATTTCCTCCAGTTCAAAACTTCATGTATTTTAACCATCTCTTCTCAGGCTGAGACAGAAAACGGGACTAGTTGAAGTATCTAAAGACTCTAAAAAAATAACGCGACCAAAAAAAGGGATCTAAAGACTCTAAAAAAATAACGCGACCAAAAAAATAGGGATTTTTGCTGATTTTTTTTTATGACCGTGGTCTGCCTAATGAAAAACTCTTTTTTTTTTGGTCGCATTATTTTTTAGATTAGTACAACGGCACGCGAAGAGAGCTGCGAAGCGGCTCGTTTAATAGATTAGTTTAATTGTATACCAGGTTTACTATGTAAGTATTATTCAAATTTCAAACTTCTTTTTCATGAAAACACCAGTTTTCATCCTCAAGAACCCAGACGATATTCTCTTCTTCGTATTCTCAACCAATGTTTTGAATCCGTTTTTCTTATTAACGAACGAAGTACTAGTCACTATATGTTCACCAGGCTCATTCTGGTCAGCAATATGTAGCATTTCTTCGGGGTATGAATCACCACCAGTTATCCAAGGATGATTTAACACTTCACCAGCAGTTAGTCGTTCCTTCGGGTCAAGTACCAATAGATGTTCAATTAAACTCTTGGCTTCTTCCGATACATATTGCCAAACTTCGTCCTCAAAGGAATAATCCACATTACAACTCTTTCTGAACACTTCAGTATCTTCTGATTCACCGCACGGATCGAAAGGATGAAAGCCTCCCAAGCAGCTGTACATTATCACTCCAATGCTCCACATATCTATCTTGGACGTATAGGAGGCCCGAGTTCGAACTTCCGGTGCACAATAAGCCCAAGTTCCACACTTGGTTCGCATCACTGTTTTGAATGACGATAGACCAAAGTCGGTGATGTACCATTGAGCTTTCGAGGATTTTTTATCTGATAACATTATATTTTCCGGTTTCATATCCCTATGTGTAATTCCATGTCTGTGTATAAACTCCAATGCAGAACATATTGACTTGATTCCGTTTTTGGCTATTGGTTCAGGGATATGCTGCTCAGATACGATGCGTTCAAAAAGATCCCCGCCAGGAATCAGTTGCAGAACTAAGTTTAATTCAGCTTCACCAATGAAGACATCGTAGAGTCGGGCTATATTTGGATGATGTCCAAGCCTTTCAAGAACCTCCACTTCAGTTTGAAAAGCTTTAATTCGGGCTTTGGATTGAGAAAACGAAGAAGTGAATCTCACACGTTTTACAGCAACGTATTCTCTTGTATGTTTATCTTTACCTAGGTTCACAATTGCACAACATCCAGACCCAAGAACTTTATCCTCGTATACATCATACGCTGCATCAATGGAACCCTTTTCACTCACCATGGAGTACCAGTTACCTGAATCAACGTATTTAGGATGCTTCGACTCTATGAATCTATCAGAATCTCCAGGCGGAATATCTAGAGACATTATACGAGAAAAGATGGGGTTAATAGTAAATGAATTGAAGGTTGAATGAACGATGGCACTGACTGCACCGACTGCACGACTGTTGGAATGTGTTGTTGGTTCAAAAAAAACAGACCATCCCAATTGTCTTTTCATTCATTTGCATACATTGGCTTATATAATGCATTCAAAACTCATTTGAATTTCAAAAGAGCACATTTTGGGTCATTACTATTCAAGAGTCCAAATAGCGAATATTCTACCATACAGATAAATAATGGTAAAAAAGAATGTTCGTGTGATGATCCAATAATACGAGGTTGGAAGCTTGCAGCATGTGAACTGGACCTTCATTCTTGATTCAATTAATTTTTATCCGTTAATTCGATGTATTCGAGGACCAGGAAAATTTGTTTCTCTCTTCGTTTCTAATACTTCTCACTTGTCTCAATATCTTACTTTCTCCAGACAGGAAAGTGGTTCAAATGCACAAGTCGAAAGTGATTAGTAATTGGTGCATTTTTTTGACCCAATATGTTTCCTTGGATGAACTGCACATGTCAGTTAACTTTTCTATTGGCGAAGGAGATAGACAGAAAGGTTTCAATAGAGCTTCAAGAAAATTTGTCAGCAGTACTGGCCCCAAAATCCTGTTCTCCGAATATCTAATTGGCAACATATTGAAATGGTAGTTAAGCAGGACTATTATAGCAGTCTGCAACGAAACTTTGCGGTAGTTTCGTGGGCGAAGAAATCATGGGTACCGGTATTTAGAGGAACACTGTTTAGTTTCAAAATACCCGGTAAAATTCAAAATGACGATACCGCAGTTCATCTGGAAGCTATGCAATGGAGTCATCGATATCGGGCAGTTTACAAGACATCAACGTCGTGAAGATGCGATACATGATTATTCGGTGAACGTTTTTTCACCTCCGCAAGGATCTTTTCACAAAATAAAACCATGATCCGCACCCCTAAAGATACATACTATTCTCGTTACAAGTTCGTTATTGTTTCAGGAGGGATAGGAGCAGCATTTCGGTTAGCTTATTATCTATGCGCAGGTCGGGTAGTAATTCTACAAGCTTATAAATATGAGGAATGTTTACAAGCCTTGGGTGCATTTTATTCCCGTCTCCGAAGATTTGGAATCTAAGATCGCATGGGCTGATCGTAATCCTCGCAAAGCCCACCAGATAGGATAAAATGGAAGGCTATTCTTTGAAACATTTTTGAACTTGAATGCCACTATTGCGCTGGTTACGGAGACGTTGGTTGCATGGTCATCGGTTTTTCGATCTCAAAATATCTCCTCCAACACATTGGCTGAGAAATTTCACTCAAAATTGTTTTAGCGAATTGATGGATTTTACAGTGGCGCTATGCTATGTCTCGCACATTGCAACATTATTGAAATGATTTTGATTCCTTATTTATATCGCAGGTATTACTGCGGCCTGGAACCTTTTGAAGCGCGCATTCTTAATTAAGATTCAATTCTCCGTCTTCTGTCGTGCTCAAATCTTCCACTAAATATCTATCATATAATATACCAGGGTATTAAGGAATTAAATCAAACTCAAAATCTGGATAACTTGAGGAGCACTAGCATCATCACGTAGCTCGGTAGCTGAAAGAGGAAGAGCAAGACGCCTTCGAAGACCAAGGCCAACAATCAGTAAGGTGCCCCACAATATAGCCGAAAACAGATTCGTCTAGTTCATAATCAATCCAATTTTCCAGCTATTCCCAAAAAATAACTGCCCCATGAAATCCATTTGAAGATACCGAACCATCAAGGAGTTTGCAAGGTACACAATAATCTACCAAGTTGAATACAACTACCAGCAGGGCTCCCATGACGTAGGCGATCAAGCATCTTGGACAAAACTTAATTTACCAACTTAAAAGTGAATTACTTTTAGACGATGACTAAAATGTTGTGACTCTTGCTCTGCTCACTATCGGAATTCAATTTAACCGTTAAATAAAAAGCGTGAATATAATAGGAACTGAGTTGCTAGGAGGAATTTCAACCACATCATTTTGAACTCTTTCTTTCCTCGAATGTATACCGTTTATTCGCTGGGTAAAGAACCAATTCGAAGGCATGAGGAGAAACCACCATTCAACGTGAACCATCCAGCATGCTTCTGTATCATCATTGACATAGTGACATTCAATACGCTATTAGAGCTGTGGTGGAAGGGAAACAGCTCAGAAAATGCGTTTCCTCAGTTAATTAAATCGCGTATACATAATCCTAAAATAAAAACCTATTTATACGTAAAGAAGGAAATGTTAAGTGTCAACTTTACTAATTTCAGAAGCGGACGCAGGTGCTACAGATGAATTATGTCCTGATCGTTTTGAAATAACTTTCTTTAAAGCAATCTTTTTCTGATTGAACTCCCTGACTTGTCTGGCGTTGAGATCATCTATAACGTATCCATCATGATACTTAAAATCAAGACCCAGAATTTGATCTTCTTCAGGGACACTAACTGTGCCTCCACCGTATATTTGGCAGGTATGAAAGAACAAAAAGGAAAATGCCAGGCAGAAAACAGCTATAAGTGTAGTACCCCATAACTGCGCTACGAACAAGGCAGTCTCTCCAGTAATAAGTCCACGCTCGCGATGAAACACCCCACAAGCTACAGCGCCAAAAATACCTGCACCACCATGCAATGCACTGGCTGAAAGAGGGTCGTCTATTCGTAATGTATACAATATGAGATATTCACAGCTGAAGAACACCAGGATAGAGAACACCCCGATCAAAAGCGCTGCCCATGTATCCACATAACCCGCAGACTGAGTGACACCCACAAGTCCAGCTAAAAGGGAATTCATCGAAACACTCAAATCGTAGTACCCTGTAGTTTGCTTTGTATACATCAATCCAACGCACGCAGCTGATGCGGAAGACAACAGAGTATTGACACAAGCTCTGGTTGCCATATCCAAATCAGTACCTGCTGAAACTCCATTAAACGAAAACCAAGACGCGAATAATATCAATGTCCCCAATGATTGCATTCCCGGGTTACTAGGACGCATCTCTACTACTCCGTCTTTGCACCGAGTGCCGTCTGCAGCTTGTGCCCGGGCGCCAAATCTCCCAATGCGGGGACCTGAATAGTATGCCCCAACCAAAGCCACAAGTCCCCCCATACCGTGCACGCAAACTCCGCCAGCAAAATCCTAAAGCATCTGTTATTTCAAATGTTTTCAAAATCTCAGTCTTACTTACCACATAATAAGGGTTCAAAAAACCGCTCGAATTCCATACCCAATGTGCTATAAGAGGATAAACCAGACCAGTTATAAGAAAGCTACATAGAAGATAGTACTTGAGTTGAATTCTACCAACAACAGCTCCACTGACAATGGTGGCTCCAGTGATCGCGAATGCGTATGAGACAAAGAAATCTTTGAAGTCTGCAGCCTGATTGGGAAGAAATACCGCACCAGTACCTGCTCCAAATGAATTATCACCTGTATAAATTCCATAACCGCAGAAATACCAAACAATTGCTCCGAAGCAGCCGTCCATCAAGTTCTTCATCAAAACTGATTTCCCGTGCTTTTTGTCAACAGTACCTGCCTCGAGCAACGAAAATCCGGCTTGCATCAAAAGGATATTAATGGAGTTCAGCAAAACCCATGAATCCCCTGCTGTCAGCTCGATTACCTCATCAGTCGTCGTGTTCATTGTTTCAAAACTGTTGAATCGGTTTTGTTAAGGATTTCTCTACATAATAAACTGATAGTGACGCAACCTATTTGTCCGTTGAACGGGTATATTATTTATACGATGAATTTTTGGAACGCCGGTTCTGAAATGAAAAAGGATTCTGAAATTCACTTTCTACTATTAGAGTTACCTGGTATGTTTAATTAACCGACCCAAGACATTTATCCGTTTTCGGGAGGCTCACCATTGAAGGAATACTCTTGGTGACCAAAAATATGTTGCCGATCAAGAAGTGATAATATTTTGGCCCAACAGCATCGATCAAAAAATGATTCTGATTTACCATAGCAAGCCCAATGATGATCAAATTTCAAAACATGAAAAATAACTTTTTGATTGAAAATGATTTTGGAATTTTGGTGACACCAAATTCTACTTTAGCGAAGGCGCGATGCGCTGTGTTTTGCGGAGAGATAACATATTTTATTTGATAAAAACTTAAATCTACCAAATTAGAAGCTGCATTTTATTATCAAAAATGGTATTTCAAGTACAGACGTTTTCGTAAGTGACATGAAGAGCTACATTTGAGCAACCTGAGTTATTTCGGTCTCCCCCATTGCATTCCTCGAATCACTAATAAGAGCACCATGACTCTCTGCTTCTTCTTCTTTGGATTTACTAGACGGATTAGAAGACCTGCTTGAAATATACTTTGAAGACCGAGCCATGAGGTCTATTTCTTCCCCGGAATACTGCGCATAAATTTTAGGAATAAAAATGAACGACAGAGTGCAGCCAACAGTGAAGAATATGTTGGCGCTCCACACGACCCACGCTATATCAACACAAGTCAGTCATGATCAATTTCACAATATAAAACTTACTTAAACCAGGCTGGTCAGTTAAAAGATACTCCAACGGCGTGAGAGCCAATTTCACTTGTAGCAAACTGACCATGGCCATGGACACGTACTTGGATTCGTTCAAAATGGCATTCATTCCTGCACTCTTATAGGACATATAACACCCTGCTAGAAGCAGTAGGAACTGCAATGTGTAAATTACAACGATGTATGCAGTATAGTTTTCAAACGAAGAGCACGATGCCACAGATACCGACGAGGAAGTAAAGACTCGGATATATTTGAGAGGTGCTAGTATATTCCAAAGCATGAGAACAAATGCAAAAACAAAAACAACAATAGCGATAGCGCGAAACACCACGAATGTGGACACCCGGATTTGTTGCAATTTCTCACTGTGGATTACAATGAGATAAGCTCTGTAGATTTTCGAAAACAGTGTCCCGAAGATGAGACCGAATCCAATAACACTGAACTAATAAATACGAGTCAGTTATTGAACTTAAAATACAAGTCAACCTACCCAATATTTTCCCATGCATGCCGCATTTTCAAAATTAGATCCGCCATCAGGACCAGATAAATCGTCAACAGAATCTTCCACCCCTGCAGCTACAATAGACATTCCAGAAACAAACGCACCAAACAAAATGAAATGAAGAAATACCGGTTGCGAGTATTTCACAACTTTGGTGTTGCGATACCAAATGACCCAACCCTCAAATATAAATACGGCCAGAATGAGCACCGATGCCATTAGATAGCAAACCACTTTAAACCCCGTACTAATGAACGAGTAATTAATCTCTGGCAATACTTCCACCATATTTCCGAAAGCAATGTCCCAACGATATTTCGTACCATTGACATCTTGGGTAAATACAAAAACTTGAAATATCTGAGTGTAGTCTTCGTTCACCTTCAAAAGCCCAGAGTTAAAAGTCGAAGTCAATATGCTG
>Ga0105053_10005497_pt1 | contig 17973 bp, 13 predicted proteins | sample BON01_FD_78093 | JGI IMG/M metagenome (GOLD analysis project Ga0105053, IMG submission 78093) | Freshwater microbial communities from Lake Bonney liftoff mats and glacier meltwater in Antarctica - BON-01 | ecosystem: Environmental > Aquatic > Freshwater > Ice > Glacier meltwater | place: Lake...
AAAAACTAATCAGATCATTGCGGAGAATGGCGATATTTCTGTGAACCTATCTACCACATAGGACGCTTCGAGACCCAAAAGTAAGAAAAGTAAAAAAGAGAATTAAAAACTAAAGCGTATTATAAAATAGTTGCGTAAAATCGTTGATGACGATTGCTGCATCAACTCTTGAACGAATCCTGGCATTGGACGGTAACGATGTATGCGGCGATTGTGCATCTCCGCGTCCTACATGGGCCAGTCTCAACAATGGCATGTTATTGTGTCTGGAATGCGCGGGAATTCACAGAGGCTTTGGCGTGGATGTCTCCTTTGTGAAGAGTTTACAACTTGATGATTGGACCATGGACGAAGTGAACCACCTTACCGCATTGGGAGGAAACACCGCGGTTAACGATTTCATAGGTGGTGGTCCTATTGAACGGTACTTTGGTTATCCTGCTGCTCTTTTAAGAGAATCAATCAAAGCTCTAGCTGAAGGGAGATCGGCACCCAAGTCTCTAAGCGAGGACCAGAAGCAAAACATCGAAGTCAGCAAGAGGAGAAGAGAAAGCAGGGATGTTCGATTTTCAAAACCTTTATGGATTCCTGACCATGCGTCATCTAATTGCTCCATTTGTGATCGGAAATTTACTATTATATTCCGACGGCATCATTGCAGATGCTGTGGAAGTCTAGTTTGTCAAATATGTGCACCTAAGAAGAATACAAAACCTATTCCGAAATTGGGGTTTCGTGAACCGGTGAGACATTGCCGAAATTGTTTCAAAAGTAGCCTATTGAAGTGGGATTAGATTCCTTCATCCAAACGATATTTAATAGATGCGCGATGAAGCACGAAAAGAACTTTTTCTCCTTCAACTTCATCAGAAGAAACACGAGGATAGTATAATCAGATTTCTTAGTTAATTAATATAAGGGATCTTGTTGTGAGCATGTCAGAAAAATGTTGATAGGTCATGCCCTCTGACAAATCGGGCATCACCTCGTTCAATACTGTTTGGGGATCGCAAACTTGATTATGTCCTAGGAACATATGGATATGCGAAGGTTTTAATCTAGCATTTTGTTCCGATTCAGTGAACGTCATCCGTCCGAAAATGTTTTTGCAAATGGGCTTAAGAACCCCATCCTCCTCTGAATAATCTGATTTGTTTACATATAACGCAACAATTTCAGACCATTCGAGATAATCATTGTTCAAATAATCAAGTTGCTTAAACAATGCAGGAATACTTGCCGTGATGTTATCTGATAGTTGCGAATAAACTTTGTTCACATGCACCACTCCATCTTGCTCCAAGAAGCTAAACATTTTCTTAGCAGCTCTAAATGCGTCGCCGCTGTCTAATTCGTTTCCTATTAAACGCAATGCGAGTTGTTTTAGAAATGGTAATTCTGAGAATTGTTCTAAGCGTTCACAGAACTGATGGATTTCCTCCTTGGATGGTTGATGTGGGACCAGTGAACAAATCCAAGGGTCATCAAGACAATCATCAATCGAGCATCTGACGGTGACATCAATCTCGAGCAACTTTGATAACATTGCGGCAGCGTGCGGGGATAATCCTCGCCACCATTTGACTTCAGTGATAGGAGGCGCCCCATTAATGATATCGTCGTACAAGTCGTCATCTACCTCGCCACAAAATGGAGGTCTGCCTGTCAACATCATGAACGTAACGACCCCAAGAGACCATATGTCACAACTCTGAGAATACTTGCGTAATAGTACCTCCGGCGCCATATAGTACGCCGTTCCCACCACATCATGAAGCTCGTTGTTTTCTGGAACGATGCAGCTCAACCCGAAGTCGATCAATTTGATTTCTAAAGTCTCTCGGTTTGAAAAAACCCAGTTCTCCAACTTGAGATCACGGTGCACAATTTGCTTTGAATGTAAGTATTTCACACATCGAAACATCTGCGAGGAAATTTCTATGGTATCCTTCTCTGAAAAACTGTGTGCTTGCGCCAGGCGTTCATAGAGGTCCCCTCCATCAGCCAGCTCGAGAGTCATTGCGATTTCGAATTCTCCTGAAAGAAAAACCTCGAAAAGTTTGATTATACTGGGATGGTCAATTGAGGCAAGAATTTGCAACTCATTTTTCAAATCCTGGACCACTTTCAACGATTTATGTTTGAACCCTACTGTCTTCAATGCTACAAAGCGACTGTCAAAGTTTCGCTTCAGTTTAAACACGGATCCATGCATTCCTCGTCCCAGCACTACAGTATTTTTTGCATTGTTGGTTACTGGTTCATAAAACCCCATGAATGTTTTGGGGTAGACGCTCACATAGTGTCGTTTGCTGATGAAAGATTTCGGTGCAAGAAGACTTAAAAGGTCATCAATTGGATTGTTTTTGGATTCTCTTGGTGTCTCCCCGATTATCTCCACCGCGCAATTTCTGAAGGATGATTGATAATCTGTCACGATGAGTCCCGGTGATCCCTTGACAACACCGTTGCCCATTTCGAAAGTGGGAATTCACCGATTTGATGTGCAATCATGGTACGAGTTTCGAATAGGCACTGGTAGGGCTCAAAAAACCAAATTCAAAAATGGATTCTTATAATAATAATAGATTATTTCAAGGCAATGGAAAACCAATCCTTCGTGAATAGGAACAAAGAGATATCACTAACAGAGACTACTCCTACTGGCTTGCTATCAGCATCCATAATAAAGAGCCTATGCTTTCTGGACTCTGCTAATCTGTGAATCACCTTTCGGAAGGTGTCTTGAGGGGACACAGTGACACACATTTCACAGGGCGAACCCGAGCCATGACGCAATTGCACCAAATGACACCTATAAACAAACTGCCTGCAGGACTTCTCTAACAACAAGTCAACTGCACTCCGACCTCCCTGTGCATCCAGTCGCTGGTTCATTACATCTTCCAGTCCGTGAAAGGCTCTGATATCCTTGGTGGTGATGCAACTAAAGAGAGAACCATCTGAATTGGTCACCGCTACAGCACTGATATGTTTCTCCATCATCAATGAAAACGCATCAGAAAGTGTATTGGAGTCAGCATCCACGCCGTGTACCTGACATAATCCCAAGTTTAATTCTGCAATAGATTTGTTAAATACATCAGGTAGCTGCTTCCCAGATGATTCTAATTTCCCTAATGAATCATTCAGGGTGCGGACGATTTGAGATTGGGAAATGATTTTGGAAATGCCACCGGAAGCATTCATGACGGGAAGTCTTCGTATATTCTTCGACAGCAAATACAAGATATGGTGCCACGGGGTACTTTCTGAGATAGGGTGCCACACTGACTCGTGCACCATTTCATTGCTTTCATCTTCAAACATCTGTTCCAATGTCGAATCCGAGTCGCTGGTTTGCACGTGGGCGTCCGCAGCGATATTTTCTGGATTCAAAGCACAAATCACTTGAACAAACATATCCGACAAACATATCAGCTGCAAAGCATCCAGAACATCAAAAAAACCCAAGAACTTCCCCTTGGCCTCGTCGTAAACAGGAGCAGCAAGCAGATTATTCTTCACCAGCGTCTTGAAAGCCTGATTCACAGTGTCCTTGGACGACACTTGCACCAAAGGCCCGTCAAATGAAAAATCCTTAGCGAATAACGTCGTGGACCCTAATAATCCTGGAACACCTTGCTGATACACCGGATCATCGCCTGCCTTCATTTTCTGGACAACTTTTGAAGACGGTACGGTCCCCATTCATCTATCCCATTTTCTTGTATGTTTTCATTTTTTTGCCCTCTTTTTATCCGACTTATTCGATGATTATTGTTACCGGACAACGTTTTGTTTAGTGACGCTGCAATTTAACCCTCCCGTGTCTTGTATTATTAGAGGACAGTTACGACCGTCATCAAGAAGAGAAACGACGCAATGTTGGAATACGACTGAAAATCGGAAGTGACGGACTTGCAAGCAATATTGAAAGTTGGTGGTTTGGAGGCGTGGCAAGAGATTTACTGTTTGCAAGCAATGTGGTTCCTGATTTGTATTTCGGGATAATTCGATCTTGCGCCTTGAAGGTGATGAGTTCTGGAATCAGGCCTTTCGAAACTAGTGGAAAAGGGCTGTTGAAATTGGTTGATTATTCTGAAAATACCACGAATGTGGTAATAGAAAAGATAGATTCATATTTAGAATCAAATGGATCGAAGCATGGACTATTCTCCGCTGAACAATTGGAAGTGATGCAACTAATTAAAGATCTGTTGTGCGAATTGCGGAGTCATATTGACATTGATGGCCCTGTAAAGTTGGTAAAAGGCATGGGAAACTTGATGAAGAAGCAAGATGAAATTAAATTATACAAAAGAAGAAATCAAATGCGTCGGAATTTTTTTCACACTTCGCTTAGTCACGAAACGAGGTACGATGATGCCGAGCTTCATTTGAAGTATGCTGTGTCGACTTATGGAAAACGAGTTGCTTACATGTTTGGTATGATTCACTGGACTAGTAATCCGTTGAGAGTGTACTCAGATGATAATCTAGCGATTAAATCCATTGGGCTGGAGGACGAGGACATTTTGGTTCATGTGCAAAATGGAGAGATTTATCTACCCGGCCATTTCGTGGCCGTTAATCATGAAAGGCGCCATGTAGTCGTAAGTATTTGGGGGACTAAACAGTTTCACGATATACTAGTGGACTTGAATTTCATTCAAAAAGATGTCATGGTGGTTGTAGATGGAATTGAATATCACGGAAACGTTCATCGTGGTATGTGGATGTGCGCGGAACGATTGCCACTAGAGCTGAAATCTTTAGTGCAAGACGCACTAGAATCCCATGCAGGTTATTCTCTAGTAGTAACTGGGCACTCCATGGGGGCTGGAGTCGCGACATTATTGACCTTGCAATGGCATGAAAATAATTTGTTTGCGAAACGAAACCTGCATTGCTTTGCATTGGCTGCACCATGTGTGTTGTGCTATAAGCTTGTCCAACTTTCAATTTTGAAAAAGTCGGTCTCGTCATTCGTTCTAGGCGATGACGTTTTGTCTCGGCTGAGTTTTTCAACTGTGAAGGAGATGGGATGTTCAATAGCACGTTGCGGATCGGATGCAGATATAGTCTATGAGCTAATCGAAGATAAACTATGGCCAGGGGGTGCTGTATGGCTTCTTAACGCTAAAGAGTTTGAATGCAAGCCACAACGGATTGATCCAGTAGAGTACTTGCAATCGATACAGGTGAACCCTTCAATGATTTTTTACCAAACTGGATGAATCCGAGGAATCAAAAGAGAAATTTCAAAAGCAATTTGTTGAATGGGAGAAATACGCGAATGTAGTAGAAACTGAATACCCCTCTGTAAACAAACTGAAAGACGCACAGATAGCATTAAGTGCGTTGCATAATGCTTTTGCTAAATTGCAATGTGATTCTTCACAAGAAATAGAATGTTGGCGAAGAAAGTTTGAGGAAGAAAGTGACACCCATAAAGTGCTGCATGCTGAGAAAGAACTGTTATCGATTTCTTTGCGCCAATGCAACGAGAGACAAAACATGCAATATGAAGAAATTTCAATACTCAATGAAATGATATTTTCTCTAACTGCTTCCAAAGCGAGAATCGAAGAGCAATTTTCTCGAATTAAGAAACTCCTTGTTTTTGAAAGTACTGCCAAGTGCAACTCTGAAATCCTTGGAGAGGTTTTGTTTCAGTTCTCATACCCATTTCCTCGAACAAACACACAAAACAATTCGAAGATATGGTTTCCAAGATAGAGTCGAGCCCTAATTCTAGACGCCTTTCAACATCACCGCATAAATTGTCGAATAAACTGAGAGCACTGGACTTCGAGGTGCTGCGAAAACCTCGAGAAGGAAATGAATGGTTATTGAACAATATCAAAGATGTCGACGTTATGCATGGAAATCAAGCAGATAATCGCATTTTGACTGCGTCTAAGAATAATGAGATCCAGCAAAGGTTCGAGATGGAGCAACATGTATTGCCATTGCAGAAAGAAATTGATTTTCTCAATTCAAGTTCGTTGCAATCAAATAGGGAGAATCCCATTCGCGAGAGACGAGTAACAAAGGATGAGATTAAAAAATGTCAGTCAAATAACACGAGTGACAAAAGGATCCCACTAGGAGAAAAAGATCTTAATATCATCTGTGAGCTGTTCCAAAATAATGTAGAATAACTTATGTACGACATGTTAGTATTTTTTTCAAACAAACAGAAGATAATTAAAATTGTTTAGTACTTATCCTATGTAACTGTTAACAATGGCCAGGAAGTTCCCGTCTTCATCTACTTTTGCTTTGGAACTGTTTGGATTAAGCATTGTGTCTTGACCGAAAAGATTCTCTAATTTCATATGTTGCTTCACCGCAGAATTGATTTGAGTGGCTGCTTTCTTAACTGCGTTGAGCGCAGATTGAAGTAAAGCATAGGCGGGATGGTCCTCCGCGCAATCCTTCATGAGAGTTTCTATGAGAAGTTTATATCTGGGAACTCGTTGAACCGGCTGAATGAGAACACTTTCAATAGTTTGCCCTTTCAAGTAAGGAGATGTTTGCGACAATCTGTACCACACATTTATAAACGAGTTTTGAGACTCTCGTGGTTGCCCACCTCCTAGAAGTTTCTTAGCGGAAGAAGAGGCTTTTAGCTTTTCAGCCCGTTCTACCTTTGTAAGACATGCCTTGAGAGTTTTTATAGCTGCCATATGCGAACTGATATATGGAGCATACACCTTCAATTCCGAAGCATGCTCGGCGAATATGTTGGCGATGATACCGGCACGCCCTATTGAAGTTGTTGGAGCGGAGGTTACAATCGAGACAAGGTTCAATTGGTTCAGCAGATGGGTGCTCACATCAAGAACATTTTCCAATCTGCTTCCGAACACTTCAGCCACTTGAGATGATGTCATGCCGAGTTCACGCATGTTTTCCGGGCCTTTTTTGCCATCACAGAGCATTTGGATTTCCTTAACATAGATATCAGCCATGTCCTTCATGGTGTCAAAGTAGAATGCTTCAGTAGCTACGATCTCGTTTATGATTCTGTCTACGGTGGCGAGTTTCTTGGACTTGCGTTCGTTTGGTTTACGGAATATCCTCGGGAGCAGGGAGAGGCGATTTGGCGGATAGGTCTTGGCATTATCAAACCACTTAAGACCCTTAACACCTTGTTTTTTCATCTCTGCAATTTCGCTTGTCCATTCATTCGGTAAAGCACTGTACTTCAACTGCAAGCCTTGGGCCACTTCAACAAAGTCAAAGTACTCGAGCAACTTGTCAGCCACATCAGCACTTCCTGGTTCACGCCATTCGAGGAACTCCTTTAAGGTTCTAGTGCGCCTTTCAGTTCGATTTTCCAGAAAGGAAGATATGTCAAACGGCATGTCTGGTGGAGACACTGCAATTGGTTCTGCAGATACGCCACTGAACACGGCTTCAGCATTGTTGATCATTAGCTGGAATACCAATCCACTTAACTTTCGAGCTGCATCGGGAGCTCTATGGCCTACGAATATCGTAGAACCCATGGCCAGCGCAGTTAGGTCTGGATCTTCACACGTATCTCGAATCAGCACACAGAGTTTACCAAGTGCTTCAAAAGATGTTCTTGGGAGACGATCCAGATCAGTTTTTAAGATGTCCACTACTTTTTGTGGGTCTTCGCCAGGATGAAGGGACTTGGATCGCGCCAGTAGTTGATCACTTGTCGCCTCTGGGATGATTTTCGGCGATGCTGAAGTGAACAAAGTGTGTACGCATCGTGCCCATACAGCCAGAGGATGTCCTTGACATATTTCTTTTAGTTGGTTTGAATTTAAATTTCCGTTTTTGTTGTTGCTTTCCAGCAGTTTCGCCAAGGTCGCGTGAACCTCGTCGTCATCGATGTCTAAGGCAGAACCTAGAAACAATTCTCCAGCATACTCGTCGTTCTGCTTTAACCAATCCAATAGGAACGGAATATAGTGGACGAGCTTGCCCATATCAGTGGCTTTCAGTCTGAGAACGCCTGACATATTGCAGATGGAATTTGTAGTGTGCCTTGTTTATTTATGGTCTTTCGCGAAAAGTGTGTACCCCAATAATATATTACCTTTAATCATAGTAGAGGTCATACTACTAATCGCGCCTCATTTTTTAAAACGATCCAATTTTCAATTAGATTGTAATTTAGAATACATAGATTACATTTGATGCGATTTCAAAAATGTAAGAACAGCAGGATAAAGATCCGTCTTCGCTCGGGATGACCAAACAAAGTCCTGGTGCCCGAAATTTAAGTTCATTTCGAAATGTTCCATCACACCTTTAGGAAAGAGTGCTCGTGCTTTCTCGGCACTCTGCGCCGGAACGAATTTATCGCTGGTCCCAAAAAACATGGCTGTTGGAGTTTTTAAACCTGAAAATTCATAAGGTCGGTGGTCTATACCGAATGTTTCGAGTCCTGCATGTGACTCGCATTGAGCATAGTGGCGCATCGTCTTAAGTGAAGTCTCGCTGGGATAATATGCGAAAACTCGGGAAAGCACATCAGATCCCAAGTCATCAGGATTCCCACATCCTCCTAAGAAGCAAATTGCATTTGCACACACGCTAGGGAACTGATCACAGAATCCGTTGAAAGTAATTCGAATAGATCCGAATACCAATCCTACATGAACAACATGGTCCATAAAATCAGGGATATGAGGCATTTTCCAAACAGTTTCGCCCCAACTTGCGATGGGAGGAGCAAATGCCACTGTGGACTTCACGTAGGATGCCAGCTTAGTGTTACTCGACAAAGCTGCTAGATTAACGAGACTACCTTCAGCATGCCCTATGAGTGATGCGATGTCCTGTCCTGTGAATCGGTGAACGTATTCTACGACCGCCGGAAGGTCAAATTCGATGCCATCGTCGAAGGTGAAGTCCCAGAATTCTGAATCTTGAGCTGTGAATCTGTCATGGGCCCATGGAGCTCTTCCTCTCCTATCTACTAACCAAACATCGTAACCGTTGTCATGGAGAGTGCCGCCTAAACTATTATTCCGACCGCTGACGACCCATGTAGCGGAGGTGTCTGCTACTCCGTGAACCAGAATAACGGTTGGGGCATTTTCGAGAGTACTAGGAATTCTTTTCAAAAATAACGAGTATCCGTCATCAGTAAGTGTCACGTGCTCTTCGCAAGCCATGTCCAATTCATTCATTATAAAAGTACACACTGAAAAATCAGGAGCTCGGATGAGGCCACGCAACATGGTCAATAGAAGCGTTGCAATCAGGACCGACAGGAAGATGGTGCGGCAGCATTTACGGCTGCCACAAAATCCTCGAGGAGGCATAAAACAAGTCTTCCACAATAAATAAATGTTTCTCTTGTTATTGACGTCGTCCGACAAACAAACGAACACAACAATTAGGTCTCGACTACAAAATACCCGATATGGTGAGTACAGATCAAATGTCTCATAAATAAGACACGGTGTCTGGTAATATTGCTTCCTTTTTCGCTTGCATTCGCAATCAATCCGTAACGCTTTTTATTTTGAATTTGAAACAATCATTCAATAACTCGAAGCGCAATCCGATATCTAAGCTCGCTCACATACCGCATTATGTGTTAAATCCTAACTCCATTCGAATTATAGCGATTTCATGAAATTCTTTTGAAGTCTCGAGACTCGTTGTATAGTACCTGTCATTGGACACAGTTCTGGATCTTCACACACGACATAGTATGTTTTCAAAAAGTATGAAGTATATGTAAAGCCTAAAAGAGGTATAGACCTTTGTGCTAATACAACTTTAACTTTTTCAGGTCTTTTTGGGGTTTGGATTGTTGCAGACGTTTCTTCTAGTATGCGAGAGAACTTTCATTTACCTATTTCAAATAAGTCAATTAATTTATATTATGCATAGAGTATTTTCATGGGAACATGTTGATATGTAATTGCAGTTGTTTTCAGGAGATATACCGTCAAGTTAAAGGAAGCAATCAACATGCATCAAAAGCAGCAGCAGTCATTTGTCAAAAGATTGATGCCTTCTGGGTTCCCCAACAATAACTATCAAGCTTTCTTTCCTCAGGATACTCTTTCTCTTGTTTTTTAAAAACAACTATGCATAGTAGCGATTATTTTAAAATGCTTCAAGTACCTGGTACCGGTAGCTTGATCAAGTTTTTAGACTCTCGTTAATCTGTTGTAGGCTAATTGTTGTGTCATATTCTAAGCTTCGTGTAGGTTCGTTTGTTCAGGAATCATAGGTAAGCAAAGCAGTATGTAATTTTTGTGTTAAGTTTTTTCTTGCCTATTTACGAATTATTTACCTGAAGGATTTTGCATGGAAGAAGGCGTTGTGACAGAAAGCAGTGGTTCAGAAAATGTGATATACGCGGAATTCGACAATGCCACTCCTTTGAGTGTGAGGCATTTGATTCCAGAACTTCCAGTATCCCCATCAAATAGATCCCGCTCCGACGTATCACCTAAAGCTGTCGAAGAGATTAAAAGGACTCACAGTGACCCTGGAGAATCAGAGAATTGGCTTCCAGAAAGACCATGTCGAGTCACATGGAACCATGAGCGTGGAATACTCAGGGCCACCACAGACATAGATGCTGTGGAATATATGAATTTGGAAGGTGTTGTAAAAGATTCCGATCACTTGAATTTTGAACCTATGGGAGTACCTACTTTGGTGGAATGCATGGCGGAATTCAGCAATCCTGAGACCGTTAGACTTAAAAACCTTTATCAAACGGTTTTCTTTAAAGACTATTTCGGGAATATAATGCACGATGGAGCCAATGTGTTTTATGATACGGTTGCAGCATTCTACATTTATGTTTTGGCGACATTGAATTTGGAAGCAGTATTGGTTGTTTCGAACGCAGCTTTTGTTACGAACTATTTTGCCGCTTATTCGTCCTTGTATGCCTGTAAGCTTGACTTTTCAATTCTGGCGTTTAGTGTCGTGTTTCCCCGTAAGTATGGATTGAACTATGGCACTTGTTGACACTCTAATCACCCCAATATTTTAGTTTCGTAAGTATGAATCGAGTGGCGCGCCTTTATCCTAATGTATTTAGTTTTCTCATTCAACAAGCCTTCACTAGAAGGGAGCAGGCGATGGTGAACATGAGTGACTTCAGAGGCATTCTCTTGCAATGCGTTATAGCCACTATGGTTTGGGATTGGCCGACTGCTGATAAACCACATGGAGGCAGACTATCGATGCCGTCAGGGTTTAATGCCATGGTGAGAAACGATTGCAAGGAGCTCCTTCAGACATTGTACACATATCTCTCCATGCCCACCGTAACTCACGCCCGCCATCGCGTTTTCCCCGCAAAACGTAAACAAACACGAGCTGTCCATGCGCTACAAAACGACCTAGTCAAGAGAATGAATGAGTGTTTGTTCAACTTCAACGACCATTCAGAAATGTTGAAAGCTCGCGGCTTCCCTGCTGGAGAAGCTTCGCGATTGCACCAATACCATTGGTATCTTCAGTCTAAATTTGAACAGTTGAGGTTTCTCAAGTATTATAGGACCCCGCAAGCCACTCGATCGTTCGGTAGAGTTTATGTTCTGGTATTACCGTGGATCATTGGGCCATATTTCAGTTGGGTCGTTGAAGCAACAGGATCTCCGTTCGGAATATCGTTGGCTGCATTCTCGTTTTTAGTGCTTTTGGGTCTCTTGAATACGCAGTAAGTATCTATGGATGTTTTAGAAATAAAGTTTATACATACGATGTCAGGAAATATTTGGAAGATCCGTTCGTGGAGGAAAACAATGGGCTTGACCATGTGAAGCTCAAAGTAAGTCGAATTTATCAGGTTGGATTTTTTAATCAAATGTATTTTAGTATGAACTGTCTTCTGCACTTCAAAGTGTGGAACAGCATTTTGTCAGGGCAGAGATGAGGCGACTAGGTGCGAGCACGAAAGAAGTCACTGAAGATTTCCCTGTGAGAAAACTAGGAAGCTTTGGAGTACCATCCAAAATTAACTAACTATTTATCGCTATTTATAGAATAAAATTGGCCTGCTTGACGCACACGTGTTCGAGCATACTCGATTTATTAAAAATATCCCGGGTAAATTAAATGGAAATAGGATTTTGGAAGTCTACTTTACTTTGAACACTTGGTAACCAAAATCAACAATTCAGAAATACTACCAAGTAGTCGATGGACAAAAGCAATACTGGCGAGATGACTTCACTTTTTTTTATTGAGTTCTGCAGACTTTTTTTCGAATCTATTATTCTTCTCTGAGGGATGTTCTACGGCGGTGCTCAATGGGATCCGCAGATGATCATGGCACAAATGATCGCCATTCAGGTAAGTGTATACTTTTCACAGTGAGATATCTAACTCCATTCAGTGCTTGAGCTATCTGTCTTTCGGCTTCATTCTCGCAATTTTTCATTCAATTTTCGGCACAGCACTAACGCTGGATCACGTAAGTCCGGGAACTCATTGGTCGCTGCATTTCTAACAGTTTATAGATGTTTGCATATACCTCTGTGGACGCTGCTGCAGCTAGTGGATGGGCTGTTATACTAGCAACACTTGCCAATGCAGTCGTTAGGTAGGTTGTTGAATATGTGTGTACTTGGTATTCACCTTTATTATCAGTGCCGTCGCATTATCTCTTGTGGTAGAACGGGCAAAGAAATGTCTTGACTTTGCCTTTACTTCTCACGTTGTCCATTTAGTTGCTTGCACCTACTTCGAAGTACGTATTCCTTTGTTTATCTTGCTTTTTTAATAAAGATGTGTTCAGGGGTTTCCATCTAATTGGGAATGGTGGACTGTGAATACTGCATCTTTAGTTATTATGGCGGTGGTTGGTGAATATTTGTGCATGCGACGTGAACTACGAGAAATTAGAATTAGTGACTTTTTATCGTCAAGACCTTCTGCTGTATAGTAATAATAAAATATGAATAAATTGTTTTTTGAATTGTTTAGATACATAAATAGAAAGTTACCAGGAAAGTTCCGTCTGCACTTCTTCATCATCCAGGGAAGAATACACGAACAAGACTCTTGGAATAAACTCCACAAGGTCATGCAGGTACTTTTGGTAAATAGTTATATTCTCGTCACATTGAGGAAATGGCAGATTCAATATCACCAAATCTGCATTCCCTGAATATTTGGTCAGTAGATCATTGAAGGTAGAAATCGCATGCGGAAGCTGGTCGCCGGAGGAAGATTCCGTAATTGCAATATCGGGGAAAAGTTCAAATACTGATCGATATTCGCGTCTATGGTGAAATTCATGACAGTCAGTTGCTTGGTCCATTTCAATCTGGAATGTGTTATCCAGCGTAGTATCCCTGACTAGACTATGGGATTTTACGCTCAACTGCAATACTTCAACAGAATGCACTTTCACCCGCATCGTCTTCAACAATGTTCTGATTCGTAAACTGAACTGAAGAGTCTGCTCATTGGAAATCTCCTCGCACTCAACAGCCGCAAAAACTCGAATTTTGCATCCTTTCCAGTCGCGACTTTGGTGAAGCACTTTGGCAATCAACACTGGAAGTCCTCCGTTTTGAACAAGCCACCAGACGTCTATGGTCCCTGTTTTCCGGACTAGTTTGGCGTGCCGTTTCCTTTGACGTTTCGACTGAGGGAGATCAAAATAACTCTCTGTAGAGGAGATAGTGGGAGCAATACCTTTGGGATCTTCCTCCTTGGGATCTTCCTGTTCATCCATCTCCGAATCATCATCCTCGCTATCATCATCAATAGAATCTGACTTCAAAACTTCCATCTCTAGTGACTTGCCCCGAACGAGTCTGGCTCCCTTAACATGATATTCTAGATCAAACTCGTCTTTGAGGACAGCTACCACCTTGCGTGTCTCTGTTGAGTGCTTGACTATCTCCAATAAACTCTTGTCTTCCCATGACAGGAGCACTGTGTTTGGCTGCAGTGGACCGAGGCCGATCGACTGCATCAACATGAGATCGGCATCACTATCTGAGCAGGAAGAAGGTGCAATTACAGCCTTACAGAACGCCTTCAGATTGGCGAGCATCGTCAATGAGTACAACTTCAATTCGGCATGATGCTGTAGCTCAGTGGAAGACTGAATACAAGTGCGGTCCACCCGCGCGACAGTTGCAACAACGGCAAGATGCGGTAACAAACTATTCCTGGTGCATATCTGTCTCGCGAGATGCAATAGTTTAATATGATTCTGTCGCTGAGAAATATCTTTCGGGTCTTGTATGAGGCATAAAATTTCAGGGTTCCAATACCTCTCCTCTTCCGTTGAATTTATACCCCTGGCAATTCGAAGTTGATTGTTGTAAGAAATCTGGGAATCCTCAATAAGGAAGTTCATGATTCCTCCTAACTTCACACCTCTAGTCCCGAGTCCAAGTCGTTTGGGTTCCTCAATGAACTTGATAACAAACAGTAAGAGAACTGAGATGGCAATGGTCACCACAGCCTGTAGCCAACTCACATAAAACATCAGAAAAAGAGTCACAAGACCTCCCAGAAAAGCAGTACCCCAGTGATAATATCTAAATGTGGGCCGCCAGGATGCATGAGAATAAGCTTCGTTCACCAGCAATGAAACGTGCATGTGGCCATATGCTTGTAGAAAAAACATGGTGACGACTGTAGCCATAACTTCAAAATAGGCACTGGAAACGAATAGGAGAAAAAAACTGATGATGAAACTCAAGCCCACACAATACACTGGTTCCCCATTACACGTTCTATCTAACCTTGCATGTTTGAGGAATGAAAAGGTACCATCCTCAGCAACGGCGTGTAAAATAGTAGGTCCTATCTCTAGTAATTCTGCACATGCTCCCACTCCTACAAGAATCGTCGCGACAATCGATATCCATTCTGTAGGATACGTTAATCGGTCGAAGATCAAAGCATCATTCTTAAGCATTTCACGAGTAGCCACGCCAGCAAGTACAAGGAAGAACAAGACGTACACGAAAACACTAGTAGCTATTGCAGCTAACGTGCCTTTCAATATACTTTGATTCGGTGTTTTCAAATCCGCTGCTTTGTTAGCTCCTTGGAAAATCCCCAAAAACATCGGAAAGATAATTGCCAATGCAGATGCCGCACCATGTACTTGGTTTTCCTCTAAGAGTTCTTCAGTTACGTCATCATAGTCACCTTCCGGTAGATTCCAGTCAGGTAATGCATTGTCCATGAAAGTTGTCCAATTCAAACCTGTCACACCCACAATATCATCCGAGAAGGATCCCCGCCACGAACCAAGAGTCAAAAATATACCCAGAAAACCAAAAAAGAAACTAACAAGGACAAAACCCAATACAACAACTGTCAAAACATGCACTGCTTTCACTTGTACCGAGCGAACAATAGCAAGAATGAACAGAAGAGCCCCCCCAATCACTACTTGGTCCAAAAATGGACTGGATAAGAGGCTTCTTTCAACTCCAGGACGAGAAATAATCACATAGTCAATAGCTTGCACACTACCTAATAGCTCCACAGAAGCCATGGTCGTCATGCCCAGATAGTAGAGCAGACAGATCACACCCGCCATGTTGGCTCCCAAATTACGCTTCAAAATACCGAATGAACCTCCTTTATAGTTGCGTGAATTGCTAATTACCGTGCATAAGGATAATGTTGTGAGACATTGCGCACCAGCCGCGAGAAATACAAGCCCAACAGCCATGACCCATCCTGTGTACCCAACGATTATACCAAACCTGATGAATATCAAGACTCCCCACATCGATGACACAATGGGAATGTATACCCCCATGAATGTTCCTTGCTTGTGTTTACTCGGTCCTGAATGCTCTTTCCGTTCGTCGTCGTCCAGCTCTATGTGATGGAGAACACCCATGGTTCCGTTGGCACTTCCAAGCACAAGGGCTCGTGTATCATTAGAACCAAACAAAGTGGTAACGTAGCCATCTCCCAATGGCATCCTATCTTATCAATAATGCGAACCGTCAATAATGTACGGGTGCTACTCTTAATGTAAACTTCCGGTTGTTTTGCTGAACCTTACTCTCTTGCTTACCAAAACAACTAGCACTAATTGTACCACGAAAGTCCATAGAAAAAGCGAGAGATTCAAAATTTTGAATTTTGAATCGAAACTTAACTGATTCACCAGACCTGTCCAGTTTTTAATGAAAGTTGACAAGCTAGAATCAATAAATAGTAGAAGAGAAACGGAAGACGATCTCTTGGTAACAGTATTTGAAAATGCGTCTACTGGTACTTGTAATATTTTAATTATTAAAATAAACTACTACCGGTAGTTTATATTTATCTTACAAACAAAGTCCCGATTTCAACTTGTGAATCAAATAAATTAAGCTCAATCTCTTGCTTAGGCTTGCCAGACTTCAATGTGATTTGTTTATATCGGTAATATAGCGGATTAGAACACAGTAATAGCAATGTGGTGTGCTTGTATTAAAGACGAAGGTCAAATCATGAATTACGGATGTTGCTGGCTTAAATTGAGGATTCCATAAACTGGAACCCAGAGGCCTGGAGGGTAAAAGTGTTTGTCATATATCCTATTTTACAATGAACTCAGTCTGAGTACTGGTCAAAAGTTGAACTCGTTGCCTCAATGAACGTTAGCTTTGATGATGCCTCTTGACATAGTAGCTTTATATTGTAGTCGAATTCGATTCCATGTTTTGTACAGTCAAAAATTTTCATCTGAATGCAATTTTTTATTGCCGCGCAATCAAAAGGAAGATCGCCCAGTATGATACTAATATTCCCTGAATACAACAAGAAAATACATAAGAAGCTTTGAAGTAACATATGGTAACTCTTCGCAGGTGTTCCACCAACACGTAAAAAGGGTATTAGTTCATCAACGGTATTCAATGGGACTATCCGTTTACCCCTAGATAACATTCGGTTATTTTATCCTTTCAACTAAGAATGACCACAAGAGGAATACATTCCGGTTTTGAAGAACTTAAATCTTCAATGATCTCTCATTAATTTGAAAACCTTTTTCATTCTTTCATAGTTAAACGACAAGTCATAGAGGAAAGTCAGAAGTTCGATATATTAACAGCCTGTAGACCTATTTTGAATACTTATTTTCACAGAACTGACTTGTCTGAGACAGCACTTTGACGTGCACGAATAAAAAGCATAAAGCAAGGATGCAAAATCGTTAAGCAAAACTGATAACAAAATACGTGCTTGGTAATCTTAAAATATCAATTTAATATCCTCCTCCGCCTTCATCACCTCCAAAAAGCCCCCCTCCTCCAACATCAACTTCTTCTTCTTCCTCTTCAGCTACTTCGGCCTCAGCAGCAGCAGCTCCTCCGCCACCTCCGCCTCCTCCGCCACCTGCCGATCCAGAGACAGTTTTCATCTTCGCTTTCCCCTCTTCGAGAAGGGTATCAAGGGATTTACCTTCAACAGCAGCCAAGTATGCAGTGAGTTTTGCCTCGTCTACTTCAGCTCCTGATGCAGTAATAACGGCCTTGATATCTGCTGCGGAAGGAGATTCCTTGCCGGAAAGCGCGCATAGCATGTGTGCTGCTGAATATTTCATTCTGAATCATCGCAAATTAGAAATCAACTATATAAAGAAACCTGAATCTGTCCTGGTCGGTCATTGTGGATACACCCGACAGAACAGAACCGTCATGCTACTACTCACCTTTAAAGTTACTAGTTATCTATGTGAATACTTTTTTTAACATGCATTGCGTGGTAATGAATTCTGTGGCCACGAAACTTGGATCTCGGAAAGCCCCCCTTTCTATTAAAAAAATATCTGGTGCTATTTTAAACACAACGAAAATCGATTACTTTAATAAAAGCACTATTAGTAGTGCATAAAAGCCATCCAATGCCAATTTCTTAATAAACAAGAGTATCTTGTGGAAAAAGAAAAGAGCCTGATGGCAATCCGTGAGGTAATCAGAAGCAAGAACATTATGTGGAATCACTGAATTCGCATTATATTTC
>Ga0105053_10005500_pt1 | contig 17972 bp, 22 predicted proteins | sample BON01_FD_78093 | JGI IMG/M metagenome (GOLD analysis project Ga0105053, IMG submission 78093) | Freshwater microbial communities from Lake Bonney liftoff mats and glacier meltwater in Antarctica - BON-01 | ecosystem: Environmental > Aquatic > Freshwater > Ice > Glacier meltwater | place: Lake...
AAAGAAACAACACCTTTCTACCCTCGCAGTCCCTACGCAGTGGCCAAGCTTTACGCCTACTGGATCTGCGTGAACTACCGCGAAGCCTACGGCATGTATGCCTGCAATGGCATCTTGTTTAACCACGAAAGCCCGCGCCGCGGCGAAACCTTTGTCACCCGCAAAATCACCCGTGGCTTGGCCAACATCAGCCTGGGCCTTGAAGACTGCCTGTACATGGGCAACATCGACGCCCTACGCGACTGGGGCCACGCCAAAGACTACGTGCGCATGCAGTGGATGATGCTGCAGCAAGACCAGCCTGAAGACTTCGTCATTGCCACCGGCAAGCAATACAGCGTGCGCCAGTTCATTGAGTGGAGCGCGGCTGAGCTTGGAATGCAACTGCGCTGGGAAGGCTCCGGGGTTGATGAGGTGGCCTATGCCGTCATTGCGAGCGAAGCGCGGCAATCCATGCCTTTGTGCCCCACAGACAAACCCGTCGTCCGCATCGACCCCCGCTACTTCCGACCCACCGAGGTCGAAACCCTGCTGGGCGACCCCAGCAAAGCCAAACAAAAACTGGGATGGGTGCCCGAAATCACCGCGCAAGAAATGTGCAAAGAGATGGTGGCCCACGACCTGGAGCAAGCCAAACAGCACGCACTGCTTAAACGGCATGGCCACCAAGTGACTCAAGCCAAAGGCGAATAAGGTGGCAAAAACGCGTATTTTTCTTACCGGCGGTCGCGGCATGGTGGGGCAAAACATACTTGAGCACCCCGCAGCGGCTCAATACGACATTGTTGCCCCCAGCAGCCAAGAACTCGATCTGACAGACTTGGCCGCCACCCAGCGGTTCATGACTGACACAAACCCCGATGTTGTTATCCATTCGGCTGGCCGCGTGGGCGGCATCCAAGCCAACATTGCGCACCCGGTTGACTTTTTGGTCACCAACATTGACCTAGGCCGCAATGTGATCATGGCCGCACGCAAAGCAGGCGTTCCCCAGCTCATCAACCTGGCCAGCTCCTGCATGTACCCGCGCAATGCGCCCAACCCACTGAGCGAAACACTGATTTTGCAAGGTGAACTAGAGCCAACCAACGAGGGCTACGCACTCGCCAAGATTTTTGCCACCCGGCTGTGCGAATACGTCAACCGCGAAAGCCAACAAACAGGCGAACCCGGCGTGCGCTACAAAACGCTGATTCCGTGCAACCTGTACGGGCGGCACGACAAATTTGAACCGCAGCATTCACACCTGATCCCCGCCATCATCCACAAGGTGCATGTGGCCAAGGTTCAGAATCTCCCAGAGGTTGACATCTGGGGCGACGGCACCGCGCGCCGTGAGTTTATGTATGCGGGCGACCTGGCTGGCGCAGTGCTGCAAGCCGTGCAAGACTTCAGCCAACTGCCTGACCTGATCAATATCGGCTTGGGCTACGACCACAGCATCAACGACTATTACGCTGCGGCTGCGCAAGTCATCGGTTGGCAAGGCAATTTTGTGCACGACATCACCAAGCCTGTTGGTATGAAACAAAAACTGGTTGACATCACTCGTCAGCGCGCTTGGGGCTGGATGCCCGCCACCGCACTGAGCACAGGCATTGAAAAAGCCTACCAATACTATTTAATGGAGCAAAACGCATGAGCTACAAATACCCCCTCGCCACGGCCACCTGGGACCAAGCCGAATACGATGCGCTTCAAAGTGTCATCACCTCCGGCATGTTCACCATGGGCCCCAAGGTGTTTGAGTTCGAGCGGCAGTTTGCCAGCTACCTGGGCGCCAAGCACTGCGTGATGGTCAACTCCGGCTCATCGGCCAATTTGCTGATGGTGGCGGCACTGTTTTACTCAAAGAACCCCGGCTTTGCACTCAAGCCCGGCGACGAAGTCATCGTGCCCGCTGTGTCGTGGAGCACCACCTATTACCCACTGCACCAATACGGCCTGAAGATTAAGTTTGTTGATATTGACCTACAAACGCTCAACTACGACCTGGACGCACTTGAAAAAGCGGTGACTGACAACACCCGCCTCATTATGGGCGTCAACCTGCTGGGTAACCCCAATGACTTTGACCGCATCAAAACAATCATCGGAACCCGAAAAATCACACTGATTGAAGACAACTGCGAATCTTTGGGTGCAGAGTTTCAAGGCAAAAAAGCCGGCACGTTTGGCGTCATGGGCAGCTACAGCTCGTTTTTCTCACACCACATTTCCACCATGGAAGGTGGCCTCATCAGCACCGACGACGATGAACTGCACCACATTCTATTGTCACTGCGCGCCCACGGCTGGACCCGCAACTTGCCCAAAGTCAACCATGTGTGCAGCGATAAAAGTGACGATCCGTTCAAGGAGTCCTTTCGCTTCGTGCTGCCAGGCTACAACGTGCGGCCGCTGGAGATGTCGGGTGCCCTTGGCATCGAACAGGTCAAGAAGCTGCCATCACTGATCGCCGAGCGTCGCAAGAATGCAGCTATGTTGCAAACCGTCATGCAGGATCATCCAAAGATTTTGATTCAGCAAGAGATCGGTGCAAGTAGCTGGTTTGGGTTCAGCCTGGTGATACGCCCCGGCGTTAGCCTGACCCGCGACGAACTCCTAATCAAACTCAATGCCCTTGGCTTTGAAGTGCGCCCGATTGTTGCTGGCAACTTTGCTAAAAATGAAGTCGTCAAGTATTTCAATTCAGAAGTTTCGGGTGAGCTCGTTAATGCCGACCATCTTGATGCGAATGGATTATTCATTGGCAACCACCACTATTCCATTGCGGATGCGGTGAAGCAACTGTCAACAATATGATAGCCAATAAGCTGGTCTGCTAGTGATCGTCGTTTTATTCGGCAACGCAGCGCAGTTCATTCTGCTACTTCTGGCCATGCGACTTGCAACAAGCTAACCTAAAATAGGAATTTTTGTGTTTACACGTCCAGAACAAAATTATGTGATTGACGATGCCATAATTGATGGAATTCTGGCCGACGACGCCCAGCCTCTTTGTCAGATTTCCAAATTGCTGCCGGAAGGTGCGTCTGTGCTCGATATCGGTGCGGGAAGTGGTACTTTAAGCCGCATACTTAAACGCGCGGGGAAACGCGTAGTGATAGACGGTGTTGAGCCGAATGCTTTTGCGGCTGATTTAGCAAGGCAATACTACCGCTCAATTTATATAGGGTATGCCCAAGACCATTTTCAATCGATTAAGGAAAACGCATATGACTACATCGTATTGGCTGATGTCATAGAGCACATACCAGACCCGACGATTTTCTTAACCGAGCTTCTTGCCAATCTGTCCGAATCAACAAAGTTGATTATATCCATCCCCAACGTCGCTTTCGGCGGAGTAAGACTAGCGCTGATGAACGGCCATTTCGATTATGTCGATTCAGGATTGCTTGAAAGCACGCATCTGCGTTTTTTTACATTGGCTAATGCACGTAAGATTTTCTATTCATTAAATCTTTCGCTTGAGCGAATACTGTTTCTTGAACGCAGCTTTTATCGAGTAGAGTTCGAGCGAAGGCATCTCCGAGCATCTCCATTCAAAATATGGAGCTTGGCGAACAAAGCCGATGCGCGAGCCTATCAATATCTTTTTTTGCTTACTCAAAAACCAATAGTCAGGGCAACGATAGAGCACCGCGGTGCATCGGCTATGAAGATTATGTTTGATGGAATTTTCGTCAGGACTTGGGTAAGGAATATTATCCGTGCATTGAGAAGACATTGAGCATGCCACGCGTTTCTATTTGCATACCGACATATCGTCAAATCGACTATCTGAGGGCGACTTTAGCTTCCATTCAGGATCAAGCATACAAAGACTATGAAGTAATCGTAAGCGATGATTCGCCAGATGATTCAGTAGAGCGGTTAGTGGCCTCCTTCGATTTTGGAGGCAAACTTAGCTATTGCCGCAATGCCGTAGCGCTAGGTTCTCCGAAAAATTGGAATGTAGCGATTGGTAAAGCTACGGGCGACTATATCAAGCTGCTACATCATGACGATAGATTCACTCATCCTGATGCGTTAGGTGCATTTGTGCAGATGCTAGATGCACACCCAGAAGCCGATTTTGCGTTTGGAGCGAGTTTGGTTGAAAGTTCGGTAAGCGGGGAAAGCCGCATTCATCGCGCTACCAACAAGCAATTGGAACTCCTTGCGTCTCAGCCTGAGAGCTTGTTTTTCGGTAACATAATTGGAGCGCCCAGCGCCACAATTTACCGAAATGGCTTGTGCATTGAATATGATCAGCGCATGAAATGGCTGGTCGATATTGATTTTTATATTCGAGTATTGCAAAGAAATCCAAGATTCATCAATTCAGCAGAAGCGCTAATTGCCACTGCGACAGAAGCGGATCATCAGGTCACCAAAATATGCCAAGACAATGTCGAAGCAGATTTTTTTGAGCATGTACTACTTTATAAAAAAGTGAGTAATAAATTACGAAATTCCGTGACAATACAACGAGTATGGTTTCGATTGTTTGAAAAATACCAGATATATTCTCGGGCTGATATGAGTAGTTTAGGTGACCAATTGGAGTTGCAAGACTATGAGTGTTTAAATCAAATATTTAGCGAATATCGAAAAAAATGGTTGCAGCGTCTTCCTTATCGCCTATATGCCAGATTGCCGATTTCAATTAAGTCAATTCTTCGCTCGCTGCGGAATTTCGGAAAATAATATCTATTACGAGGCCGTTGATAATACTTCACAACATAGCACCCAAGTGGACAAATAAATAATGGAACAGATATTTCTAACTCCGACCATTAAAAACTGCACTTTCAAAATGAATGGTGCTTATCGAAATGTGATATTTAATCTCGAAAGCAATCAAAATTGCGATAACGGATTTTATTCCTGGGTTACTTTGCGAAACACATTCTTTACTCGCGGCCTTCTGATGAGCACGTGGGATATGAATAGTCAGGCAGAGGTGGCTTTTGAGCTGCATGTCAATATTCAAAATTCAAGTGATTCTATTCCCGCATATCTTTTGATGCTCGAATCTGCACAAGTCTGTCCAGAGAGCCATATACCATCGAACTGGGAACGTTATAGAAAGATATTTACCTGGCATGACGATCTGGTTGACGGTGACAGGTTTATAAAAATCAATTTCCCCAACCCTATCGTTAAGCCAGAGGTAGATGGGTGGGATAAGCGTGATCGGTTCTGTTGTTTGATTTCCGGCAATAAGACGCTTGCTGTGCGAGACGAAAGAATTCTTTATTCAGAGCGCGTAAAAGTGATTCGCTGGTTTGAACATCATGCACCACAGGATTTCGACCTGTACGGAGTAAGCTGGGATATTCCAGTGGTTCCCGCAGGGTTGAGCGGAAAGTTGTTGCGCAGATTCTGGCTTGGCTTGTCCAGATTTGTGAAGCTGCACCCCTTCCCAAGTTATCGCGGAAGGGTGCAGCACAAACGCGAAGTATTGCAGCGTACGCGTTATTCAATTTGCTACGAAAATGTGCGCGATTTGCCTGGATATATAACAGAGAAAATTTTTGACAGTTTTTTTTCTGGCTGCGTTCCGGTTTACTGGGGCGCTAGCAACGTGACCGATTATATTCCAGCAGATTGTTTTATCGATCGGAGGCAATTTTCTGATACCGAGGCGGTTTATCGGCATCTAAAATCAATCTCAGAAGAAGAGTTCCGTGGCTACCAGCAACGTATCGCGGCTTTTTTAGCCAGTGATGCTGCACGACCATTCAATTCAGAAGGCGTTGCGGAGACTATCGTTAATACGATAGTCAAAGATCTTGACCGCTAGGCGCGACTTATTCATAGTGGGGGGCGGGCGACTAGCGACGGCCTTGCTGGGCTTGCTGACTATACGAGCCGTAACAACTTTCCTGACGCCGGAACAATATGGTCAGTTGGCGATGCTGCTGGTGGTGCAAACCTTTTGCGGCTTGTTACTGGTTAACCCGGTGGGCATGCATATCAATCGTCACACGCACGAATGGTGGGATGACGGATCGTTAATGTCGCGATTGAGAACATACAAATATTATATCCTGGCTGTGTCACTCATTGGTGGACTGGCTGCGGTTGCAGTATCGGCACATTTGTCCATGATGCAAATAGCTGTGATCGTGATGGTAATGATACTGATGGTGAACAGCGGCACATGGAATGCGACCTGGATTCCGCTATTGAACATGGTCGGGCAGCGCGGCGCGGCTGTGGGATGGTCATTGGTTACGGGTGTCGTGGGATTGCTTGTGTCTGTGTTGTTGTGCGCTGTTTGGCCGATAGCAACGGCTTGGTTTGCTGGGCAGGCAATTGGGATGGCGTTCGGTGCAATTGGTGCTGGCCGCGTACTTCGCGAGCGCACACTGGAGAAAAAAAACACAGCATCATTACCGTTGCTTGATCGAAAAACCATCATTACTTATTGCTTGCCACTCGCTTTGGGTACAGGCTTTATGTGGTTGCAATTAAGCGGATATCGGCTGCTTGTAGAGCATTATTGGGGGCTGTCCTTGTTGGGATTCCTTGCTGTGGGTCTGTTACTGGCCGGCCAAATATGGTCATTGACAGAATCGTTGGCACAGCAGTTTCTAAACCCGCTTTTTTATAGGCGGATCGCGCAATCAGATTCGAATGCATCGAGTGCTGCGCTGTCTGACTTAATGAATGTGTTGGTGCCGGTATATTTTGTATTGGCAGGCATGACTTTCCTCGGGGCGCCATACTTGATTAGATTGCTGACGGCACCTCAATATGCAGATGCCGAGATATTTATGCGATTGGGAGTGGGGATAGAATTCTGTCGGGTGGTGGCGAATTTATTGAGTAATGCTGCGCATGTAACCAAGAACACGCGAGCGATTATTTTTCCCTACGCGCTTGGCGCGGTGGTTTTATTTGCAATGCTGGCGTTTGCAGCTATTCACGGCCTTGGAGTCTCCTGGGTTGCAGTCAGTTTGTTGTGTGCAGCAGTGCTGATGCTTGGTGTGATGTGGTCGGCAATGTTAAGTGAAGTTAGATTCTTCCTGGATATGAGGCGATGGCTGTTTGCACTGTTGACGATGGTTCTCTTTGCTATCTCTGCACATTGGCTTGAACGACCCACCAATTGGGTGGACGCAGTGCTGGCATTGAGTGTCATAGGATTATTGGGTGGTGCAGCAGTGGTGGTTTTGTTAAAGGGTAATCCAGCATTGCAAAGACTGCTTATTGTTGACCTTAAAAGCGGAAATAAAGCGACATGATTATTGTTCAGATTCTCGGTGGGTTGGGCAATCAGATGTTTCAGTACGCAAGTGGACGAGCACTGTCCGAGCGCTTAAATCAGCTTTTACGTTTAGATGCATCTGGTTTCGCAAATTATCAGTTGCACAATGGGTTTGAACTATCTCGTCTGTTTACCAGTTCGATGGACTTGGTAACGCCAGATGAGATGAAAGCGGTGTTAGGGTGGCAAGCATCGCCCTCAATCAGGCGGTTGTTGATTCGACAAAAATTGACGGTACTAAGAAATGACAGATTCATTGTTGAGCCTCATTTTCAACATTGGACTGGAATTAGCGGTGTCCCTAAAGATGCTTACCTGATTGGATATTGGCAGTCTGAGAAGTATTTCAAACCTATCGAGAAAATCATTCGCGTGGATTTTACTTTCAAGCAGCCAATGCTTGATATGAACCAACGCATCGCCCAAGAGATAGATCAGAGCAACGCCATAAGTTTGCATGTTCGGCGCGGAGACTATGTGCAGAATTCCAACACCCTGGCTACGCACGGCGTATGTTCATTGGATTACTACCAAGCCGCAATTCAATACATTGCCGAGCGAGTGGTGCGGCCGAATTTTTTTGTCTTCTCGGATGACATTGCATGGGTAAAAGATAACCTGAAGATTTATTTTACATGCCGGTATGTGGATCACAATCAAGGCACGGAAAGTTATAACGACATGCGTCTGATGAGTTTGTGCCAGCATCACATCATCGCCAATAGTTCATTCAGCTGGTGGGGCGCATGGCTCAATCCAAACCAAGAAAAAATCGTCATCGCACCTAAGAAATGGTTCGCAAACGGAAACGATGTGTGCGATTTGATTTCTGAAGATTGGGTAACATTATGAAATCACATATGCCAAATGCTTGTTTACTTGCCTTTTACCATGCAGTTTTTTTAGCGCAGCTTATTGCCAACCTTGTAACTTACAACTCAGAAATTAAGGATAAGCATGCCATGTAAAAAATTACTGGTCATCGGTGGTTGCGGCTACATCGGCTCGCACATGGTGAAGTGTCTGCTGGATGCAGGGCATGAGGTTGTGGTGCTGGATGATCTTTCCACGGGACATCGGGATGCGCTGCTTGGCGGCAAGCTGGTCGTTGGCGACTGCGGCGACGGGGTGTTGCTTGACCAGCTTTTTCCTGCGCATCGTTTTGCAGGTGTGTTGCACTTTGCCTCTTCCATTCAGGTGGGAGAATCCGTCCTGGATCCCGCCAAGTATTATCAGAATAACGTTGCAAAAACGCTGACGCTGCTTACAAAAATGAAGGAGCACAACGTCGGCCCGCTAATATTTTCTTCTACGGCCGCAGTGTTCGGCGAACCGGTGCGCATTCCTATTGACGAGACGCATCCGCGGCAGCCCATCAATCCCTACGGCATGAGCAAGTACATGGTGGAAGCCGTGCTTGCCGATTTTGACCGCGCGTATGGCCTGCGTTCGGTGGCGTTGCGTTATTTCAACGCTGCAGGCGCGGATCCAGAGGCGCGAATCGGCGAGCGCCACGATCCAGAAACGCATCTGATCCCGCTAGCGTTGCAGGCTGCCATGGGTAGGCGGCAGGTCCTGAAAGTTTTTGGTCGCGATTACCCGAGCCCGGACGGCACCTGCATCCGCGACTACATCCATGTAGATGATTTGGCATCCGCTCATCTGTTGGCGCTGGAGTACCTGTGGCAAGGTGGTGCATCTGCAGCTTTCAACTTGGGGAATGGTTCCGGCTTCAGTGTTCAAGAGGTGCTCGATGCGGTGAAGCGTGTAACGAGGTTTCAGGTGCCAAGTGATGATGCGCCGCGCCGCGCGGGTGATCCAGCGCGGTTGGTGGCTGATGCAACTCGTGCCAAATCCATTCTGGGCTGGCAGCCGCGCTATGTGGATCTCGATACTATCGTGCGAGACGCATTCAACTGGGAGCAAAGACGTGACCAGAATTTGTCCATAGGATCCGAATACCGAGATCCTATTATTTCCGTCGTTCTGCCTGTTTATAACGGTGAAAAATATTTAAAGGAAGCTATCGATTCTGTACTAGCGCAAACCTTTGCTGACTTTGAATTGATTATGCTGGATGACGGTTCAAAAGATGACTCGTTGCTCATCATGAAGGAGTATGAGTTGCGCGATTCTAGGGTGCGTGTAATAACGCGCGAAAACCGAGGATTACCTGCAACATTAAATGATCTGATTGGCCATGCGAAAGGGAAATTGATTGCTCGAATGGATGCAGACGATATTTGCTTGCCCAACCGTTTGTCTAGCCAATATGAATTTATGCAGCACCATCCAGAAGTGGTTGCGCTAGGAAGCGCAGCCCACTTTATTGAGGAAACAGGTGAGATGATTTGCACCTATATTCCCCCTGCCGACGATTCGGTATTGCGCGAGATTTTTCCGGGGTCCCCATTCATACATCCCTCAGTTATGTTGGTAAAAAAGGCGTTTGTTAAATCTGGAAAATATCCAGAGAAAATGAAATGGGGCGGCGAAGATGTAGTTCTATTTGGACGCATCGCAAAATATGGCTTACTGCATAATCTAAGTGAGCCGCTCATTTGCTATCGACTTGTACCTGGCTCGATGAGTCGCAAGCCGCCCGAGTTTCGCAATCTATTAACCAATATTATTTCGGACGAAATCTCTGGAGAAGCTGTTACACATGAACACCTACAGAAACTTCAAGACGCAGCAAGAAAGATTGATAAATCTAAAGCCGAGTTTGATTATCATTTTGAAGTGGCAAAATTAGGCGTGTGGAGTGGCGCTAGTCGAAATATGATTACGCTGCATTTAAATTGGTGCATCACTAAAAGAGTTTCTTTAGCAAAGGTTATATTTATGTATTTTCTCGCATTTATGCCTCATTGTTGGGTGAAGAACGTTTATTTTCAGTTGAAGGGTCGTCGCTATGGAAAATGCTGAAGCTGCGTCCAATCCGAACAACCTCTACCTTCAAAGTCGCGTTTGCTAACGCTGCGTTGGGTTCATAGCCTGATGTATTGTGACAATTCTTATATTTTCGGACAGATCTTGACTTGAATATTTGCCGAGTTATTTAACGTTGCACTTAAAATTTGATCACGCGTTTTATAAATGGAATTCGGAATATGAGTTGTTTAAAATTTGGGGGGAAGTCGTGGGCTTAAACCGCATCCTATTTCTTTCATTGTTTTTGATGGGGTTTGCTCCTGCAAGCATATCCTTACCGATATTGGCTCCAATATTTTTGTGCCTCTTTTTTTTTAGGGGGTGGCGGTTTAACATTTACACAGCCATATACATTTTATTTACACTAATTCTGCTATTTCTTGTTTACGTAGTTTTTTGGTACAACATACATGAAGATGGTGCAATGCCTATCTTTTTTTATATGTCTTTTACATACCTTTTTTTTGTAGTATCAATTTTGATGCTAAGAGATCAAAAGGATTTAAAAAATTGTTTAGTTAGCTTTTCTGTGGGAATCTATTGTAGTGTTTTGATGACATGCATCTACACTATTTTTTGGAAAGAGAAATATATTGGTATTGGTTCTGTATTCAATCCACTATTTGGTCCGGAACCTACTCTGTCACCGGTTTGGTCAAATATGTTGGCGTTGGCTTTGATAATCGTCATCTTCCTGGTAGATAACGTAAAGCTTAAGCTCATATTTGTTTTTCTCGGCCTTGCAATGGGCGTGTACCTGGGAGGAAGAACGTTCTTCTTAGTTGTTGGACTGGCATTACTATTAACCCAAAGTCCACTAAATTTGATTTACTGGCTTGCTGGTACCGTCCTCGTAGCAGCATTGTCACTTTATATAGGATCAGAATACATTGATCAATTGATTCTGGTGTTTGAGGCCAAAGGGTTGGATTCAACAAGATTCTTGCATTGGCAGTACGCGTTGGATAACTTTCAATACTATCCTTTTGGGGGAATGGAAGTTAACCAACAGATTGAAGGGATTGGCTCGTTCCATAATATCTTCATTGATATTTACCGTATCGGCGGCGTTCCTTTGTTCGTGGTGTTTCTAGTTCATTTGATGATTGCGTTTGCTGCTTCTTCTAAGTCATTCAGAAATTGTGTGATGTTGCTACTAATTCTTATTATATTGATGCAAGACTCGATATTTGAAGGTGGCGTCAGACTATTCTTCTTTTACCTGTTTTTCTCTGCGGTCATTATATTTCCAGGATCAGTTCGTCGTCCTAAATATGGCCTTAGTTCACCTCCAAAATTCGATGGAAAATAGCACCGTTCTCCCCATCACGGTAATTATTCCCTGTTATCGCTGCACTCAAACCGTGCGGCGTGCAGTCGACTCTGTGTGGCAACAAACACAAAGGCCCGCCGAAGTTATCTTGGTAGACGATGCTAGCGGGGACCGTACTCTTGATGTGCTAAATGAAATTAAGAATGAATATGGCGAGTGGATTCGTGTCGTCGAGTTAGAAGAAAATTCTGGTGCAGCTTCGGCGCGAAATGTGGGCTGGAGTATGGCATTGCAGCCATACATCGCTTTCCTAGATGCTGACGATTCTTGGCATCCTGATAAGCTGAAAATGCAGTATGAGTTTATGAGGGATAGTCCTGAAGTCACTTTGAGCGGACATCAATGTGTATGGTCACGGGCTGGTGAGAACGAACCAATGATATCGATGAAGCCTAAATTCAGTAAAATCAGCGCGAAAAGTTTACTTTTTAAGAATGCATTTTCTACGCCAACAGTGATGGTAAAACGCGATATTCCATTCCGTTTTCAAGAAGGAAAGCGATGTGCCGAGGATTTTTTGTTGTGGCAACAGATTGCTTTTGCAGGATTGCAAGTGGCGTGCATCGAGAGCCCTTTGGCATACGTGCATAAGCCACTTTATGGTGCGGGTGGGTTAAGTGCTCAGTTGTGGAAGATGGAGCAAGGTGAGTTAAGTAATTTCATCTTCCTATACCGAGCTGCTAACATGGGGTTGTTACTTTATGTTGCATCGATCTCCTTCTCATTGATTAAGTTTATTAAGAGATTGGCTATAACGAACCTAAAACGCTCGGCAAAAATTCAAACACGTAAGGGCGAAGACTCGTGAAATTAAAAGTTGTCAGAGTCGTTACTTCATCCTATGTTGTGCCGTGGCATTTGAACAATACATTGAGAAGAATGCCTGACGATTTTGAGGTATGTGTTGTCGGGCAGGATGTATCTAAGAATCAAGGTGTTTATCCAAACGTCAGGTTCGTTGATATCGATATCAATCGAAAAACCAGTGTCATTGCAGATGCAGTGGCCTTGTTTGCATTGTGTAGATTTTTTTACTTATATAAGCCAGATATTGTTCACTCGATTATGCCCAAGGCGGGTTTGTTGGCTTCTCTAGCTGGATTTATTTGTCGGGTCCCTATTCGACTCCACACATTTACCGGACAGACTTGGGTTGCAAAAGAGGGGTTGTCACGTCATCTTTTTTACCTTTTCGATTGGCTGATCAATTCAATTAATACGGTTTGCTTAACGGACAGTTTTTCACAGTCCAATTTTTTGTTTGAACGTCATATTTTCCATGCAGGACAGCCATTGCCTGTTTTGTCGAAAGGCTCACTGTCAGGGGTAGATGTTGATCGGTTTGATTCAATTGTTTTGAACGGGTGTGCTATTGGACTACGTGTCAATTTGGGATTTGCGCACGATGAATTTATCTTCGCATATATCGCTAGAAAGACACAGGCTAAAGGTGCAATTGACATGCTAAGGGCATTTTCAGTTGTTTCTGCATCCTTCAAAAAGGCGAAGTTGTTGTTTGTTGGCCCGGATGAGGACGGTGAAATTGGGCTGTTGAAAAAATCAAATCCAGAGTTATTCAATAATGTTGTTGATGTCGGTCATGTGGATGACCACGAGGTATATTTGGCGATAGCCGATGTATTGTGCTTGCCAAGTTATAGGGAAGGATTTGGGTCCATCGTAATTGATGCAGCAGCGATAGGTGTGCCTACAATTGGATCGCGAATTCCGGGGTTGACTGACTCTGTCGCAGATGGAGAGACGGGCATATTATTCCCAGCTGGTGATGTTGATGCGCTGGTAAAGCTGATGACACACTTCATTGAAAATCCCCAAGTGTGTCAAGAAATGGGTAATAAAGCGAAGGTGAGAGTGGGTGAGTTTTTTTCGGCAGACCGGCTATATGTGTCTTTAAAAAAGTTCTATTTGGATCGTGCATCTGAAAATTCAAAGACTAAAAACAAGTTGGGCCGTTTGTCGTGAGCATACTGATTTCAGGAGCTGGTGGTTTTGTGGGAAGAGCATTAGTCACCGAATTGATTCTGCGAGATATGCAAGTAAAAGTTGCCATACGTTCTGCTAGTCAATTCCCATCAATCGTTGAAATTTGCGCTATTGACACGATAGATGCAGAAACTCATTGGAGGTGTGCACTCCAAGATTTGGATGTCGTCATTCACCTCGCCGCTCGTGTGCATGTGATGCATGAAACAACGGCAGATCCACTGACTGAGTTTCGTCAGGTGAACGTGCTCGGCACTTTGAATCTTGCCCGGCAGGCGGCTGCAGCAGGTGTGCGCCGTTTTGTGTTCGTCAGCTCCATCAAGGTCAACGGCGAGGCGACGCAGCCAGGGGCACCGTTCACGGCAGACGATGCGCCTGCGCCGCTGGACTCCTATGGCGTGTCCAAGATGGAGGCCGAGCAGGGGCTGCGCGAGATTGCCCTGCAAACCGGCATGGAGGTGGTCATCATCCGCCCGCCTTTGGTCTATGGCCCCGGGGTCAAGGCCAACTTTGCCGCCATGATGCGCTGGCTCAAACGCGGCGTGCCCTTGCCGCTGAGTGCAATTCATAACCATCGCAGTTTGGTGGCGCTCGACAATTTGGTCGATTTGATCGTGACTTGCCTCACGCATCCCGCCGCAGCCAATCAAACTGTTTTGGTCGCCGATGGTGAAGATGTTTCCACCACCGAGTTGTTGCAGCGCATGGGTCAGGCGATGGGCCGCCCGGCGCGTTTGTTTCCTGTGCCAGTGAGTTGGCTGAAACTGGCGGCGGCCATGGTAGGCAAGCCCGATGTAGCGCAGCGCCTGTGTGGGTCTTTGCAGGTAGATATTGAAAAAACCCGGCGCTTGCTGGGCTGGACGCCACCGATTTCGCTGGATGAGGGGTTGAAGAGGGCTGCTGGGGGGCCTCTGTAAGCGTAGTTCTAAGCGACGAGCGCTTGTACTTCGCGTTGAATTTGTGGCGCGAGTTGCCGAGCTTCTTTGGCGAGGTTGATTTGTTTGGCTGTTAAGGCTACCTCGAGGATTTTTTGTTCCAGTTTGTAGGTGCCCCTGGCTTTCAACCAGGTCAGTACATCTGCTAGATGCCAGATGGCAGAGCTTCCTTCATGAACCGGCGCGGGGAAGCTGGTGCAATGGTTGACCATGAGCTTGCGCATGTTCTGCCGGGTTACCCCGGCAAACTCCGCCACATCCGTCAGCCCGACAAAATCGGGAGCCGCTTCAATGAGCTTTGCCGAGGGGATGCATCGCTTGACATCCGTGAGCGCACTCAAGAGGGCCGCCTCCGCATTTTTGGCTTCACGGGTGAATTCCAGCGCAATACGGCCCGGCTGCCCGACACCCACCAAGGCATCATCACAGTCAGCCGCACCCAAGCGCTCTAGCAGTTCGTTGTGGTTGCAATCGTTTTCCGAAAGCTGGTATTTGAGGGTGAAGGTGTATTCCATTTCTTACTCCTCGGCCGGCTCATTCCTGGAGTCAGCCTGATGTTGTTTATGGGTTGTGCATTTGTCTACAACGCGTCTTAAACCATTGGCATGATTGACGGGACTCTTGGGTGTGCTCCATATGCTCGTGATGCAAAACTCCCCGCACCGGCATTCATCGTCGTTATAAGGGCAGTAAATTTTTCCCCATGCATGACTCCCGCCTACTGAGACACGCCATCCGTTGGATTCCGCGTGTTTGAGCGCATCTTCGACTTCTTTTTTAGGGTGTTTTGCGCGATTCATCCAGTTGCTCCAGCATAAAGGCGTGGAAGGTAGTTGTCAAGTGACAACCAACTCTATTTAAAGTTAGCGTGCCGCGTCCTCTGAAGGTTTGCGGCCAGGACGCGATTATGGCCGGGCGGCTGGCTGAAACTGGAGGCGGCCCGGATGGGCAAGCCCGATGTAGCGCAGCGCCTGTGCGGGTCTTTGCAGGTGGATATTAAAAAACCCGGCGCTTGGCTAGCCTGGACGCCGCCACTGTCGCTGGATGAAGGGTTGAAGCGGGTGGCTGGGGTTGGCAGCGACACTGCTCGCGGGGTTTGATGCAAAATCGATAACCGACATGATGATAGGAGATGCAAATATGAACAGGATTACCCTAGAGCCCGGAAAGCGGGGCGGCAGGCCCTGTATACGCGACCTGCGGATCACGGTGTATGACGTGTTGTCCATGTTGTCCACCAATATGACGCAGCAAGAGATTCTGGAGGATTTCCCAGAGCTGGAGCCCGAGGATATTCTGGCGGCTCTTGCCTTCGCGGCAGACCGCGAGCACAAGGTCTATTCGCTGGCTGTGCAATGAAGTTGTTGCTGGACGAAAATCTGTCCCGCCGGCTGGTCCCATTTCTCCAGCATGACTATCCCGGCAGTTCCCAAGTGGTGTTGTTGGGGCTCGAAGCTGCATCGGACAGTGTGGTTACTGGCGTTCAGGATTAGGTGGCAATGCAGTTCGGCAGCGATTGCTGGCTAGGGACTAGTCGCTGGTGCAATTTTAAGCAGCAATGGGCTCAGATTCGCGGATAAGCACCTCTGCAGGAATGTGCAGTCCATCACTAAGCCTGCGGATCATGCTGAGCGACAGGGATCGTTTGTGTGACAAAACTTCGTACACACGGTTGAGGGGGCCAATGTAAGGCACAAGGTCTTTCACTGTCATGCCCGATTGGTTCATACGGAACTTGATCGCATCAATGGGGTCAGGTGGACCAATGGGGTAGTGCTTAACTTCATAGGCCTGAACAAGAGTGCCCAGCACATCAAGTTGCTCGCCTTCGGGGGAGTCCACTGGTGGGTCAAGATCAATCAAAACAGATACCTTGCGCAATGCGGCCAGGTAATCATCTTTTGTACGGATAGCTTTTATTTCCATCATCAGGCCCCTTCAAATTGGTCAACAGTGGCTGCGTCAACTTTGTCGTATTCCGCATGGGTGCCAATAAATTTCACATAAACGTACTGCATCCGGTACGCAACAGCCACGATCAGCCTGTAGTCGTTTCCCTTGATGTTGAAAACGATCCGATTGTTTGCAATGATGCTGGAATTAGCGTACTGCTTCTTGACATCTTGCGGTGTTGTCCACTGCGCCGATTTGGCTTCAGCGAACCAGGCTTTGAGCGCACCTTCTGAGTCACGCCGATTGGGTTGTTTGCAATAGGACTCAAGGTTTCGCAGGGCGACGATTTGCATCACCGAATCATAGTCCCAAAATGGTATTGAAACAAGTTAATCCAACTCCACGTGCATGATGGGTATGGTCGGCCCGATTTTTGACGACTTCCCGATCTAACGTATCTTGTTTCCGACTTGAACGGCCACTGATTCCGATTCGCACGGTGTTAATTGGGGTCACATTCCAATTGTTTCGGGGTAGCGGCGATGAGTGAATGGACCGATGGCGATCGCTTCTGGGGTGGCATCGCGTTGTATCAGGCGGGCAAGGCGCCGTTGTTAGTATTCACCGGTGGCTGGGTGCCCTGGCAGCCCAATGCCAAGCCCGAGGGCGAGGTGTTGATAGCAAAAGACAGGTGCAAGGTTTAAGGGACAAGGTGCAAGGTTCAAGGTTCAAGGCAAAAACAGGTTCAGGGCGAAAGACAGGTGCAAGGGCTTTTGAAGAGTTGAAATAAGAGTTGAAATAACGCTTGATGTGTAACGTATTGCGTTATACAATCAAACCCATGATCCGCACATTCAAAGACAAGCCCACCGCCGCGCTGTTTGCGGGCAACGTGGTGCGCAGCTTGCCTGTTGAAATACAACAGGTGGCCCTGCGCAAGCTCAAGATGATTGATGTAGCCACCAGCGTGATGGACTTGCGCGTTCCGCGAGGCAACCAGCTCGAAGCTCTCAAGGGCAACCGCAAAGGGCAGTACAGCATTCGCATCAATGACCAGTGGCGTGTGTGCTTCCGATTCACGGGCGGTCACGCCGCCGATGTGCAGATTGCCGATTACCACTGAAGGAGAGACACCATGACCATTGACCGAAACACCATCGACACGCTGGATTTCAGCGACGTAGCCACAGGTCAGCGCCTGCGCCCGGTTCACCCTGGCGAAGTGCTGCGTGAAGAGTTTTTGACACCCTTTGGGCTTACCGCCAACGCGCTGGCGATTCGCCTGCAGGTGCCCGCGCCGCGCATTCACGACATTGTGCGCGCGCGCCGCGCTGTCACGGTTGACACCGCTTTGCGCCTGAGCAAGTTCTTTGGCACCAGTGCAGAGTTCTGGATGGGCCTGCAAACCGACTTTGATATGACTGTGGCGCGCAACTCCATGCGCGAGGCCCTGGAACGCATTGGCCGCTTTGAGGCTGCGGTGGCTTAAGCCATTTACCCCCAAGCCCTGCGATTGAACTTCGCGTTCGAACAAACTGCCTCCGCCCGCAAAGTCAATTGACGTATGGGGAAATCTCTGTGCGGCTCTTTGCAAGTGGATATTGAAAAA
>Ga0105053_10005510_pt1 | contig 17954 bp, 18 predicted proteins | sample BON01_FD_78093 | JGI IMG/M metagenome (GOLD analysis project Ga0105053, IMG submission 78093) | Freshwater microbial communities from Lake Bonney liftoff mats and glacier meltwater in Antarctica - BON-01 | ecosystem: Environmental > Aquatic > Freshwater > Ice > Glacier meltwater | place: Lake...
CCGGAGGGTGGAGCACCGGGCTGCTGGCCTACAACATAGTCCAGATGAAAATGGGGTTTCCGGGAACAGCCGGAGCCGTGGCTGCCCTAATAGCAGCTACGTACGATGTGCGGACGGGCTTCCTGGCTGTAGCCCTGCGAGATTTATCGGAGTACCAAGAGCAAGCCGGTACGTTGAACATGGCGGTGTATGCCGCTTCGTTCGAGGCTGAGTTAGGGCGGGACAAGGTTTGGTTGGCGTGGCATGCGGGGCGTACCCTGAGAAAGGGCATGTCTGGTGATGGCGTCACTGAGGGAACGCTATACCCGGGAAGTGACGAAGAGGTTGCGCTGGCTGCAGGATATGCTGATCCCGCCGACAGTTGGATTGAGCCTGCGGTCTACCTGAGCGCCTTGCCTGCGTCTGCACTCCAAGCTGACTCCACCGTTAGCCGTATTTACCTAGCCCAAGGTACCGCAAACACCTACCAGTTCGAACCTACTATAATAGAAGCATACGATGGAGGAGACCCGAACGCCACGCACCGAGTCATTATGAACGATTTCGCACATCTGTTCATTCAGTTTGATTTACCAGATGTGTTACTTGCCCAGGGTGTGACATCTGCGACGCTAACGTTTTACCAAAATCCTGGAGTGGGGGAGGAGGCTGCAACGGTTTTCGAGATCGCTAAAATAACACAGTCGTGGGATTATTCAACGACAAACTGGAACAATCGACCTTCCGTTGACGTCGGAAGTGCTTTTCAGTTCACAACGGCGGCCGGTTCTACCTTGCGAAAAACCACTGTGAACCTCTTGTCGTTTGCCAATGACTGGTTCACAACTCCGGGCCAAGGTTTCGGGGTTCGTATACGAGGTATCAGCGGTTCCACTGCTGAGTTTTGGATGGTAAGCCCAGAGACACAGGCACGACTCGATGTGCAGTACTATCCTTTCAATATGAAACTCGCACGGTACTCCACTGCCTTGTCAGCCATCGAGTTGCCAAGAAACCCAGACTCCGTGTATTCAACCTCCGAAAGCTTTCCCGCTAACACCCGTCAAGATGTTATGGCACCGAGGTGGGAAGCGCTGTTCCCAGGTGGCAACTTTGACAACGCAACAAACTATAACGCCACCACAGAGACCTTCATTAACCAGTTTATAGACCTGATTCACAACGGAGGAGCTGGCGGTGGCGGGAGCAGCGGAGAGCCCGCGCCAGTCTTAGGATACAACATAGCTCCGGTCACCATACCGGTGACTCCAGGAGAAACCTTGACCGTGGTGGTCGGACCCGGTGGCACTGGCGGCGTCGGAGGAACCAACACTTCGGCCATAGAACCGACTGGAAACCAGTACAAGGGAACGGACGGCACGAGCGGCAGCTCCTCGAGGGTGAACAGAGGAAGTACAACCCTCGTTTCTCGTCCCGGCGGTCGAGGTGGCTTAGGGGGTCACAACGGGTACCCGGGAAAGGTGGTGGCCGGCCTGGGCTCAACATATCAATCTCAAGGTGGGAATGGCGCTTCTGCGCTGTATTATTCCAATCCGGGCAGCGGAGGCCGGAATGGGCCTGTGTGGGTATACAATGCCATCACCCTCTACCCTACCCAAGACAGAGCTTTGGACCAGTTTCTTGTACATAGTTACACGGCTACCGAACTTCGTATCGATCAGGATACCCACGCCATGGCGTTTCTCCAATTCGATGTCAGCAACCTTGTGGACTCAACCCCGACAGCTACGTTGCGTCTGTATGCCACTTTTTATCTTCGAGATCTTGAGCACATACAGTTGTCGGTGCGTAACATCACTGCCTCCTGGATCGACAGTACTGTGACATACGCCACTGCCCTTGCAACTTTGGGGAGTCAGGTGGCAGGCTTTACCGCAACTGCTGCTGATCAATACTACGACATTAATATCACTAGCCTGGTTCAGGGCTGGATTGAAAACCCTGCCACGAACTTTGGCGTGGCCATTTACAGCAGTCAGAACCTGAATGAGAGCTCTTCCGTACGGTTCGGTAGCGTGGAGAATGCCACCGTGGCGTTTCGTCCCCAACTCATAATGACACCGACCGATCCAGCGGAAGAAAGTGTGGGAGGTACGTTTTCCGAAGCGTCGTACCCCTTCGACACCGAGACGATACCCGAGGCGTGGTTCGAGGATCACACCAGAACCAGTGGTGAGGATGGAATCTCTCGAAACAACACCACCTCCGTGGGCCTGTGGGGAGGTGTGGGTGGAGCTGGACGCCCCGGATTCATTGATGAGGGTCTGGGCGCACCGGGAGCTGGGGGTCGCGGGGGTCACCCAAACTACTCGGGGTTCCGCGGAAAGGATGGAACAGCCGGGTTGGTAAGTATTGTGCCTGTGATAGAACCCTAGAATTTTCTTATTTCACACCAAATCTTGCTGTGCTCAATTTTTGGCGAATAAAAAAAGATGGTAGCTCAATAAAATAAAACTTCAGTTGATATGGATCGTTTTCAAAAGTGGTACACTAAACATCACGAAAAACTTACGTGGTGGACCATTACGGACATCTTCGAAAAGAAAGGCATTCTGGTGTGTTTTACAGACGACGAGGACAATATGGATGGAGTGCAAGATGTGGTCGTGATACAGAAAGGACAAAGAATTCAGCATTTCCAGGCGGTGCTGAAGGGTCAGAAAGCCGAACGCCAGCGGCTCAAACAACACAATTTCAAGGGTCTAAAAAAATGGGACAACCATAGGGTCCAAGCTGTGCAAGATTGGACGCTGGAAAACAGTTAACGGAAGGGGCGACGTCTCTTTTTATCTCAGATTGGTCCATCCGCCATGAGTCTTGAGCGGCGGCAACAGCAAGCCCAACACACAAAGGTAGGCATGACAGACAACTGCGGACCGTGCCACAATATTCATGCTGTCGACCGTAACACTGAACAGATCGAAGTGCGCTGCGGCTGCACAAAAGTGTTTACCCTCTGAAAAAAAGTTACGTTCGCTATCCGTTAGTGTATGGAGGCTTTCAGAACGTACGCCATTTTGCACCTTTTGGAGCATGCTCGATTAGATCCCCATTTCATAGAGAAACTCCGTCCCGTACTGGTCACACATCCAAATCCAAGACAATGGAGCGGCCGTGTGACCTCGCAGTTGTACATGATGCGAGGCTTGTCGTTTTTTGAACATTGTGATTTGCTGGAGACGCTGTATGCCAGAGCGAGAGAACGATGTCAACAGGGATTTGTCACACTCAACCAGGCTGACAAAGATTCTTTACAAAAGTTTTTCAGACTGTCATTGTGAAGGGTTATTTCTGAGGACTATGAATTTCTACATAAATAGTTGTTATGATCATGACGTTTTCAATGGATTGGACGCTGGAAAACAGTTAATGGAAGGGGCGACGTCTCCTTTTTTCTAAGGTTGGTCCATCCGCCATGAGCGTCGAATACGTAGAAAGAGAAATACGTTGAAGACTATTTTGATAATACAAATTTTCATATTGAAAACATCATTCATAGATTGGAGACCATAATGGTAGGCTGGTGAAAATCATAAGCTCGTCAAAAGACCAACTATGACTCCCAACGAAGCATCGACCATCGAAGCAACAACCGCTAGCCCTGCTTGCCAGCTGGAAGCAGCGAAAAGTCTTGTCGTGGAAGCAGCCGAAGAAAGTTTTGAGCTCAGCTGCCAAGTCCTTTATTGGGATTACAAAAACAGGTTGCCGAGCGAAGCTTCCCCCCTTGACCCTTGGAAGCATAAAGACGAATTAGTAATCAATGTTGGATGGGGCCTCGACACCGAAGTCCGCGACATGTGGACGCTCGTAGACGAAAAGGGAGAATTACTTACCCCGTACTACAGCTTTTTAATCTTGTCGGATGAGTTGAAAAGCATATATGAACCTTCCACTGTGCCGCCGATCCGAGACGGAACACCCTTGCTGGTAGTTGTTGGTGAAGGTGATGTACTCTACTTGCACAACTTTCGAAAAGTGTGAGGTGTGAATGCTCATAAAGTTTTTCAAAATTAAAAAGTTCCGAATTTGACGATGCTGGGTTGTGGTCCAAAGAGTTCGATGTGCGTTTACTTTAAAGAGTTAACCGATGTTCATAGAAAAGTGGCACATCATGGACAACGACTATGTCACGTTCAGTGAAGTCAGCGAGGACGATGCCACGATCAGTGAGTATACCACCATTGAAAACGGCCCATCCGAAACCAAACTGGCCACTGAGATAACTCCGGAAGTTCGGACCGCAGAAAAATTGAATCCTTATTTGGGAGAGCTCCCTGAATATCATCAGGCCTATCGTCATCCGTCACATTGTCATCCTTTACTGGCTGTGTTCAACCGGGAAGGTGATGGCGTTGAGTGTAATAACATGGCATGTGAGCGTCGTATTTCCCACAATACGACATGTTTTCATTGTCCGTTATGCGTCTTCGATCTGTGTGGGTGGTGTTTTCAGCTGGACTCGACGGGTAAAGATAAGAGCTTGCCTGTAAATCCGGATGCTCACAACCGAAAAATACCCATATTAGCTCCGTTATCCAACCCTTATGTGGCAGAGGTGCCTCAATATCATCAGGCCTATCGTCATCCGTCACATTGTCATCCTTTGCTGGTAGTGTTCAACCGGGAAGATGACATTGAGTGTAGTAACAAATCATGCGGCCGGTGTATTTCTCAGAATACCACTTGTTTTCATTGCCCGTTATGTGATTTCGATCTGTGTCAATGGTGTTTTCAACTGGACTATGCGGGTGAAGATAAGAGCTTGCCCGTGAATCAGTACAATTACAATCGAAGAATTCCCGTCCTGAAGCCGTTATCGGTAACAGTATGAGAAGAGACAGTGAGGTGACAAAAGGTCTAGTGAAGTTGCAACGTCTGGAATTCAGTTCGGCCCTCGTCTACTACTATCCCACGGTCACAAAATCCCTCTGGGTCACAGATCATACCGTGGCCTTCCACTCGTCGGGTATGTCCGTGGAAAATACCGCAGTGGCCAAGTCCATTACCATGATGAACTCATCAAACTCTTCTTGTGTTGTTTCGTTTTCTTTTGTGAGATCATACAGCTTCTTTGCAGTCAATTGACATCTGTAAATAAACCATCTGGGAAGACCGTACAATGCCTGCATGTCGTAATCCATTTTGTTTAGAGCGACACCCTCAGCAGCCACCCATTGAACGTCGTGGTCAATCTCGTCCATTGGGCAACGCTCCCCCGATGTAAGAACAAGGCCACATCGGGAACACGGTGTCTTGACAACTTCCATGGTAGATCGTAACTGTTTTTATTTTACGGCTAACAGTTCATTTTATCTGGAACGTCTGTTCCTTTTTCGTCTCTTGTGTTTTTTCGTCTCTGGTAGACTAATATCTGGTAGAATAATAACTCCTTCGGCGTCGTGAACATAATCTTCAAACACGCACCAGTGAAACTCTACGGCAGGATTTCCCCTGGACTCTGGAGTTAATGTCCATGGATATTCTTCGTTAAAGTTGCCGTGGATTCGAACGTTCTTTTCGTCGTCGACAAGAAAGCCCTTCAGTGTCGTGTTATGCACTAGGGTCACTTTACACTCATGTTTAAAGTGAAAGTTATCCATATAGCCGTACAAACCAAACAGAACACCGTTGTACGTGACTTGCCTCTTCTTGCGAATGTGAGCAGACAGAGCCTTCCAAGATCCTTCGTATCGAGGTATCGATATCGGACCGTACTTCTTTTTGTAACAGTCGGGGCATCGATCTTCTCTTTCGTCCTCTACATAACAACCACAGTCCCTACACCGCACATCCGGACCTTCACACGAACACCACTCTCCGAAACAACAACCACAAGCAAAGTCGTCGTCTGCGTCGGAGTCGGAACCCCAAGAGTCTAACTTCCGCTGCTGGGCTCTAAGCTTGGATTCTTCTTGAAGCTTGGCGGATTTAACTTTCCAGGCTTCAAACTCTGCTCGGGTTTTTCTTTGAAGGTCACGACTGTAACAGGACATAATTGAAGTATTGAGAAGACAATAATACACGCTAGAACAGAAAGAAATAAAAACCACATTCAAGACCAATTCAGTTCTGGAAAAATGCGAAGGTCAGCACAGTTTCGGTTAATCCAAAATGACAACAGCGAAGTCTATGCACCGATCTCAAGTTTAAAAATGATGAGAGGTTCCCTTTAGCTCAAACCGCGTTTATGCTCGGTGGAAAAATATTATAAAACAATAAAAAAGATACGAGAGGATATGGCAGAACAGCAGAATACATCCCAAAAAGTTAAGTCAAAATTTTCGGGTGGCGTACTAATTTTTACCTTTCTGTACACCATACTATTACTGCTCGGGTTGATTCTAAGTGTCTTCAATCGAATTGATTTGGCAGGCTTGACCAGCAAAAGTAATGCTTTAGTGGATAACGAAGGAGTCTTGGAAATTTCCGGACAAAAATTATTCAAAGTAAGATTGCCCTTTGCGAATAGATACGAGGAAAACCAACAACAACTCAGTGAAGCAGTGAGCGACTACGGTTTGGGTCCCACCGAGGACCAAGAGTACACGTTCGGCTTTGCCGACACCAGATGGAAAAAGGGCTTCATTGACGATTTGTCATCCGAATTCATTCGACTGGGTGATTCGGTATTACACTACGAAAAAGACCGTTTGGTGGTATCGAATGGCAAAGGAGGCGAATTGCTTAGTATCAGTGCCGAAGGTACCCTTTCCGTCGGAAATCCTGAGGAAACGCGAGATATACTCGGTCTCAAAACTATTAAAAATTCAGTCGTCGATCCTGACGAGAAGGACGACGTTACCAAAGGCTACGGTGAAGGATCGCTGTGGGTGCGGTCCGGGTACGACAGGGCCTTCATCTGTGTTAGCGCGAAAGATGGACAAGCCGTGTGGCTAAAGCTGGGCGGAGGACTGGACGGCACTCAAATCGAACCCAACCAATATATGGCTTGGAATTTGGTACCCGGCCTAGCAGACTTGCAAAACAACGACATGATGTTTATATACGACACCAGCGAAGCCAAACTAACCTTTATGCCTTACCTAGATTTTTACACTAAAGCAGGGGTCGACATAGGCACGGTCGGACCAGCTGGTCAAGCTTTTCGTGTGACTGTCACAGGAGACATTGACAACAACACTTTAACTTTTATCGAAGACAACAGTGGAGCTTCGGCCACAAACTTTTACGTGAGGGTGGTCGAAAGTGACCTACGGTTAGACCAGACTGACCCCGCCGAACTAAACGGCAATATGTCTCGTCATTGCATCATGTGGGACGGAACCACTTGGACCGACTATGGCCAGTTCACGGGACCACAGGGTGAACAGGGAGTTCAGGGTCCTCAAGGGAATCAGGGACCTCCAGGAGATACCCATGTCCCTGCGGCATCCACCGGTATGGAAGGGTACAGCATCAGGGTCAACGACTCGGGAGTCTACGAAGTAACTCAACTGAACCACACCGAGCTCAAGAATGCTGGAACGTATTCTCATACCCAACTGGACGCTCATGTGGATGCTGCCAACTCGCATATTGCCGCTACCAACAATCCTCACACTGTAACCAAGGCCCAAGTCGGACTAAGTAACGTACTGGATGTGGCCGTTCCGGATCCCGCTTTAGCTACAGAAGGACACGGTCTTCGAGTGAATAATGCTGGTCAATATGAAACCGCCCAATTAAATCACACCGAGCTCAAGAATGCTGGAACGTATTCTCATACTCAATTGGATACTCATGTGGACGCTATAAACAATCCTCACGGCGTGACCAAGGCTCAAGTCGGTTTGCCGAATGTGTTGGACGTGACCGTACCGGATCCGTCTTTAGCCACTGAGGGACATAGTCTCCGAGTCAACAATGCAGGAGCTTATGTGATTCACGAGTCACAAGCGTATCATAACGAGTGAATATCCCAGCCTCAAAGATTTCCGCATAGAGATCCTTACCCGCGTGCGATACCTTTCGTGTGTCGTACATGACAGTGGCCACGCTGCTCTCGACGGGACCTTGCATCAGCGAACCTTTGTAAGAGTCAATGGTGAGCTGGAGAATGTCGTGTCCTTGGTGATACAAGGTAGACGCCTCGGCAAAGACATCTTCCAAAAATTGGCGATAACTTTGATACCATGTAGACTGGAAACGTACGACTTCGATGCCCATGTTTCTTTAACGTTCGTATATTTTGTAAGGTCACTCATTCAAGACTACCATGTGTCACGCGGGATAGAAAATTTCAAGCCAACAATTCATTTGTCGCAGATTGTAATAAATAGCATGAGCAAGCTCACATGGTGCCAACATTGCCCCTCAGAGATCCTAAAGTACGAGATACGTCAAGCCAAGGTCTGCACGCGGAAGCGCGTAGGAGACCACAACCATTTTGGACATGAAGTTTTTAAGTACGGGGTGTGTAGTCGATTCCATTACACCAAATTGGAAAAGCTTAAGCCTGTGTGGAGCACCTGTAGCACCTGCTCAGAAAAGGAAGCCCAAGTTGCCAAACAAAAAGAGTATTTATCCCAGAAAGCTAGATTGAAGAAACAGCAGGTACCCAGCTACTTGCGAGACGAATTGGACCGATTCAAGGAGAAAATGGAACGACGCCTGGCCAAAAAGTTTGAGCGACGATTTCGCATAGAGTTGGAACGTAAAGTGGCTGAAGAAGTGGGTCGTCATTTACGCACCATTCGAGAAGAAAGTCGGATAGAACACGAAAACATCCAAAACCCTCGTGTGTCCGCACCACCCTCGTTGCCATCAGAGCTAACTCTTACTTCCGGGAGAACTGTGGACGACGCCACCCTGACGTACAGTTATTCGATGCATTCTGACGAAACACCTCTCTCTAACACCAATTCTTGGGCAGGCTTGGCCAGCTCGGACGAGTCGGACTATGTCTCTTCGTCCCTGTCGGTCAGACCCGCCCTTGATTTCGATCGCATGAGTCCTGTACCTCCGCCCTCTCCCATCATGATGCAGCGTAGGATGAAAGCACAAGGCCTGAAACGAGACGGAAACACAACCTACTCCAAAATTGTGACTCACGCGCTTGAATGAACCCAGTCTGCTTTTTGCCCTAATAAAAAATGGACCAAACTTTATTGCAGAAAATCTCTGACGCTACCTCAGACAGATTCTCTGATACCACACAAGAAAGACGCAAGATAAGCCACATTGACCGTTCCGTGTTGGATACAGGAGATATCCTCTTGTTCGAACTCGAGGGCCAGTGTCATTCGTGTGTCCAATATATCCGGTGTGGTACTCACTCCAAGTACACCCATGCAGCCATGATATTGAAGGATGTGACGCTTGGTGATCGCAAACTGAACGGGTTGCATGTAATTCAGTCCACCGGGTTGACAAATAAGAAAGACAGCAAAGCTCAACAGATAAAGTTTGGCGTTCAAATCGAGACCTTGGAAGATGTTGTTCGTGACTTTCACGGCAAAGTATGGGTGAGACGTTTACAATGTGATCGAAATCTCGAATTTTACTATCGCCTCCACTATGCACACAATATCGTGCACCACCGACCCTGCGACTTAGACCCCCTTGACTGGCTTGATGCCCTCTTTGATACACAAGTAGAGAATTTGCAAAACAACAAGACTTTTTTCAGTTCGGCCTTGTAGCGTTTTTTTACATTTCATTAGGACTTATGCCGCCCACCACACTCTGGACCCTGGTACGACCCGTGGACCTGGGAACCAAAGCTTTAAAACAGAGAAACGTCAAATTCATTCATTGTTTAGTAGAGCGCGAAGTTCGCATTAAACCGTCCGAAGTCGTGGATTTGCGGATCATCCAATAAGTCAAAAATAATCTAGTATGTTTTGTCGGTAACTATTCATGTCGTGAGCGTGTCGGATAGCCTTAATAGTGAACGTTCGCGATTTTGAAATATGACTAAAGTCCCAGGTGCGGGACAGCGGTACCGTAAGAGCGTACTCATCATACAATTGTCGTGTGGGGTTTTTACGCCAGTTTTTTCGATTGGGAGGCCACGAAGGAAAACATTGAATCGAGATAAAACGTTTCCATCCCTTTCGATGGTAGTAGGGATCGCAGCTTTGTAAAAAATAAGGTTCGTCTGTCTTGTTGAACACAGTAATACGCTTTCCTGTGAGCCAATCGCGAGTGATATATTCGCGAACTAGATTTGTGAATTCTTGCGAGGTCGTTTCCCACGGTATGGTTATAGTCTTTCTGCGAGAAGATTTTAGACTATGGTCAGGTGTCACCACAGCGGCTTGTAACCCGTGTTTGTCGGTTTTAAATAAAGTAAAGGCCTGAGCCACAAGATCTGCTTCATGTAGAAATGCTGTAATAGGCACCTTAAGGCGGTGCAGAAGTGTAGCAAAAGCTTGGTTACCCACTGCAGGAGCTCCAAACGTGATAACCCCCAACTTGGCGCGACTTATGGCACAGGTTTTGTGACTGTCATGCAATGTTGCGTACCAGTTATAACCTGCGAGCACAGCAATAGCTCCGCCTAGTGAGTGGCCAGCTAGTAGGATGTGTTTTATGTGTTCCGGGTCTACTTTAAGGTGTCTACACGGTTGGTCCACGAGAAAATCTATAAAGTGACCAGTGGGAAAGCTTTTTTGACACATGCTGTAAAAACCCGAATGAACTCTCACCGGTCTATTATGACATTGCGAACTTTCTGCACCGTAACCTATCGTTTCCAAAAAGGCCTCAGAGTCTATTTTAGCTTCTGCCCACGATGCGGTGCCCCGAAAAGCTACAAACAGTGTCTGCGATGCAGCATGATACATAGTCGCATAACTCACGCTGCCCGGGTTTACACCGACCTGACAATAGAAAGCTTCACAGGGCACAGCGTGAGGCATACGTTGCGCGAGTTCCTGGGCGGAAAAACGCTTGGTACGACATTTGTAGCTAAATTCACACAAATCTGCAGCCGTAAGCAACAGTGTTTGACTATCTAACGACTCAACTCTAGACATTTATTTTTCACGAAAAACCTTTTGATAATTTCCGAACGATTCATCAATCAGTTAGCTAATGCCTTTGTGAAATTTAATTGAGAGCTGTCCACACGGTGTCGTAGTGGGCCCAGTGGTGTCGTCCATAATTTTCCGGACTCAACTAGGTTTCAATCGGACACAAATGAAATCCGTTTCCTTCCCTACATACCCGTGATTACAATACCAAAAACATGCAAACCTTTTTCACCTTGACCGAGGCCTACCTCACCCTGTTGAGCCAAGTGTACACCAATCCCGAATACGACCACGACGTAACAGGTATTGTGGGAGCAGGCCAAGGCAAAAAAGTCAACATCTGCCCGGTGTGGGAACAAACCAATGTGCAGTTTCGCATCCTTTACCCCAGCCTGGAGGAAGATCTACCTGACACGTGCTGCCCCGCACGCAATGCATTAATGAAACGCTACAAAGATCGGGAGACAATCTTGTTTGACGACGGGGACGACAACTCTACAGGTGAAATGGGGAAGATGTCCAAGGTCTGGGATCGTATCAAGAACCCGGACGGTACTATCAATTCAAACTACGGGTTAATGGTGTACCACATGCACGATGCCGGGAACGCTCATCACGAACCAGAAAACAAGTGCACCAACCAGTGGGCATGGGCCAAGTCCCGCTTGACAAAGTATAAGAACTCGGCCCAAGCTATCATGCACTTTAATCGTCCGAGCCATCAATGGGAGCATAACCTAGACCAACCGTGCACAGTCTTTGTACAGTTTTTGATTCGAGAAGATCGCTTACATTTCACCTCCTACATGAGATCCAACGACGTCGTGTACGGCACTCCCTACAATCTCTCCTATTTTATCAAACTGATGTACCGTATGGTTGACGAATTGAAACCTGTGTACCCTAAACTCAGGGTGGGACACTTGACCCACAATGCCACGTCATTTCATATTTACAAAAAGCACGAAAAGCTGGTCAAAAGCATGCTGGGTCAAGCCCCAGACCAAAGCATGCTGGGTCAAGTTTCAGACCGTAGCGCCGCAGAAAGCTTCGTGACCAAGACGTCATTGTCGAATCTCTCAGGATTGTGAATAAATACGTGATAATGCCCTACTTCTGGAATCGTTTTCCAGACCGGCGGATTCTCATAGAAACATGCCTCCACTCCGGCCTGGTCAAAGACTTGTTGGACAGTCGATCTGTCTAGAGAAAGACCCAAATCTGAGCGGTACCAAACCAAGCCGTGCACCACGTCCGGCTTAGTCCAGTAAGGAAATCTGTTGAGACGAAACGAAACACCCTGTTTTGCTTCCTTTTCGGTAAAGATACGGGAGAGTAGTTCGTCTTTTCCCGACGAACTAGCCTGTTTGTGTTTCGTGTAGGCCGACTCTACTTTCGGATCTCGGTGAAACTTGTGGCCTTGCACCACATTTTCTTCCGGAGTATGGGTGGCGTAGAACTTGACAATTTTAGAGATCTCGTCCCAGGTCTGGGCGTACGGTGCATTAGTGCTTTGGCCTCCACCATCAAAAAAGGCATCAGTTGAAGTCATGGTGTTTATTAACAAGGGGGTAGCTGTTGTTCGAACTAAACGAAGAAGCTAAAACGATCAAGAATGTTTAATGTACCTAATGCGTCCGTCCGGTCCCACATGGCCTTGACACTAGTACGACAAAACGTAAACGATCGACTGAAGACATGTCAGTTGAAATAAAAAAAAGCGTGTATTTAAGTAAAGTTGTCCCGTTTTAATGTGTCCGACCATCTGGACCCCACATGGCCTTCACACTGGGATGCCGAAGCGAATACCCACCATCTCTGTTTCTAGATTCTCCGTAATGCTTGACAGTCACATGGTGACCCACCAATTGCTCAGGATTGGTCCCATACTTGAGTCGGTCTTCCCACTCCCAACCCGAACCCACAAAGACCCGACAACCCTTGTACTGGATACCAACATGTTCCAGTGCCAGGGTCGAATCGGTCGTACCTGGGATCAACTGCTCAGAAGCCGTGGCTTCTTCAATGACAAACTCTGAATCGTCCTGTCTCTTCCTTTTTAACATCTTACGACTCTTTTTGCCCTCATAGTGTGTGTCCAAGCGAAGCATCAGACCTTCCCAACCCTTGGACTCGGCTTCTGCCCACATAACATCCATGTCGGAACACGGACGTTGCTCCAACAAACGAATAGAATTGTCGAACGGGACTTCTGACTTGAGCAGCTTCTGACGGTCACTCCAAGTGGGTCCACCCACACCGGCTTTGAAGGTCTTGATGGGGATAAAGTCAAAGGCAAAGTAACACAAGTAACAACCTTTGGGCATTTGCAGGTTCTTCTTACTGCGGTTCTCAGTTGCGTTAGGATTCATAAGGCTATTGGCGACATTAAAGTGCTCCAAATTATCTGCACCGACGACACCAATTTCCCCGTCTATAACTCCGGTCAAACTCGAAAACTTCTTGATAAAATGAGAGAGCCCTTCGATATGGTACGGATACACGTGTCCACTGCGAGAATACGCCGTGGCCTTGCCGTCCTCACAGATAAAAATGCAGCGACACCCATCCAGTTTGCGAGACAACCACCAATGGTCCCGTTGTTCTTCAAAAAACTTCATGTGCTTCTCCATGGGCAAAGACAGGGCACAGGAAAATACCGACACCAAAAGGGGGAAAGCCTTGAGCACCATCTTGAGACCGACACGAATCTTAAGGTCCTTGTTCAAAGCTTTCAAGATCACATCCCGGTAGCTTTCGTGACGTTGGATAAATACTACACAGGTCTTGAGAGCATCGTGTCCCGAAATGTCTTCGTCGGATAACAGGTGCAACAGGTGAGACAAGCTATCACAGGACCGGAAACCTTGATATTCAGAGTCTTTCATCTTCTTCAGGGTCTTTTCGTGCTTGAGAATGTTCTTAGACGTGACGTGAAATTTTTGGAAAGGGTCGTAAATCTGGGCCAGAAGAGCCTTGATGGGTTGACCCTTCTCTCGAAAGGCCTCGCACCGCTCGTTGGAACCCGAGATGGCGCCACATACGGCAACCAGCTCGTTCAAGTTTTTGAGTTCATCGACGGCAGCAGTGGCAGCAGTAGTAACAGTAGCCATTTTGATTTATGAGTAAGAGCTATGGAACAAGTGAGTGATCAGACGCAACCGACCTCAAAGGGTTGGAATTCGAAATTAAATCACATTCAAGACCTAACAGTTTGACTTGCACCGGACCGAGTCTCAAATCACACTCTTCATCTTCCCTTCAACAAAAAAAATGGATCTAGAGGAAGACGCTCGTCTTATTGAGCTGTTTCAAAAACAACAACAGCAAGCTAACGATTCCAAGGGCTTACAAGATGAAGTAGACCGTTTACAGAGTCAAGTCCAAACCCTAAACGACAAACTGAAAGCCAAGTTCCTAGTCATTTCAGAACAGGCTGATATTATTCGACGCTACCGTTCCCTTTTACGCAAGTCGATCGAAGATCTCCCGTCTGGTGTTCTTGATGCCATGCCGGTAGTGCCGGTAGTGCCGGTAATTTCGGCAGTGCCGGTAGTTGTTCCACCTTCTCCTGTGCTATCCGAAAAGGATCCCGATTCCAACGAACCTCTGTCGACTTCGTCTAGTGACAGTCCGTGCGACGCAAAAGAATCTAAACGCAAGAAACGCAAGCGTGTTCCCGTGTTAACGAAGGCCAAGTCAGCTATCAAGTTGAGGCGTTTAAATCAGATTGTGGACCAAAGCAAGATCAAACGGCCGACTCAGGCCGACGACTACCGGGAGACACACGTGGGGCAAGCTATTTGGAACGCTATTATTCGGTGTTTCGAGAACAGTGACGGCGGTTTGGTGACGGAAGATATGATTATTCAAGCTGGTGGCAAAAATCTGCTAACCAACAAGGACAAACCGTTCTTGGACAAGAAGATGATCAATCGTTATTTTAGTTACCCGTTTACCTTTACAGAAGAGGACGAAACTATGGTGGTTCGTCCGTTAACCACAGCAGACAACAAGTCGTGGGTCGTCTTTCTCCCAGACTGGTTGCAAAAAAAATTATCTGAAGAGGCGCTTCAAGACTTTCAGTTATGAGGGCCCGCTATCCTTTAAAAGATACCTCACGTGGCGGCATCTGACTGACCCGGAGCGACCATGGAGAATTGGGGAAACTGAAGCGTGATAGTGGACATGGTTTCTTCCGGAATAATTTGTTGATAAACATCTACGAGTTTGCTAATGTCCGCTTGTTCGGTGGGCGTGATATTTTTGGGATACCGCTTAATCAATTTTTGAGCATGTTGAAAGTCCGACAAGGACATGACGATAAGTCTGTAAAAAAAGGGCAATTGACTGACGTGATCTAAACGTCGTCCATATTGGTGGGCAAAGGCCGACGTATACAACAGAATGTTTTCTTCATATTCGTTTCGGTCAGATTTACTGGCCAGCTCGAGCACCTTATTCAGCAAGGTAGCGAATTCCGTGTCGACCAGGGGCGAGTGAATACGACAGAACACTTGCAGCACAAAAGCATAAAAAATACGGTGAAAGTGTTTGCCAAAGACGTCTAAACCGAGTTCCGGACCGTTTTGTCGTTGGTACAAATACTGCGCTACCCAACGCAACATCATGGTGGAAAGTTGGGTCATGTTTTCGTGATCTTCAAACAGATAAAAACATTCTGACAAGTGCTTACCAAACGAATGAAACAGTTGTTTGGCCGTGTCGCAGACTCGATCCCGCCCGATCAGCGAGTGCATATACATGTTAAGCATGTTGCTGGTGCGGTCACAGCCGTAACACTTGACGTCCTGACAGTGTTTCATCACATGGAACTGCAATAAATCCTCCATGTTCTTCTCCCCGTCGCATAACCACGTTGAACAATTGGGACACCGCACAGTTTGATTGTGAAGTTGTATCAAGTGTTTGTGGAGCTCTGACAACGACATCTTCTTGCTGCAACCGATGGAACGTATCGTCTCTTTGGTCAAAAGTTCCTTATAAGGGCATTCGAACGTCTGGTCCGCCTTCTGATCCTCGGTAAAGACAAACATATTTGTCAGCCCGTTAATAGTTTCGCGACACAAGGGACATTCCAAATCTTCGCGAGTACTGATCTTTCCCGGAAAATACCGAGGAAACCGGTTCATGACGATCTTGGACGATATGAACATACGGGTGCACAGATGGCACATGACGTGACGGTTAGAGCACCCTACCAGTAGTAAATAAGGTACATTTTCTTCTTGACAAGAACAACACCGAGTGGCCACAGACAAGTGATTGATTTTACGTCGTTTCAAGGGACGACTGGTTGTCGTCAGAGCTTCACTCATCAAGAGTTTGTTTCACTCTACTGACAAATCAGACGCGTCCAAAGCTAATTTTTTATAAAGGACCTCAAACGCACAATTTTGTGTCCTATTTTGTGCCTTGTTTTGACGGACTTAACGCACTCGGTTACCAAGGTGATTTATCTACACAAAGGTGATTTATCTACACAAAGGTGATTTATCTACACAAAACCTCAAATTACACTGCGGCGGGTCCAGTAACCCGAGCTGGATCTGCTGGATCTGCTGGTTGAAAACACCAGCAACATTTTATAACACAATTACTGAAACTTTCCCAAATGAAGGCCAGTAATTTGAATACACCATAAAGCACCGGCCATGCACCCAGAGACACGTTCCACCAAAACAGTTCCTGGTTGGTAACTTTCCAGTAATCGTAACACTGAGAGCGAGCGGCCACTTGAATTGTAAAGACCATAGACACTGCTGCTGGTACCAACAAGAGCACCGCGTTGATACCGAGGGACACAGATATCCAGTTCCGATGTTTCAATTCGTGATCCACCATAAAGTTTGGTACCCCTTCATGGTATTCGATCAGACCATACCCGGTGCCAACAATCAACACCAACCAGCCGAGAAACATAAAGGCCACTAGAGCAGCATTGGCGTGAAACAGTTCAGGGCAAGCCTTGTCCAAATTTCCAGGATCCGAGTGGTCCAAAAAGATAATGCCCGCTACCAAGTAGAAGAAATAAACAACGAGACCTAGAAACCATTGTTTAGGAGTGAAAAGACCCAGTTTGGAACTGACGAGATTGAGTGTGGCTTGCATTTGTATGCTATGAAAAATGACGAGAGGCCAAACATAAAAAGTTGATCATTATGAATCTGACATAGTCTTGAATAGTCTTACATAGTCTTGAATGAAACGCGTTTTTAGACGCTGGACATTTTTCTATCTAATAAATGTCAGAAACGCCGGATCTTTTACCCTTCGAGCACGACGCGTATCAGGTCCGCAGTCCACAGGTACTTTTGATAGCCCCGCTTGAAGAGGGTCGCAAACAAGCGGCGCGTGTGGTAGAGTTATTTGATGTGTCACGATGGGTGGTATTCTGTAACAAGACGGACGAAAAGAGCGAGGTTAACACGGAAGCGTATGATTTTTGGGCGGAGAAATTAGGCTCAGGCCTTGCCGTTCACGACGGACTCAAGAATTTGGAATCGGTAATGCAATTTCAAAAGAAAAAATCACACTTGTATCGGTCTGAGAAGCAACTTTTCCCGCAGAAATACAAGTTAGGACTAATATTTGAAGGACTGTCTCGCGGAAAATCAGACCTTATTGAAGATTTAATGTGCAATGCACGCTTTTATCACATTATTCCAATCATATTAACTTCTTATCCACGATCTCTTTCTCCGGCGGTACGCTGCAATGTGGATTATCTATTTTGCGGCTCAAGGAGTATGTCAAAGCTAGGTATTATCTATGACAGTTTATTGGGGGAACCCAACACGTTGAAGGAATTTCTTCAACTGACAAATCAAGCCGAGACAAAGAACAGTTGGCTCGTACTTGACAATACTGTAAGGGGTGGTAATGCGTTTTCTTTATGGTCTTTGGACGGACACCGGCCTGTCTAGTATGGGACACCTACGAAGTCTGTTTAGCCTA
>Ga0105053_10005512_pt1 | contig 17952 bp, 11 predicted proteins | sample BON01_FD_78093 | JGI IMG/M metagenome (GOLD analysis project Ga0105053, IMG submission 78093) | Freshwater microbial communities from Lake Bonney liftoff mats and glacier meltwater in Antarctica - BON-01 | ecosystem: Environmental > Aquatic > Freshwater > Ice > Glacier meltwater | place: Lake...
GCAGCTTCGATCCCGTTCATGCCGGTCATGGAATAGTCCAAAACCAGGACATCAGCATTGCGAATTACCTCCATTCGATCCATCAGGTCTTCCCCGCTTTTTGCCACGCCGATGATTTGAAATGGATGTTTGTCGTAGTTGATCCCAACTGGAAGCAGGCCATCAGGCTGCTCGGGTTCGCTTGCCCCAGGGTTGAGAATAGCTTTCAGCCCATCGAGCACAATTTCGTGGTCGTCGGCAATAATGATTTTAATGGGCCTGGTCATCATGTTGCATCGGGCTTTCGGATTGGGTGATGGGAATATTGAGAATGACGCTGGTGCCCGTGTCGGGCTGGCTCTCCACTTGTATGGTTCCGTTCAGGGTTCTGATTCGGTTTTCTACGTTTGTCATGCCCAGGCCGCGACTGCGGATATTGGCGGGGTCAAAACCCTTGCCGTTGTCCTCGACCATGATGTTCAGGTCGTTGCCAATTCGGTTGATTTGGACGGACAGTTGCCTGGCATCGGCGTATTTCAAGGTGTTGCCGACCAATTCCTGTACGATGCGCAGGATGTTGATTTCCTGGAAAAAGCTCAGGCGCTCATTTAAGCCGAAGCAGGAGAAATCCACGGACAATTTTTTATCGGCAGCAATATCCTGACATAATTCCTCTAAAACTGGCACTAGGCCAACCCTTTCCAGGACTCCGGAACCCAATTGGTGCGCGATGTGCCGGATGTCTTGGTAAAGGTTTTTGAGCGCAGCGTTTAGTCTTGTCATCTGTTGGTGGTGAGGGGCATCTGCTGGAATCTCTTCCAGCACAGCATCGTATTGCCAACTCAGGGTGACCATGGCGCTGCCCAGCCGGTCGTGTATTTCCCTGGAAATGTTTTCCTTGGCCATTTCGCCACCTTCGATGCTGGCATTGAGGAACTTGAGTTCGCTGGCTTGAATGAGTTCATCGACTGCCTGCTGGTGCAAGGTTTCTCGTTGCCGGCTGATGAGCTGGAAAGCTTTGCGGCGTTGAATAAATGCGAATCCTAACAAAAGGGCAATAATGCCGAGGGATGCAACCGTGATCAGCAACTGCTGCACCCGAGCGTTTTTTTGCTGGGTTATGGCAGCTTGCTGGACAAGTTCGTTTTTATACCGTTGTGCCTGAAATTTGATAAATTCCTTGCGTTTGCTCTCATTGTAAATGGAATCGCGCACGCTGTATGCCGCTGATTGGTAGTGATAGGCGCTGTCGGTTTGGTTCAGGCTCGCGTATGTTTTTGCCAGGCTTTCATACAGGAAATTTTTGTCATAATTGTTGAACGCACCTTCGAGTTGGGCTTTTTTCAGGTATTCTAGTCCTTTCAACGGATTGTCTTGCTGCATGAACCAGTCAGCTTTGTTCAGGTAGTAGTGGAAATAGTCGGCATCCTTCCCCAATTGCTGTAGCATTGCCTCTGCCTGATCAAAGTTTTCCTTGGCTAAGGCAAAATTGCCTTTTTCGGTATAAACAATGCCTTTGTTGGTCAAGATTTCGGCAATGTAGTCCAGGTCTTTGGAGGAGGCCATGAAATTGTTATAGGCCAGGTTGTAGTAGAAGAGAGCGCTGTCCAAATTTCCATTTTCGTGCAGACGGTTGCCCAATGCGTATGCTGCTTGGCCTACTGATTCAGTATTATTTGTCTTAATATAGGTTTGAAGCCCCTTGTGTGCGTAAAGCAAAGCTTCTTCGGGCTCCAGGTATTCGTCAAAAATACTGGAGAGTTCGAGGTAGGCACCTCCCAGCAAATCGTAATCGGGCCTTTGATTTGATTCCAATATCGAGATGGCTTTGAGGATGTTTTCAATGGCAGCGTCATATTGGGTTTGGAGGCACCGGTTGATGCCCAAGTTTATGAGTACGGCAGCTACCCGGAGGCTGTCGCCAATTTGGCGGCGAATGTGCAAGGCAGTGTTGAAAAAGCTGTCGCTTTTTTGAAAGTTGCCTTCATTTCGATAAATCGCGCCAATGGTGACACAGGCATCTCCTTGCCCTTTTTGGTAATTGGCGTGTCGGGATTGGTTCAGTAGCTCGGAACATATTTGCAGCGCTGAGTCTCCTGCACCTTCATGCATGGCAAAAGCGTCACTGTTTTTCGCATTAATGATGGCAGTATCAGTAGTTTGCGCGGATCCAATACCCACCCAAAGTATGCAGCAATAGATTAGTCCAATGTAGCGCATTGTTGGGTATGTAGGTTTACTGTTACTTATTCAGGTGTTTCAGCTTTGGGATAGGCGTTTTTGTATGATGTTTGTTCTTGGTTTTTCCTTTTCTCCCATTGTTCCCATTATAGGCAGCTTCGTGAGCACCATCGGTGATATGCACGTTTGTTATCTCAAAGTTTTTCTCGACGGAAAAATCATTGTCCCCGGTGGTGCCGCTGCCCACAATCGTCGAGGAAGTATTCTTATCGGCATCGCCCACCGTTACGTGGGTAACTGAAAATTGCCTTGGGCTATCGCCGATGATGTATATTTCGGCATCAAAGCCTGGAAACACCTTTTGGCTACCCTGAATCACTTCAATCAGGTTGGTGCATACATACGGTGTATCCAATGCCGCACCATTACCATCGAGGGTAGGTAGGGCCAATGACCCGACTATATCCATGTTTTCAACGGAGATTTTCATGGTTTTCATCCTCAGCGCCCCGGCTTGTCCAGGTATTGTATATACTTCTACAGTGTTGATTGTTTCCGTGCCTTCTTTAATTGGGAATGTATAATGGGCGTAGTTGTTCCCGGCGTTGTCAGGGTTGGTACCCGCACTGGTTAAGTTGATTTCAAACTCTTTAGTTTGGCCAAACAAGGAGCCGCTGCTCGGAAACTGAATATTTTGCCCACTGGGCACTTTTACCAAAATATACAGGTCGATATTGCTGCCATTTTTCATGGCATAGCAGAAGGGATAACTTTCAGTGATGGTATTCATGTTTTTTCATTTTTTTGATAAGAAGTTCAATTTCACTGGTTTGTACTGATTGGTTGCCGCTGAGGTTTATCTGGTAGGAAACACAATTCTTGTTGCTGAATTCGGGTCGCCACAAGTTGTCGGGGCCACTGATGATGCCCAGCAATTCATGGGTATTGGCATGAAAAACCGGGGAGCCAGAATTGCCTGGGAATATATCAAGCTCGCAGCCCATCCAGCCATTTTTAGAAGGGTGCTCAATGGTGCCACTGAATGATAGTTTCATCGGAACACCCAATCCATGCCCAAGAGCATATACAGGTTCATTTATACTCATGCTTACTGGATTTGGTATTCTGGCATCTAGGTTGGTCGTAACGGTGCTATTCCTTTGTCCCTCATCAAAAAGTGGGGTAACTTTTAACCAAGCAGAATCACCAGTATCTCCATTTATTGTCTGGCTATTTTCCCAAAGGTTATCCTGGTTCAATCGGTATATACTGTCCTTTTTTGCCAATAGGATATTGGGCCTGCCGTCTTTATAATGCTTATAAATGTACAATCCGAAAATAAAGATCAAGTCCTTCGAATCCTGAATGGATTCTATGGCCTCTTTGATGACATGGGCTGCAGTCACCACCACATTAGGGGAAAACAGGTACCCTGATCCGAATATTTCCGTTTTAGGGACCATTTGTCCGTTGTAGTAGAATTCAGGGCATAATGGCATAAAACCGTTGGGGGCGTTTGGAGATTCGATGCCAAATACATCTGCACACACCACTGAATCAAGTTCAAAAGAATCACTCCTTTTGCTCGGCTTGAACATGTCCTTATCATATTTAAGTATCAGCCCAACAGATTGAACGTTTTTGTTAAAAGCGCGGTAGATGTCTGTTTCCTTGTTTTTAATATGGCTCAACACCTGACCAACCTCACAGCGCTTATCCCTAGTGCGGAAGAATTTTTCGTGGATGGCAGCCATTAACTGATCGGGTTTAAGTTGCTCCTCCAGCAAACTGTTGATTTCGGACTCGAATACCAAACAGCCAACAGTGGTCTTATAACGTTCAAAACTAACTGTATCGTCCTCAAACAATGCTTCCCATTCTTTTAAGAGCTCCTTAAATGCCTTCAGGCCGAGCCCAGCCTTAAACAGCCCTTTTGATTTATCGAACAATGTTGTAAATGCTGCTTTTTCCATGTTGGTATCCATTTAGAAGATCCAAATGTATGAAAGTTTCTAAAAGACAAATAGTGGTTTTCCATTAAGCATCGATTATTAACAACTTGGTTGTCGAACCGATAGTTTTCTGATTTTGCCTGGAATTCAGGCAAAATACAAATGGCTCACACGTGCTATACGTGTAAGCCAATAATTTTGGGCGGAGAGAGAGGGATTGTAACTCTATATTATAAGTATTTGATTATAAGTATTTAATGAGTTATAAAAATAAAATGGTGACACAGTTGGTGACAAAAAAACAAATTTTCGCTCTCCAAACCAATTTAAAACCATGCTATTCTCTCATAAATTTTGATACATCATGCAAAATCAAGCAATCAAACCATCCTCACTCTTCCCAAACGCTTCCGCACGTTTGTTCCGGCAACTTGAAATCGGTTCCATCGTTGAATGCGCTCAACACACCTTCAAAGATAAAACCTATTTGGAACGGTACAAAAATTTGTATACGGCGGCCAACCTTGCATCCTTCCTGCTTCAAACCCTTTCTGCCCTTTTTGCCTTCACCTTCGGGCAACATTTGGTTGCCAGCGTACTGCCGCAGTTCGGTGAGACGTTTGTCCTGGTCACCTCTTGCTTTCTGGCTGCTTTGCTGCTGGTCGGCATTGAAGTCTTTAAACGTTTGTGTTTGGGGTCCTTCATCGTAACCTTCATTCAATCAAAGGCTTCTCAGACAGGCGTTTCAATTTCTTGGGGAGCCTTGGCAGTAAACGTATTATTAATTGGTGTTGCCGTTTACACTTCCACCCAAGGTGCAAAGGAGTTTACCAGAAGGCAAACAGACAAGAGTGAGTTGATTCGTGGAAAGTATTCTGGTGAAACTGAAAAAGTGACTTCCCAAATTCAAAGCCGGATTGATGCAGAAAAAAAGTCACTTACTGATTTCAAAAAGTCGGTTTCGTGGAAAGGCAAAATCAACATGGCTGAAAAAAACACTTCCTTCACCATTGCCTCTTATAATCGCCGCTTGGAAAAATTACAAGATGAAAAGACCAAATCGCTGGCTTCTTTGGACACAGGGTTGCAAGATGACCTAAATGACAATGCTGCAAAAACTACCAAGGACAGCGGGAATATGTTCTGGGTCTCCCTGTTGGTGGAATTGTCAGGCTTGCTTTGTATCGGGTACGTTTTCTTTTTCCTGTCGCGGGTATTCTTCGAAAACGGAATTCATGGGGGGAATCGTAGTCAAGTTGGAGAGGATTACCAAGAATCAGGCGAAACTCAGAACCAACCTGTCCATTTGCGCACGAATGGTTCAAATGTTCAAAATTCAGTTGAGCACATTAAGCAACCCATTGGTTTTCGGAGGTATGATGAAGTTATGCAGGACGTGTTGGAGCAGCCATTGAAAAGTTCGGCTGATTCTGAGAAGGTTTTTGGGAAGTACCATTTGCAGCCAAATTCAATCACCCCTTCTGGCTTCACGATTGCCGATTTGGAAGGGTTTTTGCGGAAGTATGAAAATGTGGTCAAATGCCTTGAAGGAAGGTTCAGCAATAAACAGGTGGCAAAACGATGTAAGGTGTCAGAAACGACGGTACATAATGTTAAGCGGTGCCTGCGGAATTTGGGAAATGCAAAGTTGAGTTTACAATAAAAAAACATTTTATTTTAAATAAAAAACATAAATTGTTTGTATTGTGAAATATATCCTGCATTTTTGCTCAATCATTCACTTAAATTTTTTAAATTATGAATAAGCAACATCTAAAAAACGGCCCCAGCACCACAGGAAAACCTTCCGGAGGAGGTAGAGGAAACAACCCTCCTGCCTCACCAAAGCCAAAAAGGTAAAACTGGAACCAGCATTTAGGAAAACGTTGCTATCTTTCCCGCGAAAATAGCCGTAATTCAAATGCTTCAATCACCACGACAACCAACCTTACCCTTGCCTCTGCTATCCATGCAGAAGCAGGGGTATTTTTATATTTGACCAAATTCTAAACCCAATCCATGAACAAATCCGTCCATAATAAACTCGTCTCCTTCATCTGGTCCATCGCTGACGACTGCCTCCGAGATGTCTACGTCCGTGGAAAATACCGCGATGTCATCCTGCCAATGGTGGTACTCCGCCGCTTGGATGCACTGCTTGAACCTACCAAAGATGCAGTGATGGAAGAACTGGCCTTCCAAAGGGACGAAGCAGGATTCACCGAGTGGGACGAAAACGGCTTGCGGCAGGCTTCCGGTTATGTCTTTTACAATACCAGTCCTTGGACATTACAGCGACTCCATGACACGGCGACCAATAGTCAGCAACTACTACAAGCCAATTTTGAAGAATATCTCAAAGGGTTTAGTGCCAACGTCACTGAAATCATTGATAAATTCAAACTCAAAACCCAGATCCGGCACATGGCCAGCAAAGACATTTTGCTGGATGTGCTGGAAAAATTCACCTCATCGTCCATCAACCTCACGCCCTTTGAAAAAGTGGATACTGATGGACGCAAGTTGCCTGCACTGTCAAACCTTGGTATGGGCTATGTCTTTGAGGAATTGATCCGAAAATTCAACGAGGAAAACAACGAAGAAGCCGGAGAACACTTCACGCCCCGTGAAGTAATTGACCTGATGACCCACGTGATTTTTGATCCGGTGAAGGACAAACTTCCACCTGTGATGACCATTTTTGACCCTGCCTGTGGTTCTGGTGGTATGCTGACGGAATCCCAAAATTTCATCAAAGACGAAGATGGCGAGATTCGGGCAACGGGTGACGTTCACCTGTACGGTAAGGAAATTAACGACGAGACTTATGCCATCTGCAAATCCGACATGATGATTAAAGGGAACAACCCTGAAAACATCAAAGTCGGTTCTACCCTGAGTACCGATGAATTTGCAGGCATGACCTTCAATTTCATGCTCTCCAATCCGCCCTACGGCAAGTCGTGGGCAAGCGAATTGAAGTACATCAAAGACGGGAAAGACATCATTGACCCGCGTTTCAAAGTCCGGCTCAACGATTACTGGGGCAATGAGGAAGATGCCGATGCAACCCCGCGTTCCTCTGATGGGCAATTGCTCTTTTTGATGGAGATGGTGAGCAAAATGAAACCGCTTGGCCAAAGTCCCATCGGTTCCCGAATCGCTTCTGTGCACAATGGTTCCAGTCTGTTCACAGGCGATGCAGGCGGTGGAGAAAGCAATATACGCCGTTACGTCATTGAAAACGACTGGCTGGAATGTATCATCCAGATGCCCAACAACCTGTTCTACAATACGGGCATCACCACCTACATCTGGGTGCTTTCTAACAACAAAGCCAGCCACCGGAAAGGCAAGGTGCAATTGATAGATGCCAACCGGCTATACCGCAAACTGCGCAAAAATCTGGGCAATAAAAACTGCGAGTTTGCCCCAGAACATATCAGCGAAATTGTGCGGGTGTATCGTGAAATGCAGGTAGTGGACCGACTAGGCGACGAAGGCATTGCCAGTAAAATCTTTGACAATGCTGATTTTGGCTACTACAAAGTGACCATTGAACGCCCCAAACGCCTCAAATCCCAATTTTCTACGGAGCGGATTGCCGACTTACGGTTTGACAAATCCCTGCGAGAACCCATGGAATGGGCTTATCAGGAATACGGGGAGGAAGTCTATTCCAACCTTGCTAAACACGAAAAAGATATTTTGGACCGGTGTGAAAAGCAGGAACTCAACCTAAATGCCAAACAGGCAAAAGCACTCAGCAACCAAGCCACTTGGACAAAGCAATTGGAATTGCTGGACATCGCCACCGAATTGATGCACCACGTCGGTACAGATGAATACAACAACTTCAATGCCTTTGCCGAAAAAGTGGATGCCGGACTGAAAACGTTGGGAATTAAACTAACTGCCTCGGAGAAAAACGCGATTTTGAACGCCGTCAGTTGGTACGATGCCGAAGCGGAAAAAGTGGTCAAAGGCACTGCCAAATTGAGTGGCGACAAGTTGGACAAATTGCTTCATCGCCTTGGATGCGCCGAAAGTCAACTCGCAGACTATGGTTATTTCCCCAGCGACAAAAAGGGCGAATACCTTGAATACGAAACGGAAAGCGACTTGCGCGATACCGAAAACGTACCTGTGAAAGACAATATTCACCAATACTTTTTGAAGGAGGTGAAACCACACGTTCCGGAAGCGTGGATCAACCTTGACTCCACTAAAATCGGCTACGAAATCAGTTTCAACAAGTATTTCTATCGCCACAAGCCGCTGCGAAGCATTGAAGCGGTTTCGGCAGACATTTTGCAGTTGGAAGCGGAGAGCGATGGTTTGATTCGTGAAATTCTAAACTTGGCCTGATGGAAACGAACATTGAAAATATTAAAATGGAACGCTACCCAGTTTACAAAGAATCTGGCGTGGAATGGCTGGGAGAGGTGCCGGAACATTGGGGCATTTCAAGGTTAGGAGTCTTGCTGAATCCTAAGTCGGAGAATAACAGAATAGACTTGCCATTACTGTCTATAACCCGTGAAAAGGGAGTTATACTTCGTGATTTGGACAATGAAGCAGAAAACCACAATTATGTACCTGATGATCTGTCTAATTACAAAGTGCTAAGAAAGGGGCAGTTTGGAATGAACAAAATGAAGGCTTGGCAAGGCTCCTATGGAGTTTCAGATTATGATGGTATCGTTAGCCCAGCCTATTTTATTTTTGTTTTTGACAAAAAGATTGACCCCAAATTTTTTCACATATCAATTAGAAGCAAGTTATATGTGTCATTCTTTGGCTCTGCCTCTGATGGAGTTAGGATTGGGCAGTGGGATTTGTCAAAAGAAAGGATGAAACAAATTCCGTTTCTAATACCTCCTCATACTGAACAAACCCGCATCGCCCAATTCCTTGACCGAAAAACCGCCCAAATAGACCAAGCCATTGCCCAAAAAGAACGGCTGATTGAGTTGCTGAAAGCACGCAGGCAAATCCTCATCCATAATGCGGTGACGCGTGGGCTGAATCCGGAGGTGAAGATGAAGGATAGTGGGGTGGAATGGATTGGGATGGTGCCGGAGCATTGGGAGGTAACAAGAATGAAGTTTATTACATATTTTATCAATGATGGCACCCATGGAAGTTATCCAAGAGTAGAAAATGGATACAGATTGCTTAGTGTTAGAAATTTAGTTGAGGATAAATTTGTATTCAGGGAGGACGATAGTCGTGTTTCTGAAAGGCATTTTAAAGAAATTAGTGCAAAATTTATTGTCAAAAATAATGACATTCAACTTGCCATTGTTGGTGCAACGTTAGGCAAGGTTGCATTAGTTGAGGCAATGGAAGAGTTATTTGTAACACAAAGGAGCATTTGTACCATACGTATGAATAAAACTCATTTCGTAGCCAAGTTCATTTTGTTTTATTTAAAAAGCCGTGCATTCCAATCCTATTTATGGAATAATACAGATTTTTCGGCCCAACCCGGAGTATATCTTGGGACCGTTAAAAATGCTTTTGTTCCATTTCCTCCAAAATCGGAACAATCTGCTATTGTTGCTTATATTGAAAGTGCCGATCAAAAGATCACCACCGCCATCACCTGCAAGCAGTCCGAAATTGAAAAACTCAAAGAGTACAAAGCGACACTGATCAATAGTGCGGTAACGGGGAAGATCAGAGTATAAGAAATCTTAAATCTAACACTTTCAATCCATGGTTCTTTGAAAAACTGTTTCAGGAGATTCCCGAGAGCAGTTTTTTGCTGGCTGAACCTTTCAAAAAGTAGAAAATGAAAGTTTTTTTTGGAAAAATTTCCAACAAAGTCAATCCAGACCAACATCGGAATGGATTTTATGAAACGGATACTCCAACGATGTTCAATGGCATTGAAATAGGCGACTACTGCTTTTTGATTGCCAACGGCAAAATTCAACTTTGGAAGGCTCGTGAATGGCACAATGACAATAAGCGACTGGATTTTGACATTTTGATAAAAGATACAGGAATGAACACCAAGAAATTGACTGCCCTGAAATTCTTTAAAATAAAGAAGGATTTTGTTGTAATAACGGTCCGTTCTGCTGTCAACGCTTTTTTTGAAATTGGATTGACAGGAAATATAACCCCAGCTCAACTATCAGATGAATCTACTTATCAAAATGAAGACAATTTTAGGAAAATAATCATTTATGACAATCAAGAAGCCTGTCAGAACAGCAGTAAAGATGTTCAACTATTTTTAAAAAACAACATAATACATATTTTTAAGGCCGATTTTATTGAGGCGGATGCTTTCAATAATTTTTACGACAATAGAGATAAGATTGGAAAAGGACGAAAAAACAAAGATTCTACACTAAAAAAATTTCAAGCAATAAATTCTTTTCCCCATACTTTTTCGGCCTCAGAAGTTTCATTACTCAATCTTTATGATGCTTTTGCTGTCAAATACGACGAAAAATCAATCTTTGAGGAAATAGATGAAGAACTATCAGTTGAATATTTAGAAAAAGAAAAAATGAGTAAATCTGCCTCTCTCAACCAAATTCTATACGGCCCACCCGGTACAGGAAAAACCTTCCATACAATTAACAAAGCCATAGAAATTATTGAACCTGACTTTGATTTAACCCAAGAACGCAAAAAAGTAAAAGAAAAATTTGACGAACTTCGTCAATCGGGCAGGATCGTGTTCACCACCTTTCACCAGAGCATGACTTATGAGGATTTTGTGGAAGGGATAAAGCCGCAAGAACCAATCAATGAACAATCACCCGTCACTTACAAGTTAGAGCCCGGAATTTTTAAGTTGATTTGTGAAAATGCAAGGCAGGTCAAAGAACTAAAAACACAGAATGCATCCATCTTCAAGGATGTTCGCTTTTATAAGATGTCCCTAGGCGGGCTTAACAGGCCGGATATTTATGAATGGTGTCTTGAAAACAACTGTCTTGCGCTGGGGTGGGGAAACGATGTAAATTTTAAATCGTATAAAGACATCTCTGATTGGGTTTCATACCGTGACAAGTTTATTTCCGAAAACCCAGAATTGAGTAAGGAAAGTAGTTTTAACATAACGGCAATGTACGCTTTCCAAAATATGCGCGCAGGTGACATTGTTGCAATATCAAAAGGCAATAACATTATTGATGCAATAGGAAGAGTAGAAGGCGAATATTACTGGGGCGATCATTCGCCGTTTGGTTATTTTCAATTTAGGAAAATTGAATGGCTCGCTAAAAATATCAATCAGGATCCGCAACTTTTTTTTAATAAAAAAATCAGCCAGCAATCAATCTATCAGTTTTACGATGTAGATGTCAAAAAGGATGCTTTCATTCAGTTTTTCGCCCTCCCCAAAGTAGATAATTCAAAAGTTCAACCCCATGTCCTAATCATAGACGAAATCAATCGAGGCAATGTCTCCCAAATTTTTGGTGAACTCATTACGCTCCTCGAAACAGATAAGCGGATGGGCAACGATGAGGCACTTGAAGTAAAACTTGCGTATAGCAAGGATCTTTTTTCCATTCCACCCAACCTTTATCTTATCGGCACGATGAACACCGCCGACCGCAGCGTTGAGGCGCTTGACACTGCGTTACGGCGACGGTTCAGTTTTGTGGAAATGCCGCCTAAGGAAGATTTATTAACTCCTTCCGCCATATACTGGCGGCTCTTGAAGCAATATGGAGAGGTGCCTTGGAAGAATGAGGTTTATCTTAAAAAGGAAGCACAACTTTTTAAATTATTAGGTGCGGGTGAGTTTGTACATAATAATAAAGAAGACTATTGGAAAAAATTTGAAAAAGACCAAAAAACAGAAAAGCCCTTCCCGGAGCATCATTTTTCTGGTATTCGATTGGACTTATTGCTACGTGACCTGAATCGCCGCATCGAAAAACTACTCGATAAAGATCATCTCATCGGCCATAGTTATTTTTTGAAGGTTTCGAGCATTGGGGATTTGCAGGATACCTTTTACCGCAACATTATCCCACTTTTGCAGGAATACTTTTTCGGTGATTTTGGAAAAATCGGGCTGGTTTTGGGGGCTGGTTTCGTGCAAAAGGAGGAAAGCAGGGGTGATTTTGCTGAATTCAGCGACTATACCGACATGGCAGAACTCGATGAACGGCCCGTTTTTCGAATAAAAAAGGAAGGAGAATGGGAAGAAGGAGAGTTTGAAAGCGCTTTGAATATTCTTTTGAAAAAATCGAAATGAGCCATACCCGCCAACATATCATTGTATTTGAGCACGATTCGCTCAAACTCAACGACGAATATGCCGGGCCGAAGCCCGACACGCCAAAGGTGAAATTTGACAAAGAAAAACTGACTGCCCTGCAAGTCTATTTCGGGCAAAAAGGTGTGCCTTATTTTTCTTTAATCAACAATGGCGTGCGCTTTTGTGAATATGTCGGCGTGATCCAGGTCGGGAACCTGATCATTGAAGTGCTGCCCAAAGCTGATAAAAACGATCAGGACAAAACCTCATGGAAAAAGAAACTTATTTTGATGCTTCGATCCGTCGGCGTTTTCGATATCCGGCAAACGAGCGAAAGCGACCTGAGACTCAAATCGAACAGCATACTCGAACTCTATTTTGAAATTTTCATCGCCGAAACCGAACGCCTTCTGCACCAGGGTTTGGCAAAACGCTATCGAAAGACGAAAGGAAACACCACCGCTTTGAAAGGCAGCATCCAATTCGGGCAACATATTCAGCAAAATTTGGTACACCAGGAACGGTTTTTCGTGCGTCACACTACCTACGATGTGGAGCATGATTTTCATAAACTGATATGGAAAACGCTCCAACTCCTGCGAAAGATCAATACCAACGCGGTGTTGCAAAGTCGCATTGGCTCCTTAACGCTCCATTTTCCAGAAATGGCTGACCTTAAAGTGAGTGCAATGACTTTCGCAAAATTAGGGTGGAATCGCAAGACAGAACAGTATCGAAAGGTGATGAAAATCGCCGAAATGCTCTTGCTCAATTTCCACCCAGACGTGTGGCGTGGGCAAAACCATGTGCTTGCCTTGATGTTCGACATGAATTTGCTTTGGGAAAAATTCGTTGTGTCCTGTTTGCGGAAAAATTTAAAAGAATGCAAGGTCCATGCGCAAAACTCCCAATCGTTCTGGAAATCAAAAGAAGAAAAAATCCACTCGAATATACGTCCTGATATTTTGATTGAAATGATAGACAGCGGCAGAATAGTCATACTGGATACCAAATGGAAAAATATGGACGACCAGAAACCCTCATCCGAGGATTTACGCCAGATGTTTGCCTACCAGATATTTTTCGGTGCTGAAAAAACGGCACTTGTTTATCCGGGCAAAAAGCAGGTCAGAAGCGGAGTTTTTCAAAAAACAGGTTTTGAAAAAACATGTAGTCTGCTGGCCATTCCGGTTGAAAGTGAAACCAAAAATTGGCAAAAAGAACTTGCGGATGCATTGGGATTTTGGATACATAAAGCAGAAGACGCTCCCCCGCCCAAAATGGGTTCGCCGATGAATATTAAAATCTCCTGATATGCCCAGCCAAACCAACGAACAAGCCTTGGAATCTGCCATCGAAAAACGCCTGACAGGTACCTGCCTAGAAGAAATTAGAGCGCAAGGAACTTTCGGTGACGTAACTGAACGGACAGAACTCTACCGTGCAGGCAATGGCTATTATCTCGGTTATCCAGCCGATTTCAGTGCCAAATACGCCCTTGATGAAACCCGTTTCTGGCATTTTCTGGAAACTACCCAAGCCGAGGAATTGGCAAAACTGCAAAAGCAGCCCGATTGGAAACTCAAAATACTGGAACGCTTTGATCGCATGGTAAAGAAGTACGGCATCATTCGGCTGCTTCGGAAAGGCTTGGAAGTAGATGATGCCCATTTTACCCTGTTGTATGTGTTGCCGCTGGCTTCCAGTAGTCAGTCGGTCAAAGACAATTTTGAGCGGAACGAATTCAGCGTCACCCGTCAGTTGCGGTATTCCTTGAACAATACCATGGAAGAAATTGACATGGTGCTGTTTGTCAATGGGTTGCCGTTCGCTACGATGGAATTGAAGAACCATTGGACTGGCCAAAATGCCAAAGTACATGGCCAAAACCAGTACAAATTCAAACGGGACAATACGCAACCGCTCTTGCAATTCGGTCGCTGCATGGTGCATTTTGCGGTGGACACCGATGAAGCATACATGACCACCAAACTGGATGGAGCAGGCACATTTTTCCTGCCTTTCAACCTTGGAAACAACCATGGCAAAGGCAATCCAGTCAACCCTTTCGGCCATAAGACCTCCTACCTCTGGGAAGATGTATTCAGCCGTCAGAGTGTAGCCAATATCATCCAACATTTCGTCCGTTTTGATGGAAAAGAATCGGACCCGCTGGGCAAAAAGACCTTATTTTTTCCGCGATACCATCAAATGGATGTGGTGCGGAAACTCCTTGCAGATGCCAGCAAAAAGGGCGCAGGCCAGACGTATTTGATTCAGCACTCTGCTGGTTCGGGCAAGTCTAATTCTATCACTTGGGCGGCCTATCAACTCATTGAAACCTATCCTGAAAGTGAGACAACCGTTGGCGGGAGAGGCATACACAATCCGTTATTTGATTCAGTCATCGTAGTCACCGACCGCAGGTTGCTGGACAAACAACTCCGCGAAAACATCAAAGAATTTTCCGAAGTCAAAAACATCGTGGCCGCCGCGTACTCGTCCAAGGAACTGAAAGAACATTTGGAAGGCGGCAAGAAAATCATCATCACGACCATACAGAAGTTCCCATTCATCGTGGATGGCATCGCAGACCTGAGCGACAAACGCTTTGCCGTCATCATTGACGAAGCCCACAGCAGTCAAAGTGGTTCGGCAGCAGATAATATGAATCGGGCAATGGGTAGCAGTGAGGAAGAAGACCCAGATCCACAAGACAAGATTTTGGAAGTGATGCGTTCGCGAAAAATGCGCGGGAACGCCTCTTACTTGGCCTTCACGGCAACGCCTAAAAACAATACCTTGGAAAAATTTGGGGTAAGAAATGAAGATGGTTCATTCAGGCCGTTTCACTTATACTCCATGAAACAGGCCATTGAAGAAGGCTTCATATTGGATGTGCTGGCAAATTACACTACCTACAAAAGTTACTACGAGATTGAAAAGTCCATTGAAGACAATCCCTTGTTTGACACCGCCAAGGCACAGAAGAAGTTGAAAGCGTATGTGGAAAGCCACCAACAAACCATCGGTACGAAGGCTGAAATCATGCTGGATCACTTCATCACGAAGTTGGTCAATACGAAGAAGTTGAAGGGCAAAGCAAAAGCAATGGTGATCACTCAAAGCATTGAATCGGCCATCAAATACTTCTTGGCTATCCGAAGGATTTTACGACTCAAAGGCAATCCATTCCAGATTCTAATTGCCTTTTCCGGCAAAAAAACAGTGGATGGAGAAGAATTCACCGAAGATACCATCAACGGTTTTGCGGAGAACAAGACCCGTGACAAGTTTGATGAGGATGAATACCGGATACTGGTGGTCGCCAACAAATACCTGACTGGATTTGACCAACCCAAACTGACGGCCATGTATGTGGATAAGAAGTTGCAAGGGGTGTTGGCCGTTCAGGCACTTTCGCGTTTAAACCGTTCGGCGGATAAACTGGGCAAAAAAACCGAGGATTTGTTCGTGCTGGATTTTTTCAACTCCACCGACGACATTAAGACTGCGTTTGACCCATTCTACACGGCCACTTCCCTTAGTAAAGCGACCGATGTGAACGTTTTGCACGAACTGAAAGGCAGTTTGGATGAGGTAGGCGTGTACGAGTGGTCGGAGGTGGAAGATTTTGTTGAAAAATATTTCAATGGTGTAGATGCCCAATTATTGAGTCCCATCATTGACATTCCAGCGGATCGTTTCAATACTGGATTGGGCTTGGAAGAAACCCACAAAGCCGACTTTAAGATCAAGGCAAAGCAGTTTGTGAAAATTTATGGACAAATGGCTTCTATCCTACCCTATGAAGTAGTTAAATGGGAAAAATTATTTTGGTTCCTGAAATTCCTGATACCCAAGTTGGTCATCAAAGACACGACCGCTGATGCCATGGACGAAATTTTGAATTCGGTGGATTTGTCAACCTACGGATTGGAACGGGTCAAACTGAACACCACCATTGATTTAGACGCTACTGAAACCGAAGTAGACCCACAAAATCCGAATCCTCGTGGCGCACATGGCGGTACGGAAGAAAAGGATCCATTAGACCTGATTATCCGGAGTTTCAATGAGCGATGGTTCCAAGGATGGGATGCCACGCCAGACGAGCAGCGGGTGAAATTTGTCAACATCGCTCAAAAATTGCGCTCACATCCCGACTTCAAAAAGAAGTATGCGGACAATCCTGATTCGCAGAATGCGGACATTGCATTCCGGCAAATGTTTGATGAAGTGATGTCCAAGGAGCGGAAAAACGAACTTGATTTGTATCGCTTGATTGCCAAGGATGATGCGTTTCGGGTGGCGATGTTGGAAACGTTGAAGCGGGTTTTGGGGGCTGGGTGAGGTGGTTGGGTTGGTTTTAGGTTGTGCAGGGGTTTGAACCGTGTGCATAAAACCTGTTCAAAGGGGTGCAGAATCAGGTGGACGGTCTAAAATCGTCCATGAACTCTTAATTTGAATAACCTTACAAATAAAATTCAATTTCTAACCTAGATAAATTTGAAGTTATGGAGAATGAATCTATTGAAGACCGCATCAAAGGCATGAAATCAGCAGCGACAAATCAAACTGAATACGTTCAGGGATTAATAATGCTTTTGCTGATTAACTGCAAAACCTTGGACGAGGTTATTGAGAATCTTGGAACCGATGATTTAAAGGAGGTTGTGGTAAATATTAGAAATGATATACCTGAATTGCTCATGGCTGTTGCAAGCGAAGTGGAGTTGATTGACAAGAATAGCAATCAACTTTCTTGACTGCCTATCCGCATATTGTACAGTAGCATGACAAGCATTTGATTTTCAATGATTTAACTTTATTCTCGCGTAAATCAACGTTTCCCCATGTTTTAGGGGCAAAATTTAACTAACTCGATAATGTTATGTCCAAAATCACACTTGAAAATTTGCAAGAACAAATTGACAAATTGATAAAGGAAATCGCGGCCATCAATTCATTTAACGATGAAACCAGAAAATATATTCTTGACAGAATGGGCAAGGAGAGCCCGCTCAAAGTAATTCGGAAACCATTCAAAGGTATCATAAAATCAAAAATTCCTTAGTTGACACTTTCAAAGTCACTATTACTTTGGTCGTACTGTTTGAAAAGTTCAAACGTCTCTTGCAATGATTTTCTAAGTTCTCGCACAGCCACTATCATGGACTGTATCTCATTACTCATTTGCTCCAAACGTTGCTGGTCATCATGATTTAATTCAGGTTGATTTATATTCATTCCATGTCTCCTTCCTGTATAAGTATCTTTTCTACTCGAAATTCATATTATGGGCTTTCATGTATTTTTTGATAAGGGTATTTTCATAAGACTGGCAAATGCCAAACTTATATCCGCTTTCATTAAAGCCTCTCCAAGTATAATAATCAACAAATAGATATTGCTTCTTGGTAATTGTATATTCCGGTCTATCTGACCCCCCTGTTCCGATTTCATCTGACCCCCCTATTTCGGAGCTTTGACCCCCCTAAATGTTAGTAACATTCCGGAGGTCTGACCCCCCTGATAAAAATGTGGATTCATACGGAAAGAATCGCCATTTTTCCATCTAAAAAATGGACTGATGGCAAAACA
>Ga0105053_10005520_pt1 | contig 17942 bp, 12 predicted proteins | sample BON01_FD_78093 | JGI IMG/M metagenome (GOLD analysis project Ga0105053, IMG submission 78093) | Freshwater microbial communities from Lake Bonney liftoff mats and glacier meltwater in Antarctica - BON-01 | ecosystem: Environmental > Aquatic > Freshwater > Ice > Glacier meltwater | place: Lake...
GTAATTGGGTTTCAAATCTTGTTCCATTTACATTTGGTGCGTAAAAATGGAAACTCCTGAAAAAAAATATCGAGCAAATCGACCATTTTTGAAACATTTGTTGGGAAAAGTTAGTTAAATGTGGTACGGTATTAATACATTTGGGGATGAATTTTACCTGGAAAGCGGAAGCAGGAAATGGTTAAATCCTATAATTATTTATTTTATATAGTAACACGATTCTTAGTACTACAAGCTCAGGTGGTTCATCCACTCAGGCGGTTCAATTCATCTATCAAAAGGTCCCTGGTTCGATCCCGGGAATTCTCACTATGTAACAATTAGGGAATTTAGCTCAGGCGGGAGAGCATTTGACTGAAGAAGAACCTTTTTTTTCTTTTTTTTTGGATAGGTACTGTTTTTTTTTCTTTTTTTTTGGAGTGGTACTGTTTTTTTTTTCTTTTTTTTTGGAGTGGTACTGTTTTTTCATCAAATTTTTAAACACACAACAAAATAGTAGTGGATAAATTTTTCGAAAAGTGGTTGGAATGAAAGTGGTTGGTTTGGTGAGCGGAGGCAAGGACAGTTGCTATAGCATGATGGAGTGCGTAAAGTACGGCCATGATATCTGCATACTTGGCAATCTTTATTCTTCAGAGGCTGTCGATAGTTTCATGTTCCAAACAGTAGGTGTCGATATGTCAGTAGCCATTGCGGAGTGTATGGGCGTCAAGTTGGTCCGTCGGCAGTTGCATGGGGCATCAGTGAACACTTCATTAGACTACATTGAGACAGACGGAGATGAAATCGAGGATCTCTATGAGTTGTTGAGTGAGTGCAAGAAAATTTGTCCGGGATTGGAAGCCGTATGTAGTGGTGCGATTTTATCTACGTATCAGCGCAATCGTGTAGAATCTGTTTGTGCCCGATTGGGACTTGTATCTTTGGCTTATCTATGGCAGCGTGATCAACGTGAGGTTTTGACTAGCATGATTGACGAAGGCGTTGAAGCTGTTATGGTGAAAATTGCTTCGATGGGTCTCAAGGGCGAGATGATGGGACGACCGTTGGCTTCTTTAGTGGATACATTTGACAATTTGTATGAAGATTTTGGTTTTCATGTTTGTGGTGAGGGTGGCGAGTACGAGACAGTGACATTGTATTGTCCGTTGTTTAAAAACAAACGCATTGTTTTGGATGAGGTTGAGTATCAAGTGGAGGATATTCCTTTTTCCCCTGTAGGAGAGTTGATCATTAAGAAATATCACATCGAAGAATTGTTAGTGGATAACGACTTTAGTGACGATTTTTTGTGGGTGAAAGGTTTAGTTGGGAATCCTGCAAGCGATATCGAGGAACAAATGCGGGAGTGTTTAGATGCACTTTCCTCGCGAGTTGATTTGAATCAAGTTTGTTTTGTTCAGTTATACGTTCCAGATATGAGTTTATTTGACCGTGTAAATATGGTGTACAGCGATTATTTTTCTCACATCAAATCTCCCTCTAGAGCGTGCGTGGAAATAGAATCTTCGACTATTATGATCAGTGCCTGTGCAGCAAAGGGTGAAAGAGAGGTATTGCACGTTCGCAGTTATTCAACATGGGCTCCATTGTGTATTGGACCCTATTCCCAATCGAACACTGTAGCAGATACGCGCTTTGTGGCTGGGCAGATTGCACTTGATCCTGTGAATATGAAAATGAAATATTTGGATGATGCCGGGGAGCAATTGAAATTGGCATTCAGACATTGTAAGGCCATTCTGTTCGATGCAGAAATTATTGCTATGGTGGTGTATGTAACAGTACCACTAGATAGTATAGAAGAGATCCTCGCACTTGAATCGTATTTGGTGGTTCAAGTTCCGAGACTACCTCGTGATGCTCTTGTGGAAGTGCAAGTACTTGGGAGTACAGGGACGGATATATATTCATCCTTTTATTTCATAGTTGAGGGTGATGAAATAGAATTGCCAAGTGAAATAGATACTTTGGATGTGTATTACAAGTCGGGCTCTCTACTTGCATATCAGCTAGCTCAAAGAATTAAGCGAATGGTCAAGGCACCGTTGGCACTTATTCCAGTAATTCAAGTAAATGCTGATCCCGCTATTTTAGTAGGTTGTCACTTATTTTTTAGTGGGTTTTAAGTTCATTTTTAATTAAATAAAGTCATTTATACGTATCTCGGAAAATGTATAAATTTCGGAATCAAACTAAATTGTTTTTTTTCTCCAACCATTGTGTTATATATCCTGGATGACATCCAAGATCATCTTCAAGTTCAAGAGCGGTAGAGGTAAGTAGGACGTCTACTCACATACGAATAGCTAACATGTATTAGACTCTGATACCATCAAATTCCACGGGAATACCATATCTTTACGCGAGCTGGTTGAGAAGATCGTCGATCGAAAACGCCTGTCAAAGTCCCAAGCAGACTTCGACCTGGTAATCACAAATTTGTCTACAAAGGAAGAGTACCGTGGTGATGACACTAAGATACCAAAGAACGCAAGGATAGTGGTGCAGCGTGTTCCTTCTACTTACGGGGTTTTAGCACGAATGAGGGGAGGGGAGGCTAAAGCCCCCACATCGACTTCAGCAGCTACAACAGATGAGTTTGGTGGAGATGTTTTCAATAACGCTCCAGCTGAAACGGACGGTGGCCTAGCTCTCAAGTTGGCTGAAATCGCAGAGAAGCGAGCGCATGCCGCCACGCATCACCTCAAGTATTCCAATTTTCATAACAATTCAAGTGCCGCAGGAACAGGTTTCAATAATGCCTCTTCACAGGGTGTATTATTTGTGGCTAATAATAACAATAAGCGCTCCTCTAATGCTGCGAATGCTACAAGTCAATTTCAAAAGCAACTCGTAGATCATCAGCAACGAGGACGACGAGTCAACATTGGAATCCCTAAAAATTTTCTGGGTGGTGCTAATACTGAATCAGAAGAGCAAGAAGTTTCGTCATCTGCTTCTGGTTGGATGAAATACAAATCTGACGATACAGCCTTCGATCAAAAAGTAAAGGCTCACAATCAAAAATTGAGCGACGACGAAGTTCGCAATAGAATTGATATTTCTAATATACCTTCCAATTTACTTTGCGCTCTCAGTAACAAAATACTGAGAGACGCTGTTGTGTTGCCTTGTTGCAAAAAATCTTGCAGTAGCGAGGAACTTGAGAGAACTTTGGTAAGCAAACAATTTAAATGTCCTTTGTGTAACACAGCCAATATCACTATTGACAAACTCACGCCCGATATTGTACTGCGTAAAACCGTATCGAGCTTCATCCAAGAACAAAGAACAAAATTAGAAAGTAATGAGCAGCTGAACGAAGAACGAGCAGCGGTGCAGGAGGAAAGAATGAAGGAAGAGCAACGCCAACGCGAAATGAACCTCAAGAATAACCGACCGGATGATATTCTTGATCTTGGTGCTAGTACTACTCCACATCTTCCACAGGTGGTTGAAGAAGCGGTTGTGGCGGAGCAAGTAATTAATGACGTAGCACCACCTGACGCACCACCTGCAGCAGCTGCAGTATGGAAACCTCAGTCGTGGGGAGTCAGTAGCAATATTTCTTACAAGTATCAGCCGCCTTCGTCCTATACCGAAAACCAGCAGAATAAGAGGGCTAAGAGATAATTTGAATTTATTTATATACTTTTCATTCTTATTAAAAATTAAACAAGAGATAATTTTCCATCCGCTTTCATTTCATCGTCTTCTTCCGGTAGCGTTGCTTTACGACATGCGCATCCATTTCGCTTAAGAATACTGAAGCCGTAGGCCGACCAGAAAAATGCCTGACATGCAAGTGCAAGTCCAAATACCCATCCAATAAAAATCGGATCATCTGTTTTCATAAACGGATAGCATATTAACCCATACGCGGCATTACCAATCAGATGCCAACAAACATACAGAGCAGGCCATATAAGCACAAGTGGGAAATGATGTGGATTGATTCCATAGCCAGCAACTGCAAAGTCTATTGACATAATCACAGCGTTTACAGCATGCTGAGATATGCTTGTGTATGTGGTGAAGAACGTCCAGCCTGCATTTGGAGCCAAATACAACCAGACTACAGCGGCAACGAGCCAAGACATTGGAAATTCAACTTCCCCAGTGATTTGATGAATTCCTAAAAGCACTCTACTTAGAGTTGAAGTTTCAACTGTATGCGGATAAAAGACTCGAATAACGCTCACCATCGTACTAATGATGAAGTAAAACACAACCAAAATCCAATTCCAAACGGTAAAATAGGACAGCGAAAACACGTCTCCCGGAGCAAACGTGTATCCGAGTGTTACAATGCAAAAAACGCAAGCGACAACTCTCCAACAAAGTACGATAACTGGATAATTGGATGGGGTGCCGTTTTTATATATATCATTGCCTTTAGAACCTTTCAAGTATAAGTATACCAAGGAAAGCACGATGAACAATGGACCAATAATGCATCCGAAGATAAATCCAACGCTGGTAGTGCTTTGATAATCACCTAGAATTGGCATGTTTCAAGTTTGGATGCTTTTGTGCCTAAAATCTATTGACTGCAAATGTGGATTTCAGCAAATGATATACAAAACGAAATTTAGCGAATTCAAGAAGCTAACTGAAATTTTCTGAACTTCATCATTTTTAGCCAATTTACTATAGGAAAGAGGGGACCGTTCCGTGCACGCGTCGGTTGCAACATTCTTGGGTCAAACAACACCCTGAGGGTTAACTTTTGAATTTTCGTCTGAAATTCAAACGATAGTTTCATTCTCCGTGTACACTTGGCAAATATATTAAGCGTCTATTCCTCTCGGTTTCTTGGTATCCATGGCGCGAATATATATATATCTTCGTTGAAATCATTGCAGTCCGAGTTCGACCATGTAGGAGGATAAAGTAATATTTTTTAGTTCCACATCCAGCGGGTCTAAACTCGTTTTAAAATTGTTGCTTGAGCTTTTCAAGGAAGCTGTTCACAAACCGCATACCAAATTAGCGAGAAATATTCCGCAGCTGGAACTCGAAATATTCAACTGGACCCAATCTCATAGTTTTATTTCTTCCTCATTCGTTAATTTTAGAAACTCACGCTCAGCCATAAAATAATTAATCCATTTGGTTTGTCCAGTAACACTTCTATAGTAACAGAAGTCAGTTTGTGATTACAGGGAGGCCTTTTTTCCATACATGTGTTACTTTCTTTCAAAGAGTCTAGCTTTGAAGTCTAAACAGGATCTTAAAACTATTGAGCGATCATATGTAACAATTGATTCGGAAAGTATGATGCATCTATTATAGACATATAAGCCCTTCATTTTTATCATTATTATTATGGAACTGCATCATTCGCATAAAATTTAAAAAGGAAGGGAATTCTCTCTATGAAATTTATTGTTGACACAGATGGTGGTGTAGACGATGTTATGGCTTTGTATTTTCTTTTGAAAAGCAATGCTGAGATTGTAGGTATAACATGCGTAGGTGGTAACACTCATCTGCATCACTGTCTCAATAATGTCACAGCCTTATTGCACCATCTCAACATAAGTTGTGTACCGGTGTTTCAAGGTGCTGTTCAGCCACTAACTTATGAACTCTTGCGATGCCCCGAGTTCATGGGGGAAGACGGTCTTGGAGATACACTCGATGAATCTCATCGGCAACAAGTTAAATCATGGGCTGCAGAGCATCAGATTGTACATGCGGACATGGATGCGGCCACTTTCATCGTGGATCAAGTAGTTAAGAATCAGGTGGGAATAATTTGTTTAGGACCATTAACCAATATCGCAATGGCTATGAATAAGTGTCCAGATATAGCTGAAAAGTGCTCTAAATTGGTGATAATGGGCGGTTCTACACGAGGAGTTGGGAACATTAGTGAGATAGGGGAGTATAACTTTTATGTGGATCCTCATGCGGCCCATATTTGCATTGAAAAGACTCGTTGGAGAAATCCTGTTAAATTAGTTGATTGGCATCTTAGTTCAATCGTTCACGGAGTTCCATTTGATGATATGGAGTTGCTGCTGAAGAAGAACCCATTTCTTGATCATATCTCCATGGGGTTGATGGCCAAGGTGAAAGCTCAAGATAAATCGTTTCCGCTTCCGGATCCACTTTGTGCACTTGTGGCAATTCTTCCGGATCATTGCGTCAAGGTTGTTAAAAAACGGATTCAAATTGAAACCAGTGAAGGACTATGTCGGGGATACTCGGTGGTAGATTGGCGTGATGATACACAAATTGAAGATGGGATCCATATTATACAGGAAATAGATCAAGATTCAATAAAGCGTCTGTTACAAGTTTTATCAGATTAAATTTATTCCATTTCTTGTGCGAGGTCGTTGGCTTTCCGGGCCAGTATTTTGATGGCTCTCTTGAAAATTTCTTCAGGTGTCAGCATTCCAACACTCTCAATACTAAATATAAAATGATCAGCAATTCTAGCAAGTGTAACCACCTGATCCCATCCTTCAGGTCTTAAGCATTCCCGGCACATAGTACATTGAAGAGGACGAGCGACGACGACAGTCTCGGAGTCTTCAATATCAAAAACGTTTTTAGGGCAAGATTGGACTAGATCAGCAGCAATTTTGGTAGGAGAAGAAACTTTAATATGGGGCATGGTTCGGTATGAGGCAGTTGCCACCGGCGACCATTTAGCATGATCTCTCCCTTCTCCTGCTACTAACTGTGCTCGAAGGAAAATTTCCTGGCCTGGTAACAGCTTGGCCAGCAGGATATCATCGTGGATTGGACGAGGGGGACAGTCCGCAAATCGGGCTTCCTGGTCCCCCGATGGGATCCAAGCTAAACTAGAAGAATATACATTCGCCTCCTTACCTTGCTGGCACAGCGCGTGGAGATCAAAATCTAATGTTTCACCAGGATTCAGTCTCTCAGGGTCGACGTTGAAAGGAACGAGACCTATTCTGTGAACGAGTACTTCATCTACAATGATACTGGTATTGATAGACATTCCGATATCTTTAATAGCAACCGTTTCCACTTCCGCAATCATGATGCGTCGTAAGGCATTTGCAATGGATGCATCAGTATTCAACATTTCAAATACCAGTAAATCTTTCTCACGTTTCATAATATTAATCTTCATATTACCAAAACCCTTTTCTCCTCCCTTCGAGAATAGTCTTGAAGGCGCATCTGAACGTACATGGTACATTCTTATCCACTCGTTAATACTATTTTTTTATTTTTTTTGCGACTTAGGCGATCTTGATTTAGAACCTGAAGCGAAGGACGATGGGAAGATTAGAATATGATGATTCAGCGTTCCTGTACTTTGGTACCGGTATTTGTACCAGCTTTCTGTTGCCACTATCATGGCTGTACATGCGCGCTCTAATGGATGATGGAGACTCGGCCTCCAAGTTGGAGAAAGCACGAACTTCCATCGAGAGGGAGAAATTAGTGATCTTAGAAAAGGATAAAAAGGACAGACGAGCTACCAAGAGTATGCGAGTACGAGGTTTTCTGCTTTTCATCGGATGGGTATTCGTTGCTTACCTGTATCTTCAATCAGGAACAGGTGCTCAAATTGAGCAGTGGAACCCTTTCACAATTTTAGGAGTGGAGAATGATGCAGGGAATGCTCAAGTCAAGAAAGCCTATCGTAAATTGACACTTAAGTACCATCCAGATAGGCAACTGAACAAATCACCTGATGAAGTAGCGTATGCTGGCATGATGTTTGAAAAAGTACGGAAAGCTCACGAGGTACTTACCGATGAAGATGCCAAACGTAATTTCGACGAGTTTGGAAATCCTGATGGAAGGCAATCAATGGAAGTCGGAATTGGACTGCCGAATTTTTTGCTTCGAAAAGAAAATCACAATTTGGTACTGCTCATTTATTTGCTCATTTTAGTAGTGGTTATTCCAGGTCTTGTAGTTCGATGGTACAGTAATTCGAAATTGTACGGTGACAAGCTCATTTTGAATGATTCGTATTCTATGTTTGCTTATATCATTGATAAAAACATTGAATTGAAACACGTTGTGGAAGTTTTGGCTTTAGCTGCCGAGTTTAGAGATCTATCAGGCGACACCCCGTTGGACATGGCGTGCTTAATGTCCATCAAAGAGCGCCTTGTATCGGAAGGGAAGATGAGTGGCACGTATATGGAAAAAATCAAGAAAAACAAATATTTTGATAAGTGGCCTGGATGTGCTCGAGCCAACATTTTGATTCATTCGTATTTGAACCGAGAAACAGATACATTGACATCCAATTTGAAGCACGACTTGGAAATTATCCTGACCAAGAGCAAATACCTCATTGCGGCGATGTTGGACATAGCCATCACCTCGAGAAGTGTTCCTATGCTTGAAACAATCGTGAAATTTGATCAGCATCTCTCGCAAGCCTTGTGGTTCGATGATAGTCCATTATGTCAGCTTCCGCACTTTACCAAGGCACTTGCTAAGTTTGCCAGCGAAAGAGGAAATCGTACTTTGACCGTAGGTGAATACATTGCAGAAGGGCCTTTGACCGAATTGGGAGGATTACGGAAGGGATTTACGAGTCTCAACAACGCTCAGAGGCAAGACGTTGAGGTGGCGATGACCATCCTTCCAAACGTCAAGATCGACGTGAAGTTTGGAGTCGTGGCTAATGAAAATGCAGATGGAACTGTAGACTTTGAAGAAGGAATCTGTGAAGGGGATATTTGCACCGCCGTTATCGAAATTACTCGATTGAACATGAGCAAAGATGGTCATTGTGGCCCTGTGCATGCGCCATACATGCATTACAACAAGAATGATGAATGGCAGGTTTTGTTTATGAAACACGGTGAAGCTGTTTCGTTCACATCGGTGACGGTTAAAGGTGAAGGCAAGATCATCCGAGAGAAGATTCAATTCCCCACAAAAAACTTTGTTGAAGTGGGCACAACCAAGTTTGATTTCATCACTCTTTCAACTTCCTATGTGGGATTTGATCACAAGGAGACAGTGTCACTCAGTGTGAAGGCAGCTGGTACATTTAAGGCGCTGGGCGTGCACGAGGAAGATCTGGCGTTAGACAACGAACCCACTCTGTTTGATGAGATATATGGTGCAAAGGTTCAAGATTCCGATTCCGATTTCGCAGATAGTGATGACGAGAAAGAAAATCCTAGTAACAATATTCGTCTTCGAAAGAAAACTGCCCAAAAAGATTCGTTGGCAGTTGACGATGACGCCGATGATAAAAAAAACAATTAATTTTATTTTTACAATATTTTATCGTTTGTGGCTAGAAATCGCACTATTACGAGATGAGCGCACGAAAAGGCGGAGATGAAAAGCTGACTAGAGTTGCGATAGTGAGTGCGGAGAAATGCAAACCTAAGAAATGCCAGCAGGAGTGTAGGAAGTTCTGCCCTGTGAACCGAATGGGTAAAATTTGTATCGAAGCAACACCAACGAGTAAAGTTTGCGTTCTCTCAGAAAGCATGTGTATTGGATGTGGTATCTGCGTGAAGAAATGTCCATTCGGGGCGTTACAGATCATCAATCTTCCCAAGAATCTTGAGAAGGAGACCACTCATCGCTATGGACCGAATAGCTTCAAGTTACATCGTTTACCACTCCCACGCCCTGGCCAAGTGCTTGGGCTAGTAGGTACAAATGGAATCGGAAAAAGCACTGCTCTTAAGATTCTCTCTGGAAAGCTAAAACCAAATTTGGGACGGTTTCAAAGCCCTCCTGATTGGCAAGAAATCCTCGCGTATTTTCGAGGATCTGAACTTCAGAATTTCTTCACAAAGGTTTTGGAAGACTCTATCAAAGTGTCCACCAAACCGCAGTATGTGGACCATATTCCCAGGGTGGCAAAGGGTAAAGTGGGCAAGCTGCTTCGTTCAAGAGCTGATCGCGGAGATGAGATCCTGGCGGAGCTAACCAAAACCCTCGACCTTGACCATGTTATGGAGAGAGAAGTGGAGGTGCTTTCAGGTGGAGAGCTTCAGCGGTTCGCCATTTGCATAGTAGCTTGCCAAAAGTGTAACGTGTACATGTTCGATGAGCCTTCGAGTTACTTGGATATTAAACAACGTCTTAAAGCAGCTACCACGATCCGATCGCTTCTTGCAGTAGCTCCTGATACTTATGTTATCTGTGTGGAACATGACCTTTCCATTCTCGACTATCTTAGTGACTACATTTGCTGTTTGTACGGAACACCTGGGGCTTATGGTGTGGTAACGATGCCATTCGCGGTTCGAGATGGAATCAATATCTTTCTTTCAGGTTTTATACCTACTGAGAATCTTCGTTTCAGAGATGACGCTTTGAGCTTCAAAGTAGCACAAGGATTAGATGAGAAAGATCACACCAAGTTGGTTCAAATGAGATACAAGTACAAGGAAATGAGCAAGACCCTGTGCCATCCCAAGACTGGTGAACAATTATTCAAGCTCAACGTTTTGTCTGGAGGGTTCAATGAGGCCGAGATCATTGTGTTGTTGGGAGAGAATGGTACTGGAAAAACAACATTGGTCCGCATGCTTGCTGGTCTAATGAAACCTGACGGGGAAGAAAACATGACAGAAGAAGATTTTGAATCAGCGATTCCTAAACTGAGTATCTCATACAAGCCGCAGAAGATCAGTCCGAAGGCTGACATTCCTGTTCGAGCATTGCTTATGAAGAAAATTAGAGCTGCATTTAGCCATCCGACTTTTAATACGGAGGTACTCAAGCCTATGATGATTGAGGAGCTTTTAGACCAACCTGTGACGCAGTTGAGTGGAGGAGAGCTGCAACGCGTGGCTATTGTGGTATGCCTTGGAACTCCAGCTAACGTTTACTTGTTGGATGAACCTTCCGCCTATCTGGATAGTGCCCAACGTATCTCGGCATCTAAAGTCATCCGTCGATTCCTTGTCAACGCTAAGAAAACAGGATTCATTGTAGAGCATGATTTCATAATGGCAACCTATTTAGCTGATCGTGTGATAGTGTATGACGGGCAACCTGGAGTGGAATGTACTGCAGATACACCACAGGATCTTCTTTCAGGAATGAACAAATTTCTAAGGATGCTTGATGTCACTTTCAGGCGAGATGATGAAAGTCATAGACCAAGAATTAATAAATTGAATTCTCAAATGGATCAACAACAGAAAAAGTCGGGAAATTATTTCTTTCTGGCAGATGGATCAGCGCAACATTAATTGTTTTATCATTTTAAAAATTCAAATCAAGGTGTCGTTCCTCCCAAATATAGCATTTTTTAGAACACGTGTCTGAAAAATACTAGTGTTCTTGGAACGTTGAACTCGAGTTCCGTCATCAATCTTCATCAAATTTCGTTTTCGCCAACAAAATTCAAATCATCTATTCTATTATCAAATAAAATGGCCCTTTCTAAAACCAAAATAATGCTAGCTAAAGAGTCAATGCAGCTTGGCGAAAATGGAAACCCTGAATTCACAAGTAGAGGTGTTGGCGATCAGCGAGTCGTGTTATTCAATCAACTCGTTCGCGATCAAAAAGAAACGGTGACAATGCTTGACGCTGCCATTGAGGAGGCAGGAGATGATGATTTATATATACAAGATCTGGTGGTGCTCACATTTCAAACAAGGAATTGCAGAGGAGGTAAGGGCGAACGAGCGCTATTTTATTCCCTCTACCTGAGACTAGTTCATCAATGGCCCGATTTGATGCTTGACCTCCTGGATCTAATACCGGAATTTGGTTCGTGGTCTGACCTTTTCAGACTGTTAATGTTTGCGAAGAGCACTATTATTTCCAAGGAGTTGTATTGTGCCCTGATGAGTCATTGTGTCAATGTGATTGTCTCCCAATTTAAAAAAGATACTTTCGAGATTGATGTTTCAAGAGAAGAATGTCGTACTCCTTGCATTTCTTTGCTGGCGAAATGGATGCCACGGGAGGGTCTTGCTGTGGATAAACGAATCCACATTGTGAAACTACTGGCAACGGCCATGGGGCTTTCACCAACCGAGTACCGCAAAAAGGTTTCTGCTTTAACTGCACAACTGGATATTGCAGAAGTCAAGATGTGTGGTAAGCGATACCGAGAAATTAATTTCAACTCGACGCCTTCGGTGTGTCTCCATAGATTCAAAAGTGCATTTCTGAATTGTAAATCCTTAGACGACCCGGATAGAATGCAAGCCCGTGAAAATCTATTGCATGCACTTAAAACTGGAGTAAAAGGTGGGCAATTATTCCCCCATGAACTGACCAAGAAAGTAGAAAAGGGAAGGAAATCAGTTGAAGCAGATTTGGTAATTGACGCTCAATGGAAATCATTAGTAGAAGATGTGAAGAGACAGATTTCAGAATTTGCGGACGGAGATAAATCTATCAATCTCGGAAATTTAGTTCCTCTGGTAGATGTTTCAGCATCAATGAGAGGCACTTCAATGGATGTGGCGGTAGCGCTGGGAATTCTAGTAGGCGAATTGAGCAGTAATTGCTTCACTAGAAGCTTTCTGACATTTCATTCTACTCCGGAATGGGTGAATCTCAATGAGTGCAAAGGTTTGAGACAAAAGGTTATCAAGACATTGAATGCTCCGTGGGGAGGAAGTACTAACTTTTTCAAAGCAATGGAACTCATTCTGGCGAGATGCGTAGCTAATAAATTGAAGCCAGAACAAGTTCCAGACATGATTGTGTTCTCCGATATGCAATTTGATCAGGCTTCCAGTGATGGTTATGTTGCGGAAAACCTCCAGGAACTCTTCGCGAAACAAGGGGAGATTGCTTGTGGGATGCCATATAATGTACCGACCATCACGTATTGGAACCTCAGAGCCACATCAGGTCACGTTTCCCAGGACGAAGCAGAAGGCGTGCGAATGATATCAGGATACAGCCCGTCTTTGTTGAAGCTCTTATTGAGCGGACAACTGCCTAAGGACGAGTTCCTTCAAGTCATCGACAAAAATACAGGGAAAGTAGAGACGGTTACCGTCGCGCCAACTCCTTATTCAACATTTAGAGCTGCCGTAGACGACGAAGCTTACGATGTGGTGCGAGATCGAATCAACTCTTTGAAATGGTTCACTCCTATTTTAAAAGTTAATTAATACATAAAGCGAATCTAATATTATCCAAAAGAAATCCCCACAAGAATGCTCACAATAGATTATTCAATAAAACCTCACATATTACTACGCAGGACACGTCTGTCAATCCTTTTGGAAGCGTTTCAAATTGAATTATAATCTCCACTTTCTCTCAACTGCGTCACAGGTTGGTCTACTGAATTTTGAATTTCAAATCAATCAAAATGCCGGAGGGGGACGTATCGCCTTTTTGAACATTATAGGAATGCCATTGGCTTTGACGGGTGTGCAAACTGCGGCCCTTTGTGAGTTTGAGGAGGAATTAAAATGCCCTGTTTGCGAGAATGTATTTGAAGAGCCTTACTCCACCCATTGTGAACACAACTTCTGCAAAGAGTGTATCGTGAAGGCGCTGTTTAAGGAAAGTCGGTGCCCCACTTGCAAGTCTCCAACTATACCCAAGGACCTTCAAAAGAATGCAACATACTGCAACCTCGTAGAGAATTTTTATCTGCTGAAAGAACGTCTTTCTGTTCTACAAATTAAATTGCCCGGAACTCAAGATATGTTACAGAGTGACAGAAAACCGAAGAAAGATGATGCTTCGCAACTTCACGTCGAATTCTCTCATTCACCGGAAACTCAGGATCTTCTATTGAGTGCCAGGAAACAGGAAGAAGATGATGCTTCGCAAGTTGCTGTCAAACCATCTGATACACCAGGGACTCGAGATATGTCGCTGAATGACGGAAAAATGGAGGAGGAGGAAGCTTCGCAAGTTGATATCCAATCGTCTGATTCACCAGGAACTCAAGATTTGCTTTTGAGTGTCAGAAAGTCGAAAGCCCTTCTGATGAAATACAAAATCGTTCGTTGTTTATGCAGTGGTTTAAATTTGTCAGAGTTTCTTCAAGTGAAAGAGATCATCGAATACTTGGGCGGTGTTTGCCTTGATGCGCTCCCCGTGGATTTTACCAACATGGAGTTCACGCATTTGATTGTACAACCTCAGAGCGAGAGCGCAGACGGCTTACATAGTGTCAAGATGTCCCTCAAGTATTTTTTCGCTTTAAGCAAAGGGTGTTCCATCCTCAATGTTTCATGGGTATACGCCTGCAAGGAGGCGAATGAATGGCTACAAGAAGAGCAGTATCAAATGAACTCGAATAACGGCCAGGAAATTAGATGCCGTGATGCCATGGGCTCATCGAAGTCACTCTTCAACGGATATAACTTCATTTTGATGTTTGCAGATGGTACTCCGGAAGAAACGTACGACTACAAGGTGTATCACGAAACCTGTCTCTCCATGTTGTCTACAATGCGATATTTTGATCTTCAAGTTCGCGATTTAAGCTATATTATGAACCTCGGAGATGCAAGCACGGATTTTGATCTGTTGGCCTGTGCGAAAGTGAAGGATTTGGAACCGTTTCCTAATTCGAAACCAATATTACTGGTTGAGTTTCACTCTCCACAAGATACTTCATTGCATAAGAAGAAAATTTGTCCTCGTTGCACCCGACTGAAACGGATTAAACAGCATTTTGAAAATTTACATTTGCCTGTGACGACCCTCTATTACAGTTTTATATTCAAGGCATTCATAGACCAGAAACTACCTGATATGGGAAAATTTGCATCATCAAAGATTAAATAAATTAGTTGACAGTCGTTTTTTGTAGTACTGCCGCCGATAAAGTCAAATACACGGCTGAACCGCATAAGAGTAGCATATAGCCATAAATAGAATAGGATCCATCGACATTTGTGTTGAACATTAGCATAGGTCCTCCTATTAGCGGACCAAGGGCAGTTCCGATGAACGCACCCACTCCCCATATCCCTAAAAACCTTGCAGCCTCCGCTTTTGAAGGCAAGGCATCAATAGCAAGACTGCCATCCATGGTCAAATATATTCCATTTGCAGCGCCGATGAAACATGTGATTATTAGCACCGAGCTTTTTGCGGTGGCCATAACAAAGCTGATATTCCCGATGGCCATTACCGCACAGGCAAAGTATATATACTTCTTCCGACCGGTATTGGAAGAGTCTGATATCATACCAACCGGCAATGCGGTTAATACTCCGCAGCATTGCCCAACAACAGCGAGGACGGCGGTATATTGCTCTGCCTCTTCATCGGTCATGTGCAGTTGATCTCGGACATAATACATGAGGAACGTTTGTGAAGATATTCCCATGTAGTACAAAGTGCGACTAACCAAAATAAGAAAAAAGTCTCGATGAATCACTGGTGAAATATAAAAGGCCATTCGAATATCCTTTATAGTAACTGACGGGAAGTTCGGCTTATCCATGGGTGCTTCTCTAGATTCTAGTTGTCCCGCCATTGTCACACTTATTCCAACTGTAGATGCAACAAGAATCATATAAAACATATAAAACCCTTCTAGACCATGTACCACAAAATGAAACACAGCGAAACTGCTAATAGCACCAATCACAGTGAGCATAGCAATAACACCGTTGGCTTTCCCGGTTTGAGCTTCAGCTACATGATCAGGAATCAAACCATTCATACTTGAGTAAATAGTATTCAATGCCAACATCGATATAGTAAACGCAATCGAATACAAGAACCACATATCGTACGATCGAGCAATAAGTTGAAGGTACAAACCTGCCACTCCAGCTATCCCACCATAGAGGAGAAACGGACGCCGTTTTCCCATCTTGTGGTTACATCTATCGCTATAAAGTCCAACAACAGGGCAGATGAGTTGAGTGATCCCAGCAATACACACAAATCCACCAAGATACATCGCAGCACGCTCTTTATCCATGCGTTTGGCTTCCATCGGAAGGGTGATTAGAAAATAAGATCCGATCAGGGAACCATTACCAAGTGCAAACGCAAAAAGAAATGCTAGCTCCATGAGAGTAAGTTGTGGTTTTTCAACTCGGTCGTGGTCAATCATCGACTCATTCACTGTCTCCAAATCATCGCCCCCTATCATTATTATTTAAATCCACTACGACTGACGGTACGGTCCCCTCTCGAGGGCCAATATTTAAAAGTACGTATTGTCAACTGTCATTTATTATGGAGAACAAAGCTGTTGGCGCGAATGAGCGCAAGATGAAACCTCGGGATCTTGGTCCACCGAAGAAGATGATTCTCAAGCCACTAGAGCCAGTGATCTCTACTGCCCCGAAAGAGCAGCTTGATCGCGAGGGTAACCGGTGGACTTTAAAGCATTTCGACGTCGGGAGGAAACTGGGGAGTGGCAAGTTTGGGAACGTATACCTGGCCCGGGAAAGAAAGAGTGGATATATTGTCGCAATCAAAGTACTTCATAAGCACCAACTTGAGCGGGCGAATGTGGAGCATCAACTCCGTCGAGAGATTGAAATTCAAAGTGCCATGCGTCATAAAGGTATGTGTTTTTTTAACCCCTAGTTTTTCTCAACTTATATATATGTATTAGGTGTGGTGAGATTGTATTGCTACTGGTGGGATTTGAGTCGTGTGTATCTGGTGATCGAGTATTGCGAAGGTGGTGAATTGTACCGTGAATTGACGAAAAAATCCTGTTTTTCAGAGCGTCAATCCGCTGCATATGTTACGCAGTTGGCCGAGGCTCTCCTTTATTGTCACAGTAAGAACATAATACATCGAGATATTAAACCAGAGAACCTTTTGATATCCCACGACGGTTCCATAAAAATCGCTGACTTCGGCTGGAGCGTGCACAGTATCTCATCAAGAAGGGATACGTTATGTGGCACACTCGATTATCTTCCTCCTGAGATGGTTGCAGGCGAGAGTCACGATGCGCGAGTTGACAACTGGAGTCTTGGTAAGTTGTTTTGGTGATTTGAATCGCGAACGAACAAACAGATTCCTAATCGTAAAAAGGTGTTTTGGCGTATGAGTTTTTAGTGGGATCCCCTCCTTTCGAAGCACGTTCGAATCAAGAGACCTATCGGCTAATTGCTGCCGTCAAGCTCAATTTTCCAAGCACTGTATCCCCTATGGCACAGGATTTCATTCGAAGGTTGTTACGACGTAATCCAGGAGACAGAATGTCCTTAGAGAATGTACCAACTCACCCGTGGATTGTTGAAAACACACCTTGATTTGAAACTTTGAATTAAAATGATAAAAGAGATCTGCGGTGGATTGTAGAAAACATATCTTGATTTGAATTTTGAATTAAAATGATAGAAAAGATCTCCTATGGATTGTAGAATAAAAAGAGCGAACCAAGTTAAAAACCTCTAGCGTGGATTCTAGAAAACAAAATCGTGGTTTGAATTTTGAATAGACAGTTTGTCCATAACGAATGATAGAATGAATCGCCACTTCAGTATCCATAATAAAGATATTTCAAAATTCGAGCTCTACGAAAGCCCCAGAAAACAATACTTTCTTTCCTTCGACCCCATCCAAGGGGTGGAATTTAATTGCAGATACCTTCCCAATAAGAAAGGCAGGATTCAATATACCGGTATTTTGAATCTCTGCGGGTTTCTAGAACGAAAGTAAAAATATATATATTTGAATCCAGGATTCAAATGTCAAGATGTAAAATATTAAATAACGACGACACTATCCTCGTGTTCAGCGAATTATAAATTATAAATTTTGGTTTAGATCGCCGTGTAGTTGTGGCACTCCAAGTGTGAAATCGGGAGAAATTGCCTCAGTAAATCTTCGTTCGAACGCTAAATTAAATATCATACCCTGGGTGCTCATTGAAATTTTAGGGACTCGAAGTAAGACTGAAAACCCATATTTCACTTCTGATCAGCTGAAGCTGGCAATGTTTACGGCATCCATCGCGTCGTTGGTATCCTCTAAAATCCAGTCACATGTCCATTTGATTTTCTCTCTTTTTTTTTCTTTTTTTTTAAACA